>Ga0100398_1000802_pt1 | contig 27741 bp, 25 predicted proteins | sample CryGeymeta201522_FD_81568 | JGI IMG/M metagenome (GOLD analysis project Ga0100398, IMG submission 81568) | Groundwater microbial communities from Crystal Geyser aquifers in Utah, USA - Crystal Geyser metaG 2015-22 | ecosystem: Environmental > Aquatic > Deep subsurface > Groundwater | place: USA...
CTATTTGCACCTAAAGGAGTGCGAGTGGAGATGGAAACGAAATGAGCAAGAATTACAAACTGATTTATTGAAAATTTTACACAAATATTAATTAATTTGATGGTCTAGAGCCTTTCTTATTTTCTGAAGAATATTATTTTTGAAATTCGTCCTGTTAAAACGCTCCACAAATTTTCAAAATTTTGGTTTATTCTCCGTTGGTCTAGAATGAAAGTTTTTTAGCTATATTCGCACGCCGATGATTTATAAAAACCAAAAAAATAACATCTTCCAGTAATTTGCTTTTGTGTTGCGGGGGCGGGATTTGAACCCGCGACCTGGTGGTTATGAGCCACCCGAGCTACCAGACTGCTCTACCCCGCGATATTTTTTCTTATTCTTTAGCAATTCTTATTTTCAACTTTTTTCGTCTCCTTTTTTCCCCAAACATCTTCAAATTTTTTGCCGAAAAATATTCTCTTTTTTTGTTGATATTGTTTTTTTACTCTAACTCAAAAAAAAGCAGCTGTCAAAACATCAGTCTAAAATTCTCAAATATCGCAAAAAATTTTCATAATATCCAAATATATTTTTTGCTTCCTTTTCTTCCAACTTAAATCCTTCTTCGTGAATAATTCGATTCCTTGTCTCATGAGCTTTTCTCAATTCTTCTATTCCTTCAATTTGCATCGGATTGATATTGTCCAACCGTTCTTTCATATTTTTTCCAGGATATCCCATTCTGGATATAAGACTGTCTATTTCTTTATCCGCCTCAATTATCGCCACTTTCCAAAGAGATTCATTTTCTCCATCTATTTTTTTCCTTATCTTATTCCACTTTTTTCTAAAACGTCCGCGTCCAACTGAAAGCTCCATCGGCGCATTCATCCCTATCCAAGTGTCTTTTATATCGCCTTTCAATCCTCGCTGAAACAAAAGAAGCACAATATCCAAAAAAATAACCACCATATAAATTCCTAAAATAAATTTAAGCGCGGAAAAAAATCCGGAATCCAAAAAACCAAGCACTGTTTGACTATCTTGAAAATTCAAAAAATTTTCCATTCCGCCTTATTTTTAATTTTTATTTTTTTCCCAAATATGGGCAATTTTCAATAAATTTTCCTCGTCAAACCATTTTCCCAAAAACTGAATTCCAACCGGCATTTCTTTATTGTCAATTTTTATCTTTCCCGCCGGAACGGAAACGGCCGGCACTCCAACAATGTTAGCCGTGATGGTAAAAATATCCGCCAAATACATTTCCAAAGGATTTTGACTTTTTTCTCCAAATTTAAAAGCCGGTGTTGGAGTGGTAGGAGTAAGAATAGCATCTACCTTTTCAAAGGCGTTTTCAAAATCTGTCTTTATCAACGTTCTGACTTTTTGCGCCTGAATATAATAAGCGTCATAATATCCGGCAGAAAGAGTGTAAGTCCCCAACATTATTCTTCTTTTTACTTCCCGCCCCAATCCGTATCGTCGCGTGTCCAAATATGTTTCCAAAAGAGTTTTTGGAATTCCGCTTTCGGAAAAAGAAGAATCCGCTTCATCATTTACTCTTAACCCGTATTTTATCCCGTCAAATCTCGCCAAATTGGAACTGGCCTCAGAAGGCTGAATTATGTAATAGACCGCCAAAGAATATTCCACATTGGGAAGTTCTATTTCCAAAATTTCCACTCCTTCTTTTTCAAAAAATTTTGCCACTTCTGTCATTTTTTTTCCCATTTCCGGACTCAAATTTTTTTCGTATTCTTTGACAATTCCTATTTTCAAATTTTTCTTTTTTTCTTCCAAATTTTCTTCAAATTTTTTATCAAAGAAATCAACTGTTGTTGCGTCTTTTTTATCTTTTCCTGAAATTGCGCTTAAAACTATTCCGGCATCTTCCACGCTTTGCGTCAAAGAACCGATTTGATCAAAGCTGGAAGCCATCGCTATCAAACCGTAACGAGAAACTCTTCCATAAGTCGGTTTAAGCCCTACCAGACCGCAGAAAGACGCCGGCTGTCTTATGGAACCTCCCGTATCCGATCCTATCGCCCAAACGGCTTCTTCTGACGCCACTGCTGCTGCTGATCCGCCAGATGATCCACCTGGCACGCGATTTTGATCATACGGATTTTTTGTTGGTCCATAACCGCTATTTTCAGTAGAAGATCCCATCGCAAATTCATCCAAGTTGGTTTTCCCTAAAATTACGACATCATTTTTTTTTAATTTGGAAACAATTGTTGCGTCATAAGGAGCGATATAATTGTCTAAAATTTTTGATCCGGCTGTTACACGCACGCCCTCCAAAAGAATATTATCTTTCAAAGCGCAAGGTATCCCCGCTAAAAGAGCAACCTCTTCTCCTTTTTCAATTTTCTTATCAACTTTTTTCGCTTGCTCCAGCGCGATATCTTTTGTCAGAGTAAGATACGCAAAGATATCTTTGTCTTTTTTTTCAATCGTGGCAAGATATTTTTCCGTAAGTTCCACCGAACTAATTTCTCGCTCCATCAATTTTTTGTGCAATTTTTTGATCATAAAAAATAATAACTTTAAACTTTTTTGTATTCACAAAACCGACTTGACCTTGTCAAAACCGTTTTTATTTTCTGGGAAAAGCTTCACCAATTTTTCACTTTTTTCAAAAATTTCCACCTGATCTCCTCTTGCGGAATTTTCCAAACCAGTAATATGTTCCATTAGCGAAACCGCCAAGACATCTGCCCTTTGCAAAATTTTCATCCAATCCAAAATAGCCGAAAGATCCTCTGACATTTTTTCCCTTTCATTCTCGCTCAAACCGATTCTCGCCAAACCGGCAATATGTTTTGTTTCTTCTTTTGAAATCATATTTTATTATTTTCAATTATTTGATCGCTTATTTAAAAAACAAGAAAAGATTATTTAATCATCTTTAGGATTTACACGTTTGGCGAAAAATCAATAAGGGCAATCTTTCAAAAACAATTTAACCTTGATTAAACTAGCAGAGATTAACTTAATTTCACACCTTACGTTTTAATAATTTTAAGACAAATGCGTAAGTCCTACATCTTTTTAAATTCCTCTTCGTTTATTATCTTTATCCCCAATTCTTTGGCTTTATCAAACTTGCTTCCCGGGTTTTCCCCCGCCAAAATAAAATCCGTCTTGGAACTGACCGATCCGGAAACTTTTCCTCCCTCCGCAATAATCATAGCCTTTGCCTGATTTCTTGTCCAGTTTTTCAACTCCCCGGTAAGAACAAAAATCTTTCCGGAAAATTTTCCTTTCTGTTTTTTTCCCCTTGAAAAATTTTTTATCTCCACTCCCGCTTTTCTCATTTTTTCCAAAATTTTCAAATTATTTTCATTTCTAAACCAATAAAACAAACTCTCCGCCGACTTTTCTCCAATGCCTTTGATGCTTTTCCAATCTTCCAATTTTATTTTCGGAAAAATTTTTATAAAATTGAAAATTGAAAATTGTGATTCTTTTGAAAATTTGAAATTTGAAAATTCTTTTTCAATCACCTCAACAATCAAAATGGCGGTTTCTTCTCCCACATAACGAATTCCCAAAGAAAATAAAAATTTATTCAACTCTATTTTTTTGGCTTTTTCTATCGCCACTATCAAATTTTCCGCTGATTTTTCTCCAAACCTTTCTAACGGTTCTAAATCGCCTTTTTTAAGCCAAAATATATCGGCCAAGTCCGAGATTAAACCTTCCGCAATCAATTGTTCCACTATTTTTTCTCCCAGACCTTCTATCCCAAAACCTTTTTGCGAAACAAAATGAATGATTTTTTCTTTTTCCACTGCAAAACATTTTGGATTGAGACAATAAGTCGCCGCTTCTCCTTTTTTTCTCGCCACTTTTCCTCCGCAGATCGGGCAAACAACCGGCATCGCAAATTTTTTTTCTTTGCCGGAACGCAAATCTGTCAAAACCCCCATCACTTCAGGAATAATGTCTCCCGCTTTTTGGATAACAACCGTATCTCCAATTCGGATATCCAACCTTTGAATCTCGTCTTCGTTGTGAAGAGTGGCGCGAGAAACAGTGGAACCGGCAACTTTCACCGGACGCAAAATCGCCACTGGTGTGAGCGCGCCGGTTCGTCCCACTTGAGTTTGAATATCTTCCACCACAGTGGTAACTTGTTCCGCCGGAAATTTATATGCCACTCCCCAACGCGGAGATTTTCCGGTATAGCCCAAAAATTTTTGGATCTTAACTGAATTTATTTTTATTACTACTCCGTCTATTCCATAATCTTCATAATTTTTTTTTCCAATCCAACTTTGGTAAAATTCTTCCACTTTTTGAATGTCTTGACACAATTTGTATCGCGGATTAACATTGAAACCTAATTTTTGAAGCAAACTCAATTCTTCTATTTGGGTTTGAGGGAGTTTTATTTCACTGATCTTTTCAATTTCCAATGCGTCAATATCATACAAAAAAATATCCAATTTTCTGCTGGCAGCCACGCGTGGATCCAATTGACGAATGGAACCGACGGCGGCGTTGCGTGAATTGGCAAAAGGAATTTCTCCGCGCGCCATTCTTTTTTTGTTTATCCTTGCCAATTCTTTTTTTCCCAAAAAACATTCTCCCACAAAAATTCCCGACACCGGAAAATTCAACTCCAAAGGAAGGTTATAAATTGTTTTTAAATTTTGAGTTACATTTTCTCCCGTTACTCCGTCTCCGCGCGTAGCGCCCAAAGCAAATTTTCCTTTCTCATAAGTCAAAACCACTTTCAGCCCGTCAATTTTGAGTTCCGCGCAATATTCCAAAAGTTCTTGAGCATTTTTTTTCTCTTTCATTCGTTGAATTTTTTCTTCCCATTTTTGCAGTTCGGAAAAACTAAAAACATCGTCAAACGACCACTGGCGAACTTGATGCGAAACTTTTTCAAATTTTTCCAAGGCCACCCCGCCAATTTTTCCAATCGGAGAATCTTTCTGACACCACTGGGGATATTTTTCTTCCAAGGCTTTCAATTCTTGCGTCAGAGAATCATAAATTGTGTCGGTAACTTCCGGTTTGTCTAAAGCGTGATATTCCCACCGCAATTTGTTGATTTCCGCTGTTAATTTTTGAATGCGACTTTGAATGTCTTTTTCTTCCATATTGGCATTATACCCGTCTTTCAAATTTTTTCAAAAAAATTCTCGCTCATTAGAGCGAGAAAAAATGACCAAACCAAATTTAGAAAGATTATTTGTTAAAACAAAACAATCAAAAAAATTATAGACCAATACCATCCATTAAAAAAAAACATGATTCTCCTAACTCTCCTGTTGCTCCCTGTCCCAATTTTGTGGTTCTATTTTCGCAACCACTACCATTATAATACAAAGAATCTAACCAAAAATTTTTTTTGTTTTTCTGTTTTATAGTATAAGCATATTTTAAATTATCAGTATCTCCTCCGACTGTTATAAAATATTTTCTTTTCTCTCCAGCTACTACTTCTTCTTTTATTTCATAATTCGTGCTTTTCCAATCAAAAGCCTTTATACTTTTGGATTTACTTTTACTTCCTGTATAAGGATAAATTATAAACCATCCAGACTTTTCACTGCTTTGAGAAAGATCGCAACTTACACTTGAGTCATCTCCAGCATATCTCCGCATTTCATAGCCTTCAACTCTTTCATCATCTTCATCATCAAAAACTTCTCCTGACAATGACACCTCATCTTTCCAACTTATTTTTACAAGACAAGGTAAAAGATAATCATCTTCAAACCCTGGACACTCAGACGATTCTTTCACACAAGGGAAAACTTCTAAATCATTAACCGTATTGTTAATTCTTTGCGGAATCGGGACTGAAACAGCCCGTTCAGAAGACGATTTTTTTCCTTCCTTAATAATCCTCAGCACTTCTGAAACTTTTGTATTATCATCAATATCCACAAAAGTCCCATCCGATCCCGCTTTTTGACATTTGTTTTTAGTGTCACAAAATTCCAGTTTATCCAAAGCATTTGTATTTTCTGGAATACTGTATGGTTCTTTGAATAAAAATCTTTCCTCATCAATATCAATAATAGCAGATTCTTTTAAAAAACCACTGTTATCAAACTTTCTAATATTCGTCAAAATTTCTTCCGCATTTTTGTCAGATTCTTGATAAGACTGATAACTTTTGCCGGAATCAATGGAGATGTTGAGTCCGATCGTTGCTCGCTTGATAATCGCCAAAGAAATAATCGCCACCATAAAAAGTGCCAACAAAGCTCCCACAAGCATTGAACCTTTTTTTTGTTTTTGGAAAAAAAATCTTTTTTTCATTTTTTTTATTCGTTTACATTTTAGATTCTTCAATTTTATTTTCATTTTTCAAAGACATATTTCAAAATTCAGCCCAAAAATTCATTCTAAAAACCGCTTTCAAACAATTCCGACACAGATTTTATTCTCTCAACTTTTTCCCTTTTAAAATTGACTCCCGGAAACAAACTTAAAGCTCATAACCGCTTCTTTGCGAAACGGAAGTTTGCATTTTTGTTTGCGGTTTGCCGGCTTTCTGAATATAAATCGTGATTAAAGGAATTTCGGTTGCAGGATTTCCATTTTTGAAAAAAAATCCTCCCTCCACATCTTCTAATATTATATAATCACTTTTATCTTTTAATGTTGTACCATCAAAATGGATTTCCCATGAAGAATCAGTGCCATCATCACTTTTTATATTATCAACAACACCCAATTTAGAATCTGAAAAAGTGCAACTATTATTATCCTCTCCGCAATTGCTCATTCTAACCTTTTTCGCCAACTCATTGATGATTAAAGACATTTCTTCCATATCTTGCTGATAATGTTTCAAACTATAGCGATTTTTCAAATATCCTCCGGCGGAACCCAAAATAACCACGAGCAAAAGACTCATTACAAAAATATATATTATTGCTTCAATCAAAAGAAATCCCCTTTTGTTTTTGATATTTTTCATAAATTTCATAAAAATTTGATTTTCAAAAAATCTAATGTTAGTTTTGTCCCCAATCGTAAATAACCACTTCAATTTTCGCTGTTTTGGTCGTTGAACTTCCGGGAATCGTCCAATCAACTTCGCTTACAACTTTTTTGGAATGAGGATCGTCATCTCCTGAAGCATCTGTGACGGAAAAAATTGTTATCGTTCTTGTGAATCTGGTACTTAGTGAGCTATTAATATGACATGGATCACTACTATCTTGTTCACATTCACAACCAGTTGTGCTATCACTACAATTTAATGGAGAACCTTTAAAAGCATCAAATCCATTTTTGAGATTATTGTCTCTTAAATTTCTCACAATTTCTATCCCTTCTTGCACGTAGTTTTCAGCGATAATGTAGTCTCTTTGAGTATAAGCGCTAAGAAACATTTTGCTCATCACCGAGAAAAAAACAGTTAAAACAATTCCGGCGATAAAAATGGCAATCGCCGCTTCCGCCATTAAAAACCCGGCAGGATTTTTCCAGATGGTTATTTTCATTTTTTTTGTCTTTTTTGTTTTCATTTTTTTTCAATGTTTTATTCCTCAACAAAAATTTTTTATAAACTTCTTTAGAAATTTCCCCGATTTTATGCTCAGGGTTTTCACCCGCTAAACGTTAACTCGTCCGCCTATGATGGAATAACCTCATCTCTTGTGCTTACGCCCGAAGATTTTAGTTAGGAGTTGGACCTGTTGCTTAATAAATTGCGGTCACGAAATTTTGGAGATTTTAGGGCATAATTTTTCAAACAATTTTTGCGATTTAGCCTTGGCTAAGCCAATAAAATTTTTTGGGAATTTGACCGAAAGGTAGAAATTGCAGTCGTGAGTTATTAAGCAACAGGTCTATTATTAAAAAATCTCATTCGCAAACAGCAAATCTATTATTGCCTTTGATAACCACTTTTTTAACGGAATCGGTTTCATCGCCTTTTTTAAATTTTATTTCATCTTTACTGTCACACTTTGTATCTCCATTTGGAACACTAAATTCACATTTCTTTTCAACACTAACTTTCGCCGGCAGAGTAATTTCTTCTAAAATACTCGGGGTTGTCTCATTATCCTGTATTTTTACAATTTTACTATCTTTTTCAAAAACAATCACAAACATTTTTGGTATCTTATCATAAGAAGCTCCATAAATATCCTTCTTAAATTTTTTTCCTGTCAGAGCGTAATCTCGAGTTTTATTGATTAAGGCGGCCACTTCATTGCAAGCGTTTTCCATTTGCGAAGATTCTCTGACTCCGTTAAGCATAGCAAATGAGATCACCGAAACTATGGAAATAATCGCAATCACCACCAAAAGTTCCAAAAGCGTTACTCCTTTGTATTTTTTTTGACAAAAAATTTTTTTTGACATATGAAAATATTTTTTCTTGAATTAAAACAACAAACTCCAATACCAAGCTGAAACAGAAGAAAAAAAGAAAAATGAGATCAATGTTCCCGCCACCAAAAAAGGCGCGAAAGGAATTTGACTTTTCATTTTTTTCTTTTTAAGAACTATTAAAATTATACCATAGATCGCTCCCAAGGCAAATGCCAAAAAAAACGCCAAAATTATTTTCGGCCAACCCAAAAAAAGTCCCAAAAGAATCGCCAAATTGGCGTCTCCCATCCCCATCCATTTCTCGCGCGAAATTGCCACCAAAAAAAAGAACAAAGAGAATCCCACCGTTCCCGCCAAAACTCCCGCATAAATAAAACTATCCCATATATTTTGTCCGAAAGAAAAATTTTGCCAATCCCAAAAAAGATTGAAAATAATTGCCAAAAAAACGCTTCCCCAAAGCAAGATTCCTAAAATTTCAAAATACAACCAATCATAAACCAAAATCGCAACCAACGCCGAAAAAATCAAACAATAATATCCCGTCAAAACCCAACTCAACCATTCGGAAGAGACAAAAAAATTGGCGCCAATCGCTCCAAAAACAATTCCCGTTGCCAGCTCAACCAACGGATATTGCCAAGAAATTTTTTTCCGACAATCCCGACACCGCGCGCCCAAAACAAAAAAACTTAAAAGAGGAATATTGTCAAACCAACGAATGAGACTTTGGCAATGCGGACATTTGGATCTAGTCCAAAAAAAACTTTCCGCCAAACGCAAACGAAAAACCACCACATTCAAAAAACTGCCGATCATCAAACCAAAAATAAAAAAAATCGCGATTGTCATAGAAAATTTTTTGTGTTTATTTTTTTATCTTGCAATAAAACTTCTTATTCCAATTACTAACGAATATATTTTTTTGAAAAATTGTTTTAAAATGCAACTTTTGTCCGAAAAATTTTTGCACTTCAATTGTTGAAAATGAAGAAAAAAAATCTTCACTGTTTAGCTTTGGCAACTTCTTTCTCTTCCAATTTTTCCACTCTAAACTCCAAATCTTTGTGATCAAAAATATAAACTTTTTTGTTTAAATCAATTTTAACATTTTTTATTTCCGATTTTAACTCTTTTGCAATGTTTTCAATTTTTTTATTCATATTTAAAAATTCCTTTTGCGTCAAACAAGCTAATTCATCAATCTTTTGATTCACTTCCGCAAATCTTTTTTCCACTTTTTGATCCACCAATTCAAAACCTGTTTTCATCTTTTGATCCACTTCCGCAAATCTTTTTTCCATTTTTTGATCCACCAATTCAAAACCTGTTTTCATCTTTTGATCAAATTCTTCAAAACCTGTTTTCATTTTTTGATCAAATTCTTTGAAGCCTGTTTTCATCAAAACCGCTAAATCATTTATGGTTATATTTTTCTTTCTCATATTTTTTAGATTTTCTCAATTTTATTTTTTTCAACTCGCACGATTTTCCACAAAAGAATAATATCACAAAAAAACAAAAAACAAAAATCCTCTTTATTACATCCAAAACTGCGTTCAAAAAATGTTCAAACGCATCGCCAAAACCATGTATGATGTTCTTGCTGTGGAAAAATTATAGCGCAATTTTTTACGGCAAAAAAGAATGAACACTGTATTCGTTCTTTTTTAATTTTGCTAGACTGGAACAAAAGGTATTTAAATTTTTTTATTCTGACCTTTTTTATTCTTTTATTTTATCTTATTCAATTTCATTCTTTGGGTTTGCATACCTTTCGTGCAACAATAAACATATTATCAAAAGTATCTATAGGAAAGTTGAGCTTTCCGATCTGATTATTTTTCAGATATGAGTAAATACTATTCCAAACAAAACATTTTTGCCAGTGAGCCAATGTTTTGAATACATATCTCAAGCTAAATCTTTTTCCGATGTAACCAGTATATAATAATTCAAAATTATTCCTCTCTAATAATAACTTCAAACTATTCAGACTAAAATAATGGAGATGCTCTGGTGGTCCAATAAGATGCCATTTTCTCCCCAAAATTCTAGCAACCACACTTCCCACATTTGGTGTATTTATTGCTAGAAGTCCTCCAACTTTTAGCATATTCCCTGCGTTAATTATGGCTATCTCAGGATTGATAAAATGTTCCAGGACATCCCAAAATGTTACGACCGTGAAATCTGTCATTTCAATGTCCAAAGATTCAAAGTTTCCCTTGATTATTCCCAGTCCTCTTTTTTTCCCCGCTAAAGAAGCATCTGCCGAAAGTTCTATACCACTAGCACACCATCCTTGACTATTGGCCAATTCAATAAAAATACCCGTTGCGGCACCAACATCAAACAGCTTCCCCCTTAGCTTGACAAACTGATTTATCTTCTTTAAATATTTATTGAAGTTACAAGATAAGACGTCCTTGTCTCCATCATAGTCGCCATAGCCAAAATCGCCTTCTCCAAAAAAATATCCTTGATCGTAAATTTCAAACGACACATTGGACAGCGGGAATACGAACATATGCAGACAACACCGACAACGATAAATGTCATATCCATTTTTAGTAAAGAACCACTCAGCCAATTCCCCGCAGACTGGACAAGTTATTTTTGCAGATATTAAATGCATTGTCATTTTATTTAAAAATTACAACACCCCAAAAAAATGGACCAGCGAGTACGTTGTAAGAAAAAAAACTGCCATTCTGTATCGATCTTCATCAATCAAAAGTCCGAAAGGAATTGCGACAAGGCAATACCAAGGGGAAATCCATTTGGTTAGAATAAACACAAGCGTCAATACTGCCCAGAAAATGAATTTTAGAGAATTATTTTCATTGACAAGATACTTATAAAAAAAGAATGCGTAAAGCGATGAAAATGTGACCAATCTTAGTACTCCCGCAAATTCCCCCGCCAATAAATCCATAGCTACAGTAGAAGGAAAGCATCGATAAAGACACATATCGAGTTGACCCTTCATTATCATCAGATTTCCTATAAAAATATTCTCATTAGATCTGAAGAAAATACCAATCATTATTGCAAATAACACAAAAACGCTACAAATTGAAATAAAAATTTTCTTAACAGAAAATTGATCACCCTCCTTCCAAAAAATTGGCAACAATATTAAAACATTATATTTCACAAAAACAGAAGCCACCCAAGACAAGAAACTTTTATTGCCATCACCTTTAATGAGCAAATAGATGGCAGTAAGCAGAAACAAAATAATAAATATCTCGTTATGCCCTTCAATTACACCGTTTATTAATATAGCAGGATTAAGCGCATACAAGACAGCAAAAAAAGGGTTTAGAGATGTCATCTTAATAATCCTGCTAAATACAAATATTGACAACAGATAGGCTACAAATACGATTAACTTATACGAATACACCGCTCCTATCAAATTAGCAAAATTTGGCAAAACAGAGAAGGAAGCGATTGCAAGAAAAATAGGACCGTAGGCAAAAGGATATTTAAGCGTCCAAATGGGGCCTAACTGCTCAATCCATACATTTCCCTCTACAGAATTCAAACCGACCAAGTATGGGTTAGTATGAAAAAAGACAAAATTACGTGCTCCCAAAAGATACGCTCCCATATCGCGAGAGAGGAAAGGTGGGGTAATTATCAAAAAAATAAAGATGAAACACATTAGTGCTATTTCTTTTGGACTTAATTTATTTTTTTTTCAAAAAACAATAAACTATAAAAAAAGAGTAGCAAAAGAAAGATCAGTAGCACTAGGCTTACTTTATCTGTCCTAAAATTCTCAAAATGCTCATAAAAGAAATCGCTTCGCATAAGAGAAATTAGAAATAAAAACACGATATTTAGTAAAATCAACAAAATTGAGACGAACCTCAAGTCAATATTCTTTGAAAACTTAAAACGGTTTTTTTCATATCATTTTCGGATAAAAAATTTTTTTTAATTAATCTTTTTCATAATATAATCATACACGTAATCAACAGTAATGTTCTTGAGACAGTGATTATTCATACAAGCTGAATTGCGATGATTAAAGACTGAAAAACAGGGCGAGCATGGCAATTTTAGAAAGAAAGTGTAGGTATTTTCACCAAGCGGTCTAAATACTTGAGGAGTTTCCGGACCAAAAAAAATAAATTTAGGCAAAGGTGTCAACGTAGCAAAATGAGCTAAACCACTATCGCCAGTAATAAGTGCATTGCTGACAAGGAATAACTCTAACAATTCAGAAATAGTTGCTTTACCAGTAAAATCAACACAATGAGAAGAATTGACAGCCTGACAGAGCCTTTCAGGTTTATTTGAAACACTAGGGCTACCCACCAAAACAACAAAACATTTTTGATCGCTTTTTAAAAGACGCCCTACTAACTCGATATAGTATTCCAATGGCCACTCCCGCAAATTAAATGGCCAACCCCATTCTCCTGGATTGATCAAAAAAATATTGCTATAAGAAACTACGCCCGCATTTTTAAGCTTGTCCAAAATACTAATCCGGTTATCTGCATTGGAATAAAACTTCGGTAAGACTATTTCATCATTCATTATTGGAAACCTAAATTCAGGCGTACTTTTGCTATCTAACTCCATCACCTTCCCTAATGATAGGTAAGAATGACTAATGTGTTGCAACGGATTATACTGAACCTTATGAGTAAGAAAATCTCCTCGATATAAACCTTCAAAATTGTACACGCTAAAACCAATTTTTTTACCGTGCCAGTCAGGTAAGTTAGTACAGCACTAAATCGCGTAAGCATCTCTAGATCAAAAGCAACATCCATTCCCTGCTTTCTAATCTTCCAAAGTGCCACTATTGTATCTACTATTAAAAATCCTATGGATGTCTCCCTGATAGTATAAATATTGCCCTCGGGAACAACTCCACCCAATATCCCAAAAAAAGTTTTATTTTTTTCAAAGGTGAGAAAAAATAATTCAGCTTCTTCGTAATTATTTTTTATGTTAGCAATCAACGGATATGCCAATGAGATAGCTCCCATTTCTGAGAGTTTGATAAAAATAATTTTTCTGATTTTTTTCTTGCCGTTCCTTTTTTCCAAAAACACCCTATTAATTTTATTTGCACAGCTTAAAACAAAACACATCGGAACACCGAGCCAAAAATCCAATCGTCTCATTGTCTTTATTTCCATAGCAGTTTAAATATCAATTAATCCTATAAACAAACACCCCGCCATCCTTATCCTCGTAAACCAATTCATAATCAGTGGTATTTTTCGCTACTTCCTTTTTCAAAAAAGTATCTGCATCAAAAAAGAGATACTTTGATTGAAAATTATCCTTAATGGTAGTTGCTATTATTTTTGAGTTTTCAAGCATAATTTCTTCAACCTCCTGGTCTGATTTTCCCTCAAGTATATCTTGTGCTAAATTTTTTTCCTGATTATCCGTATCCTGCACTACCCCATAAAGAGAAATGTTTTGCCATAGCCAGTAAAGCCTAGGACTATATTCGTACATATTCTTCGGTTCAATACCCACGATGTAGCGATTATCGCTGTCAAAGAAAAACAAACGATTAAACTGTCCAAAATCAGTGTTGAAGATAATTTCTCCTTTCTGCGTATTATCCCGAAACCAATTTCCGACTTTTTCGTATTTCAAATAACTCATATCATTGCCAAAAGTAATGCGTAAATCTAAAATTCTAGCTCCGCCAGCAATAAGCAAAAACAAAAGAAGAGTTGAGAAAAATATTTTCCTTACCGATTCATTATTTACCAAAACATAGCCATTTTCGCTTAAAGTGCAAAAAGAAACTGCACTCCCTAGCATAGCTAATGGTATTAGCAAATCTTCAAATCTTCGAGAAAAGACAAAACCCAAAAACATAACGACAGTAACAAGAAAAACATACACTCTAAAAATAGCCCGATTTTCATTATCATCCAAATCCTTAACGTTGTTGTGTCTATATAAATAGAAAAAAATGTTCAATGCTATAAAAAATATTAAACAGGCAAAAACGATATTATTTTGGGCGAGCATCAAAAAAATATCCCCCTTGAAATTCTCTGATCCCTCTATTATTTTTGGTCCGCTAATTAATCCATAAATAAAAGAAAAGAGTTTTTTTCCGAAAACTAGCGGATTAAGCGGTGAGAGAAATGTGTGTGAGTGAGCAGGAAAAAGCAGAAACGCACCAAGTGAGCCAAGAATAGCAAAAATAATATTCTGGTAGGCAATTTTCTTTTGATAAAGAATTCTCGCCAGTTCAAAGCAAACTGCCAGCATGCCTGGCAACCAAAAAGAAGCCGGATGCCACCAAGCGTGAATCAGCGACACAAAAAATAATGCCCAGTATTTTTTTTTGCTGATAAGGTAAATCTCCAGTAGCATTAAAGCATCAATGAACACAAACGGTCTATTTAAAAACAGTCGCATAGTAAAATTAAAGCTTCCAAAGACATAAAAAAATGCCACCACCCAGATTAACGCATTTTTGATTTTTAATCTTCGAAGAACCCAAAAACTGATAGTCGGAACGAGCGTCGCGAAAAAAAGACCGGAAAGCTTCAGACCTAAAATTTTATTAGAAAAAAGAGTAAAAGGCATCAGAACGTAATGGTATAGCCCCACGCCATAACCATAGCCGGACTGTGACAATTCCGTGAAATAGGCTCCCTGAAAATTAGTTATCGCGCTCCAGCCTTCTGTTCTTAGCAGATAGGCAATCTTAGTATAAAACCATTGATCATCAGGAGAAGAAACATTAGCAATCGTAAAATAAATCAGTGCGTTTAGCGCTAGAAAAAACAAGAAAACAAAAAAGACCAGCACTGATTCATTGACCTTGATTCTTCCTAGTAGCAAAACCAATCGACTTTTCATTTTGATATATTTCTTTTAAATAAAATCCCTGCCAAATAATAGCACCAACAACAAACCATTCCTGGTAATCTAGTGAGGATTATGAATCTAAATATTTTTCTGCCCGCCGAACAAACAACTATCCAGCGGGCATAGAAAATTACTACGAAGTCTTTTCTACAACTTGCATCCAGATGCGGTACCCCAAAAAATTGTACCTGTTTCATTGATGTTAGCGATACAAGTTGATCCCGATGGAATCTGATTAGCCCTAGCATTTAAAAAAAATGTTCCAGCACCAGTTGCTCCACAACTGTTAGCGCCAAAAGTTAAGGCATAGCCCTTAGCATTAGGCATAGTGGCATTACCGAACATTCCCGCATCACACTCCATAATCGCCTTTGATTGTAAAGCAGACGCTTGAGATTTGAAAGCTGCCACTTGTGCCTTCACTCTGGCGCTATTCAAACTAACCAACACGATTGAAGCCAAAATTCCAATAATCGCAATGACAATCAAAAGTTCAATCAATGTAAAACCTTTTAATTTATTTGTTTTCATTTTTTCACCTCCATTCTTTTTTTACCCCGTTAAACTCCGCCATAGGCGGACACTGCTTCACAGCTTGTTTAACAGAGTGAATTTTAAATTTTCTATTCAAAATCAGACATTATTCCAAATATTTTTTTCTACTGACAAGCTTTGGTAGAAAAACTGCAAACGATATTCGCCTCTCCTATTGTAGCGTTGCTTAATTCAAAAACAAAATCATCCGTATCCAAAAAATGTTCCCGTTGAATTGGTCCAATCATACGCCCAACCGGTGGCGGAAATGTCCGGCCACACTTGATCGTGTCCAGCCAGCGCGTCTGTCGTCACATCGGCGCAAGTGGACCCATCTGTTCCGTCAATACAACAAATTGGAGTCGTCCCAGCAGTGGGGGCAGTCTGAATCGCCTCTCCTTCATCATCGGCGCAAACTGTTAATTCGGAAAGCGCGCTTTTGGCAGCGGCAAGAGCCGATACCCTTCTGGCTTTTATCCTGGCGTTATTCAAGCTTACAAGCACAATGGACGCTAAAATTCCGATAATCGCGATGACAATCAAAAGTTCAATAATGTGAAACCCCTTTTGCAATGCTTCGCATAACGATGCAAGCAGACCTTTTTATTTTTTATTTTCATTTTTCACCTACCTTTCTAGATTAAAAATAATTTTCAATTCCTAATTTTCAATTTTCAAACAATTTTCAATATCCCAATTCAACAATTCTTATTTTCTCTTATTGTTATGGAAATTTTGTTGAAAATGAAAGTTAACTCATAAGCTTCTTTCCAAAGAATTTTCAATCTTTCTTTTTCTTCCGGATTAGACTCCGCTAACATTTCTATCTAATACTTTGTTTCCTGTATTTATTTTCTGCAAATAAATATTTTTATTATTGAAATACTTTTTGGAACTGGCACCGTTCGCTTCGCAATAATTAGCCCCAACACTCATAGCAGATCTAATTAATCGAGAAATCATACTATCATTAATTCTGTGTTTTTTAATTTTTAACAAAAACTGAATAATCGCCTTACTGAATTTTCGCGTCCTATTTTCAAGATCATATTTCATGTTATTTGAAAATTAGAAATTGAAAATTGAAAATTCTACTCGATTTGCCCCGCAATGTTATATATCGGCATCAAAATTGCAAATGCCAAAAAAGCCACCGCAATTCCAATGAGCACCATCAAAAACGGTTCAATTAAAGAAGACAAATTTTTGGTGGCAGTTTCCGTTTCTTGATCATAAAATCTAGCAATATGCCCCAAAACCACATCCAATTGACCAGATTCTTCTCCAATTCTTATCATATGCGCCACTACCGGCGGTATCAATTCGCTTTTGGAAAAAATCGTGCTAACATCGCCTCCGATTTTCACTTCCTGCGAAGCCCGCATAATTATTTTTTCATAAACGCTATTGCCCACCACCAAACTGACAATTTCCAGTGCTTTCACAATTGGAATCCCTCCTGTCAAAAGCACTCCTAAATTTTCGGCGAATCTGGAAACATAGACTCCCTCGAAGATTGATCCAAAAACCGGCAATTTCATCTTAATGACATCAAATTCTTTTTTGCCGTCTTCACTGTTAAGATAATAAATCGTGCCAACAAACATTCCCGCTACCACAATCAAAACCACCCACCAATAAACTTGCATAAAATCTCCTATCGCGATAATCACATTAGTGTACCATGGAACATCCGCTCCAAGGTCTTTTATCATTACTGTTAATTTGGGAAGAATCAATGTAATTGTCAAAAAACCGACAATAAAAAAAACCAGTAAAATAATTGCCGGATAGATCATTGCTCCTCGCACTCGGCTGGTTAGTTTATAATTTTTTTCAATATTATTAGCGACATAATCCACTGACTTTTTCAAATTTCCCGAAGCTTCTCCGGCTTTTATTATGTTTATCATTAGAGGTGTAAAAACATCTCGGTGTTTTTCTAAAGCGAACGAAAAAGGCAACCCGTTTTCAATATCGCGAGCCACTTCTTTAATGATTTTTTGCAAGTATTTTCCAGAAGACTGTTCGCTGATAGCGTTCAATGCCACCACAATCGGCACTCGCGCCTCAATAAGGATGGCCAATTGCCGAAAAAAAATCATCAGTTCTTTGGCAGTAACTTTGTCATATTTTCTTAAAATAAAACGAAAAAAATCATCCTCATTTTCTTCTTCTGATCTGACATCAATCGGCAATAAGTCGCTTTTTTGCAAAATCGCTACCGCCACTTCCTTGGAAGAAGCTTCTACTGTGCCCTCTCTATATTCTCCTCCCGGAGCTTTGACTTTAAAATTAAATTTCATACTTATTTTTGTTTTACTTTTTTATTTGAAAAAATTTTCTTCTCTTCTAAAATTGTATCACATTTTTCAAAAACAAGCCAACAGAATTTATTGGAGTTTCAATAAAGTTTCAAAATTCTTGGCGTCTTTGGCATAAGTTATTCCTGTTTCCACTGTAATCAGACCTTGTTTGACTAAATCCGCTAAATAGTTATCCATTGCAATCATTCCTTCTTCCGAACATGTGGCGATCACATTGTCTATTTGATATTGTTTACTTTCTCGGATAAGATTTTCTACCGCGTGATTTTTTATCATTAATTCCAAAGCCGGAATTCTCCCTCCATCCACTTTGGACAAAAGTCTTTGCGAAACCACTCCCAAAAGAACATTGGCTAATTGGGAACGCACTTGATTTTGTTGGTGCGACGGAAAAACATCCACAATTCTGTCTATTGTTTGCGGAGAATCATTGGTATGAAGAGTGGCAAAAATGAGATGACCGGTTTCCGCCGCCGTCAATGTTGTGGAAATTGTTTCCAAGTCGCGCATTTCCCCCACCAAAACCACATTGGCATCTTGACGGAAGAGAGATTTTAGTGCTAAACCAAAAGACTCCGAATCTTGAAAAACTTCCCGTTGCTCTATCAAACATCGATCCGGTTCATAAACATATTCTATCGGATCTTCAATGGTAAGAATATGTTTTTCTTGCGTGTGATTGATTTCGTTGATAAGCGCCGCCAAAGTGGTGGATTTTCCGTGACCCGTTGGACCAACCACTAAAAAAAGACCTTGTGGAACTTTAGTAAAATCATACAAAATCTCCGGCAACATCAACTCTTTCAAAGTTTTTATCTCTCTTGGCACCAATCTAAAAGCCATACTGATAAAACCCTGCTGAAAAAAAGCATTTACCCTGAATCTCGCTTTGTCTTTAAAATTATATGAAAAATCAACTTGTCCTTCTTTGAGCAATATCTTTTTTTTCTCTTCGGAAATTATGGAATAACACATTTCTTCGGAAGAATCGGGAGTTAAAATAGCATCCTCTGTAAATGGATAAAGTTTCCCATCTACTCTGAAAGTTGGATATCTTCCTACCGTCAAATGGATATCTGACGCGCCCTGTTGAGTCGCCAAACGAAGCAAATTTTTCATTCTTTGTTCTGCATTCGCCATATTTTTTGTTTTTTAAATATACTTATTTATTTTTTCCAACACTTCCGATGGTGTAAAATGAGATTTTATCAAATAATCTTGAGCGCCCAATCTAAAACCTTTGTCAATTTTTTCTTTTTGACTTAAATTGCTAAGCAGAATAATCGGAATATCTTTGAAACTTTCATCGCTCCTAATTTTTTTCAAAGCGGTCAAACCATCCATATTGGGCATAACGATATCCAAAAGAATCATATTCGGCTTTTGCGGATCATTTTTCAATTTTTTCAAAGCCTCCGCTCCATCAGAAGCTTCCACCACTTCAAAACCAACTTGAGAAAGTTTGGTAATATAGATATCCATCACAAAGATATCATCCTCCACAATCATAATTTTCTTTTTTTGTTCCTTCATATTTTTTTCTTGAAAAAATTATCCCCTTACCAAAATTTAAATATCCTCTTCCAATTTAGCACCTCCTTCTGTTACTCTATCCACTTCTTCAATCGTGGTAAGACCTTTAAGAATTTTCAAAATTCCGTCTTGCCGAATAGTCACAATTCCCATCGCGTCTCTTTTTTTATTCATCATTTCTTCATTCCCATTGTGATCAGTCATAATATTTTTCATATCCTCATTTATCGGAATCACTTCATAAATTCCCACTCTGCCAGCAGTGCCGGTTCCATTGCAAGCATCACACCCCTTGCCATGATAGAATTTCAATCCGGAAGACAAATCCAGCTCATATTTTTCTATCTCTTTTGGAGAAACATTTTTTATCTCCGCTTCTATTTGATCTTTAACCGTTTTTGGCAAGTCGTATTCTTCTTTGCATTTTTCGCAAATTTTTCGCACCAATCTTTGCGACACCGCCATTCGCATAGAGGAAGACAAAAGAAAAGGTTCTATCCCCATATCAATCAAACGAGAAACCGATCCAATCGCGGTATTGGTGTGCAGAGTGGAAAACATCAAGTGCCCCGTAAGCGCCGCATGCACCGCTAATTCCGCTGTCTCTCCATCGCGGATTTCTCCCACCATAATCACATTGGGATCTTGACGCAAAATGGTTCTTAAACCATTGGCAAAAGTATATCCAATCTCCGGTTTTACTTGACTTTGATTCAGACCTTCAATGTTATATTCAATCGGATCTTCCAATGTTATGATATTTCTTTCTTCTTGATTAAGAATTTTTAAAAGAGCGTATAGAGAAGTGGATTTTCCGCTTCCAGTTGGTCCGGTGAAAAGAATCATTCCATAAGTTTCCTTGATCGCGCGCTGAATATGCACGAGAGCTGTTCCCATAATGCCCAAGATTTCAATACTGGCTAAACCTTTGTCTTTATCCAAAATTCTCAAAACTATTTTTTCTCCCGTAATCACCGGCAAAGTAGAAACCCGAAAATCTATCTCCTTGCCTTCATTGATCATTCTGAAACGACCGTCTTGGGGTTTTCTTTTTTCATCAATTTTCAAATTGGCTAAAATTTTCAAAGAAGATATAATTGCTGGTCCGATTTCTTTGGGGATAACTAAACTGACATGCAAAATCCCGTCCACTCTGAAACGAACTCTAAAGTTTTCTTCCATCGGTTCTATATGGATATCACTGGCTTTTCCTTCTATGGCATGGCTGATAATAACTTGAATCAATTTGGCAACAGGAGCTTCTCTTAATAATTCATTTTTCTTTTGCAAAACCTTGCTTTGGTCTTCCTCTTCTTTGAAATCAACATCTTCTTTGAAAGATTTAATGGCTTCTTTAACTATTTCCGCCGCTCCGCCATAGCTTTTGAACATTACCTCCAAAACCGGTTGACTGGTTTTATAGACCTCAAACTCTATTTTTTCTCTTTCTGCCATAAACCGCAGAACATTGAGCGCGTTAATATCTCCCGGATCCAAAATGGCAATTTTCACCAAATTTCCATTTTTTTCAAAAGGAATCATTCCATATTTACTTGCCACTTCTTCCGGAATGATATTGATAACAGCACTACTTATTTTTTCCGGTGCGGATTCCAAATTAGCCACTTCTGTTTCCGATGCAAACATTCCCGAAGAGCTATTGCCAAATGTCTGACTGGTATTACTATCTCCTATTTTTTTTTCTTCATTGTCCATATTTATAAAATATTTTATCCAGTCTTGCGTTATTTTGGAAAATAAAATCAAGAGATGCGTTTTTGACAAAGAACTTATCCAACAGATTGACAGGAATAAAGCCTATTCATAAAAAATGTTTCAATTTCAAAATGTCATTACCATCCTCAAATATCCATTTTTAAATTCTTTTCGAAAAATCGCAACAAAATGTTTTTTCTTTTTTAAAGAGAAAACGGGTTTGATCTTCCTTTCTCAAAAGGAGGCAATTTCAAAATATCCACTGTTTTTTTCTCCTTAATGCTAGCGATAGAATCCATATCCAAATCTGACAAAGTTATCTCTTCGCTACTTCTCAAATTTTTCTTTTTCATATAATTGAATCCAATTTCTCCTTCCATTTCCAAAACATCCAGCGATTTTTTATCTTCTCCAACCACTTCAGAAATTGTCAAATTCAAAATTTGATTGTATCGACCTAAATTGTTAATTTTTTGTAGAACTTCTTTTATATATTCATATTTGCCAAAAACAGAAAAATTGACGACAAAGTCAACCGGTTCGGCACTGGTAATTTCAACACTAGTTTTTTCACCAAATTCATCTTCTGTCGCAATCGTTTTTTCCACTGCTCCACTCTCATTATTTATTGAAACAGAAAAATCAGAAATAGAAACTCCCGAAGAAGAAAAAATGAGATTTATATTATCAATAATTTCTTCTTCTTGAGCTTTTTCCGGAATATATTGAAAAAGAATATCCTTTTCTCTGACGCTACTTTCTATCTTATTCCAAAGACCGTTCACCTTAGATACTTTCTCATTGGCGTCTTCAAAATTCTTTTTTCCTTCGGACAATTTTTGATATTCTTCTTTGACTCCATCTCCTCCAGCAGGGTCGGAAAAAGTGGGATAAACAAGCCAAATAAATATGACCATTGAAGCCAATAAGGTAACTGGAGCTAATAATATTTTCAGTTTCATTTGTTTTTATTTTAAAAAATTATTTTAACTTTAGCTTAACCATAAATTCAATCTTATTTTCTTCCTCATTGAAATTGTTCTCTCCTCCAATAACAGAAGCGAAAAAACCGCTATTTTTGAAACTCAAGATTTGAGTGGCAACAAAACGATAACCATCCGCCAAACAAGCAACAGTGATCATTTTTTCTTCTTTATTAAAAGAAACTTCCTTCAATTTCACTTTCGGAATAACCGTTTGTTCCAAATAGCCTAAATATTCTGCCATATTTTGATTCTCTCCCAAAAAAGATTTAGCCACTTCGGTTCTTCTTTGAAAATCCACCACATTTATTGATTTTTCATTTCCCACCAAACTATCCAACATATTTTTTTGTTCTTCTGCGACACTCTTCACTTGTCTAGCAAGATAAGTTTTCCCAAAAAGCAAAACAACATATAACGCTACAATTAAAATTAAAATCAAAAATATTATGATAAAACCCTTGCTGAATAATTTTATCTTCTCTGCTTTATTTTCACTTCCTAACCCTTTTGGATTTAAGTTGATATTGGTCATTTTTTTGTTTTTCGCCAACCCGTCATTGAAAAATTAAATCAGACAGGTTTTTGTTTTATTTTTAATTTTTTTTAAAAAAATATCTCACAGGTTTATTTTAAAACATTCTTTTATTTTTGGCAAATGGATAATTTTGAAATCATTTTAAAGTTACTCCAATACTTACGGGAAACTTTGTTTTCACAGCTTCTAAAACGCTTTCCACTCTGGAATCATAATTAACCCGGTTAAAAGGATTGCCTAAAATTGTTTTTACTCCTAGCCGAGATTGAAAAAAATCGGCTATTCCCAAAAGATCGGAAGTTCCTCCAGTAAGGATAATTGTTTCTACTTCGGATCCAACTTCCTTTTCAGAAGCCACTTTCAAAATTCTTTTTATTTCTTCCAAAATTATTTCCAATGTCGGCAATTGGATATTCATTTCAGAACCAAAAAAATTCGTGCCGGAAAGTTTCATTGCCTCCGCTCGTTCTTCCGATATCCCCAAACTTCTAGCAATATTTTTAGTTAAAGTGTTCCCTCCTATACTGATGCTTCTGTTAATTTTGATAAATCCTCCTTCTACATAATCAATATTGCAATTCATATATCCGATATCCACAATAACAAATTTTTTTTTGTCTTCGCCTATTAAAGATTTGACTGTCGCCACACTTTCAATTTCCACCTTTTTCAACAAAAGTCCAGAGTTTTTTATGCATTTTTCATAAAGAGCAATGTTTTTTTTGGCAACCACCGCTAAAAAAATTTGCACCTTTGAACTGTTTGAAAAAGTTGGTTCATCTAGAGAATTGATAACTTCCCAACTCATTGAAATTTCCTCCATCGGTATAGGAATATATTTTTGCGCTTCAAATTTAATAGCTTGATTCAATTCCTCTTTTTCCATTTGCGGAAAATCAATTACCGTTATCAAACTTCCCGAAGTGGCGATTCCGACATAAGCGTTTCTGCTTTTTATTCCAGATTCTTCCAAAGCTTTTTTGATATATTCCGGATAGACAATTTCAAAAAGAGTTTCTGTTTCTTTTTCCGATCTGCTGTAAATTTTAGGTATTTCCACCCATGCATAATTGGAAAGATAAAGTTTTCCTTCTTTGCTTTCCATCTCAGTTATTTTCAAAACAGTTCCTCCGATATCAATTCCCAAAAATTTTCGCTTGTCTTCGCCAAAAGAAAAATTTCCTAATTTAAATCCAAAGTTGAACATTTTTTTTTAATCTTTATTTTTATTTGTATTAACATTTGCTACAATTCTCCAACTATCCGATAAATTTCAAAAAATATCTTCGCAAAAAACTCTTCCAAAATTTCATTTCAATTAAAATTATTCCCTTTATCCAATAAGCTTGCTTTGAAAAAAATTATACCATCTTTTCCCAAAAAACAAAAATCCAATTTTTTTGAAAAAAATCAATGAACGACAAAATTTTATAAACTATGCTAAACTTTTCAGTGCGCTTGGGAGGAATCGGACCTCCGACCTTCTGGACCGCAACCAGACGCTCTATCCACTGAGCTACAAGCGCAAAATTTCACCTGCGACATTTTTAGGACTTGCGCAATCAATAATGATAATCTTTCAAAAAAAATTCAATCTTGGTTAAATCGGCAAAGTTTAATCTAATTTCACAAATTATGCTTGAGTAATTTCAACGCGAACGCGCAAGTCCTAATTTTATAATTTCATATTACATAAAAGATCTGCCAACATTGATATCTTCAGATCTTTTTTTTCCAGCCCTAAAAATCCATTTTATCCATCCAACCCGAATAGCAATTATTATAATTGAACAATTTCTCTCTTCAAAATTACTCCGATTTATAATTTTTTACAAATTGATCATAATCATCCATTAAAATTTTGGTTATTTCTCCCACTTGACCATTTTTTATTTTCAAATTTTCCGCTTGCGTTACAGGAACAATTCCTTTTCCGCTACCGGTAAGAAAAATTTCATCCGCCGTCAAAAAGTCTTCTTGAAAAATCTCTTTTTCTTTCACGCCAATTTTTCTTTTTTTTGCCAAATGAATAACCAAACCGCGAGTGCACCCTGAAAAAATTCCTTGTCGCGAGGTAAAAATTTTTCCCGATTTCACCATAAAAATATTACTCGCCGAGCCTTCCAGAATTTTTCCGTCTTTCACATAAATAATTTCAAAAGCTTTTTTCTTTTTTTTCAGTGGCTGATTTTTTATAGAAAAAATATAATTGGTAATTTTAGCCTGATGATTATCTCTTTGATAATTTAGAAAAATTATTTTTACTCCTTTTTGATAAATTTGTTTGGCTAAAGGACGATATTTTTCCGTCAAAATATACCATGTCGGTTTTCCGGAAAAAGTTATCGCGTCTAAACTTATCCCCCCGGTAACCACCGTTCTGACCAAAGAACTTTTTTGTTTGTTTTTTTGCAAAAGTTTTCTAGTCTTTTTTTCAAATTCTTCAAAACCAAAAGGTATTTCAATTCCAATGATTTTTGCCGACTGTTTGATTTTTTCGTAATGATTTTTTGCCAAAATCGGATTTTCTTTCTCCGCTCGCATAACATCAAAAACGCCATATCCTCGCAACACTCCCAAATCATAAGGACTAATCTTTATTTTTTCCTTTTTTATAATTTTTCCGTTAAAAATCGCATAAGTTTTTTTGATCATTTTTTCGCTTTACCAATTATATTTTTTCGCGTTTTTGAAAAAACTGCCAATCAAAATTTCGCGTAACAAAATTTCGCATTGTCCTGTTTTTTCTAACTTCCACTCTGAAAATTTGATACGAATTCATATCAATTTTGATCGTTTTAAATCCAATAAAATTTCCCCCTCCCCAATCTTCATCGGAGAATTTAATTGTAACAAAAAATTCTCCGATTGCAATATCAATGTTTTGTTTTATACTTTATTTATCTTTCTCTTCAATTTTTTCTATAATGTTCCATATCATTCAATCCAAAAATAATATGCTTGAAAAAATTCTTCTCAAAAATATATCCCGCATTTCTCCCAAGTATCAAAAAATTTTGACAAAAATGGAAATTTTTTTCGTGGAAGATCTCCTGCGTCATTTTCCTTTTCGCTATGAAGATTTCAGAAAAATCGTCCTTCTTTCTCCCGAATACATCGGGGAAAATGTTACATTAGAAGGAAAAGTCATAAAAACCAGACTGAATAGAATTTTCAAAAAAAGAATGACCATAACGGAAGTTTTTGTTCAAGACAAAGCTGGAAACTCTTTTAAAGCCGTTTGGTTCAATCAACCTTTTATTCTGGAAAATTTGCAAGAAGGAGTTTTTGCCAGATTTTCCGGAAAATTGGAAAAAGAAAATCGTATTTTTAACTTAAAAAATCCGGTTTGGGAAAAAACCGCTCGCGAAAACACGCATACCGGATGTTTGGTCCCAATTTATCCGGAAACTTCCGGCATAACTTCTCGCTGGATTCGCTGGCAGATAAAATCTCTGTTGCCTTTGGCTAAAAATATCCCCGATATTTTGACTAAAGAAATCCAAGATAAGTATAATCTATACGATCTTTCTACCGCTTTTTCTCAAATTCATTTTCCCGAATCTTGGGAAAAAATGATTCGCGCCCGAAAAAGATTCGCATTTGAAGAAATTTTTCTCATTCAAATGAAAGCGATTCAAACCAAAAAAAAATGGGAAAGAGAAAAATCCAATAGAATAAAATTTGATTTGCAATTGATAAAAAAATTTCTTAGAGAACTTCCTTTCACTCTCACCGACGCTCAAAAAAAATCCTCTTTTGAAATTTTAAAAGATTTGGAAAAATCCAAACCGATGAACCGCTTGCTTAACGGCGACGTTGGCTCCGGAAAAACTGTCGTATCGGCCATCGCCATTCTGCAAACAATTTATGTCGGATTTCAAACCGCTCTTATGGCGCCCACTGAAGTTTTGGCGCGTCAACATTTTGAAACATTTGTAAATTTTTTTCAAAAATATTCTTTTAATATCGCTCTTTTAACCAGTTCCGAAAAAAAAATAAGTTTTCTGAAATCTTCCTCTTCCCCTTTTCAAAATAATTTCCCAAAAACTGACCCCTCAATTCGCGTTGAAAAAAAAGTTACCCGGGAAGAAATTTTATCTCAGATAAAAAATGGACAAATTCATTTGATTATCGGCACGCACGCCCTTATTCAAAAAGACGCTCAGTTCAAAAATTTGTCTTTGGTTATCGTGGATGAACAACATCGGTTTGGTGTCGCTCAACGAGCTCAGTTGCAAGAAAAAGCCGCTTTGTCCGATGACACCGACCAAAAAACCGCTCCTCATTTTTTGAGTATGACTGCCACTCCCATTCCTCGCACTCTGGCTATCGCTTTTTTTGGCAGTTTAGATATCTCTATTTTGGACGAAATGCCCAAAAACAGAAAACCGATTGAAACTAAAATTGTCCCGCCTGAAAAACGCGTTGCAGTTTATGATTTCATTCGTTGTCAAATCAAATCTGGACGACAAGTTTTTATAATCTTTCCACTAATTGAAGAATCGCAAAAGATATTTGAAGTCAAGGCCGCTGTAGCGGAACATAAAAGATTGTCCGAAGAAATTTTTCCCGAATTCAATTTGGGACTTATGCATGGAAAATTGAAACCGCGAGAAAAGGAAAATGTTATGAAAAAATTCAAAGAAAATTTTTTTCAAATTTTAGTTTCCACTTCAGTGGTAGAAGTTGGAGTGGATATCCCCAATGCCACCATAATGATCATTGAAAACGCCGAACGTTTTGGACTGACTCAACTGCATCAATTCAGAGGAAGAATCGGAAGAGGAAATTTTATGTCTTTTTGTTTTTTATTTTGTCAAAAAGTTTCCTCCCGACTGAAAGTTTTGGAAAAAACCACCGACGGTTTCAAAATCGCCGAGAAAGATTTGAAACTTCGCGGACCGGGACAATTTTTCGGCTCCCTTCAATC
>Ga0100398_1000805_pt1 | contig 27704 bp, 27 predicted proteins | sample CryGeymeta201522_FD_81568 | JGI IMG/M metagenome (GOLD analysis project Ga0100398, IMG submission 81568) | Groundwater microbial communities from Crystal Geyser aquifers in Utah, USA - Crystal Geyser metaG 2015-22 | ecosystem: Environmental > Aquatic > Deep subsurface > Groundwater | place: USA...
CATTGCCAAAAGTATATCCGTAACCGGCATAAAGACCGTCGATTTCATATATTCCCTTAGTGCCCTCTTCCAAAACAGCTCTGGGCTTTGATGGCAAAACAATATCGTAATTCATGTTTTTTTACTAAAATTAATTACCTTGAATAAAACTCAATAATTGCGTTTAAATTTGTTTTTATTTCAAAATCTTGCGCTTGGGGTTTTCCGGCAATCTTCCCTTCTTTTTTGCTTTTATCCATTTCCAGCCAGACCGGTGGCTGATATTTTTTTAAATAGATATCCGTATTTTGAAAAACTTTTTTTGCGGCGCTTTGGGGACGAATGGCTATTTTATCGCCGACTTTCAATCGATATGAAGGAATATTCACTTTTCTGCCATTAACTATAATGTGGCCGTGATTAACTATTTGCCTGGCTATGCTTCTTGATTTTACCAATCCGAGCCGATAAACGACATTATCGAGACGCAATTCCAAAATTTCAGCGAGGCGCGAAATAATATCGGCGCTTTTTCCTTTTAACGCTTCCTGAATGTAATTCTTAAATTGGCGTTCGCGTAAAATATAAAGAAATTTCAATTTCTGTTTTTCGGCCAACTGGAAACCGTATTCGGATTTAGATCTTCGCGGCCGTTTGCCGAAACTGCTTTTTTTAACTCCGGGCGGATAAGATTTGCGCGTTAAAGGACATTTAGGAGTATAGCATTTTTCCTCTTTTAGAAAAAGTTTTTCTGTCGCTCTCCGGCAAATTTTGCATTTTGAATTGGTAATCATGCTAAAATTTATTTTTGTTAAACATCACACCCTTCTCCGCTTGGGCGGCCGCGGACCGTTATGCGGGACGGGCGTAATGTCGCGGATAAACATAAAATCAATGCCTTTTGCTGCAAAAGAACGAATTGCCGATTCTCTGCCCGCGCCCACTCCCTTTATCATTACCCCTACCTCTTTGATACCTATCATTTTTGCCTTATCTGCCATCAATTCCGCAACCTTAGAAGCGGCGAAAGGAGTTCCTTTTTTGGCGCCCTTAAAACCAAGAGCGCCGGCGGAAGAAGAAAGAATGACATCCCCTTTTTCGTCGGTTAATGATAAAATCGTATTGTTGTAGGTAGATTGAATATATAACCTTCCGCTCGTAAGCTTTTTCTTCGGCAAATGCTCCATTGAACGGCTGGTCAAACCCTGATCGACATTTCCACCTGCTTTTTTAATAATGCGCTTTTTACCCATGTTCTAAATTTTATGTTTTCTCTAATTTTCTTCTGCCGCTGATGGCTGTCCGTCTTACATTGCCGCGCCTTGTTCTTGAATTTGTTTTCGTGCGCTGGCCTCTCGCCGGCAAACCTTTGCTGTGTCTGCTGCCCCGATAACATTTTATATCGCGTAATCTTTTTATATTCATCATCACTTGTCTGCGAAGTTCTCCTTCAACGACGCGTTTTTCAACCGTTTCCCTCAAAAGAATTACTTCGGCCGGCGTCAGATCTTTTACTTTTTTATTTCGGGAAATATTTATTTGATCTAAAATTTTTTGCGCCGAAGAAACGCCTACGCCATACAAATAACTTAGCGCTATCTCAAGATTTTTATTATCCGGAATATTTGCTCCCGCTATACGCATATGATAAATTTAGCCTTGCCTTTGTTTGTGCTTGGGATTTTTCCTGCAAATAACATAAACTCGACCTTTTCGTCGAATCATTTTGCAATTTTTACACCTTGTTTTAACTGAGGCTCGTACTCGCATGCCAAAATTATATGAACGTTAGCGAATAATAAAGCGGGAGCAAATTCCTTTATAATCTTTGGGTGATTCTGCCCTTGTCTTCGCTATAAGGATTAAGCTCCACCCGTACTTTATTGCCGACAAAAACCCTAATGTGATATAGGCGCATTTTACCCGCCAAATGGGCCATAATTTCCGGTCCTCCCTCAAGGAGTACCCGAAACGTTGTATTTGGTAGCGCTTCTATAACGGTTCCTGTAACAATTTCCCTTTTTTCTTTACTGTCTGGCATTATTTAAATTATAAAAGATATATTAACAGAATTGATGTCATACAGTCAAGAGCCGAATACCTGCCAGATTGAAATAGTGGTTCGTTTCCAAATTACCTAAAGGACTATCTTTTAATATCTTCTTAATGATGATTTGAGCGGCGTCTTTGGGAACATTTTTCCACCAACTAGGTTTAAAGATGATTTTTGCCTTTTCTATCGCGGGATACTTCGGAAAAACATTTTGGGGATTTTGACTTTCTTTTATTAAATCGGCTTTAATGCCGTCTTCGTCAATTTTCCAGGAAAAATGAGCTTGATCTTTAAGGCTGAAGGTAATGGCTGTTGCGGTAAAATTTTTCAATTCGAAATCTAATTTATCCAAATTAAGAATTTCTATTTGAGGAGCGGCATCCTTACCCAAATATTTTTCTCCGAGCGCCCGGTTGACATCCGATTTTTTCAGAAGAAAGCCGAAAAAAACCGCGCTTTCTTTAAGATCAATTTGATTACCTTCGTCGCCGACTTTCGGTTTATTTTTTTGTTCATCGAAAACAATCTGTTTCGCGTTTTCGTAAAGCAAAAAGCTTTCCGGCTTCGGATTGGCGCCCATTTTCAAAAGGTAATCATTAACTTTTTCTTTCATAGAAATTCTGATATCTTCAATGGCTTTTATGTCTTTTTCGGCAATAATAGCGATTTCGCCTATAAACCCTCCTTTCATTTCGGTTTTGGAACGGCCGTAAATTTTTTCGCGCCTTTCGGGATCTTTAAATCCGGGGAGTGTAAAATCAGTAAGGCCGATGTTGTATTCTTCTCCCGGTTTATCCGCGAAAACGGTCGTTTCGATTTCACTTGTCGTTACTTTTCCTCCTTCCACTTTCGCGCCCGGCACAACAATCGTCTTGGGGAGGCGGTAGATTTTTCCATCCGGCGTCTCTAGCCGCGTATCTTTAATTAAAGTTTGAGGTTGTGAGCTGTAAGAATTGTAAAGTACCGCTTGGCCGCTGGATTTTTTGCTTACTTGCTTAACTCCCGTAAATTTATAAGTATCTTTTTCTTCGCGGCTTATTTGCATCATTTCAAGGGGTAATTCGTCTTTCTTCGGCTCAATAGATGCTTGAAAAACAACATCGATATCAACAAATTGCTGGCGTGGCGTGATTTCCACGGTAACCGACGAGAAATTTTTCAAGACAATAAAGCTGCCGGCGACCAAAACAAGAATTGTGATGATCGCAATCGTCCATTTCAATTTTCGGTTCGAACGATGAAAGGCGATACCGGAAACGCGCGGAAGGCGGAAACAAAACAAAGTTCTGAAAATTCTCTTGCGGGGTTTTTCTTCCTTCTTGTCTTTTTTATCGCTTTCATCTCCTTTATCGGGCGGTTGATTTTTTTTGGGCAAAAGAACAGCTTGTTTTTTAATAATGATTATGTCTTGAATTAAAGATTTTGCCATGGCTGTTTTTCTAAAAATAATTTATCTGCGTAAAGAGATGAAATCATTAATGAAATATCCTTGTCCTCGCTAAATCCTTTTCTGAAAATAAAACGGCTTTTAAAAGCTTCCGGTAGAAGAAATCGACTCGTAAACGGCTGTTCCTTCGCGCAAGTCGCGAAATCTTTTATTGCCAGCGCGCCTTTACCTCCGATAAAAAGAAGGTCTGATGGAAGATAAGAAAATTCCGCCGAATTTTTAACGGCATCTTTAAAAAATTGGCACCATTTTCCTGATGCGTCCTCTATAATCTTTCGGACTTTTTCTTTGGTTCCGGCGTGAAGAGCATCTCTTATATATTGGCTCAAAAGAACGGATGATTCCGCGAGTGAAAAATTAAATGCGCTCGCGATCCTTCTTACTAAAATATTCTCGCCGAAAGGAAAAGAAATAACTTCCTCCAAAATTCCGTCTTTTATCTTCATTAAATCGGTAATTTCACCGCTTATATCGATTACAAGCAGATCTCTGCTGATATCAACTATATCTTTTAATGTATTGAACGCGACAAAAGGAAAACTGCGGAAAAGAAGGGGCATTGCGCCAAAGCTATGGGCGATGCATTCCCTAAGTCGATCCTGAATGACCTTAATTCCAAGGCTCATATGAAGAGATATTTCCGCGCTAAGAGCATGTTTTCCGATTGGTTTCTTGATTTGATAACCATTCAAATTAATCTTCATTTCTTCCTGTTCAAGAATTTCCACGGGCTGATGTTCTGTTTCCCATTTCTTTTTGAAAGACTCAATCTCATCGACAACAATCTCTTCCAATATTTTTTCGGTTATTTCAAAAGGCTTCGGTTTGCTGAAACGGATAACTTTATTTTGGGAAATATAATAAGGAGAAGAAAAAATAATTATTGTCGCATCGGGCCTTTTCCAGTCTTTGGGCATTCTTCTTTTTAAAGCGGCGATCGTTCTTTCAAAGGTTTTATGCAGGGACCGCTGAATTTTTTGGAAATCGAGATCGGGCAAAAAATCAGTGGAAAATCTGGCACTGGTTAAAACTTTGGGAAGCTTGTTGGGATGATGCTGAAACAGAATTCCGCCGACAGAAGAACTGCCAATATCAAATACGGCAACTGTAAGTTCACGTTGTAAGCGGCTAAAAGGCCACATAAGTATATTATACTGGAAATCAAAGACAAAAGAAACAAAAAAATCCCCATCTTTCTAAGGGTTACCCTTAGAAAGTTAGGACAAAACGGCTTTAATCCTTCGTACGCCGGCGGAACTGGATTCTTCTTTGATGATTTTAAACTTTCCTAAAAGGCCGGTGCGCTCTACGTGCGGTCCGCCGCAAATTTCCCGACTGAAAGGAGATTCCGAACTTGCCTGCGAGGAATTATCCTTTATCGTATAAACTTTTACCCTTTCTCCATATTTAGATTCGAACACGCCCATGGCTCCCTGTTTTTTCGCCTCTTCGAGGCTCATTTCTTCCATTTTAACCGGCAAATCTTCCTGAATTTTTTCGTTTACCGCATCTTCAACTAGTTTTATTTGTTCCGACGTCATTTTTTCCGGATGAGAAAAATCAAAACGCAAACGCTCACCGGTAATATTAGAACCCTTTTGAGACACATGTTTTCCTAAAACTTTTCTCAATGCCGCCAGCATCAAATGCGCCGCAGTATGATATTTAATCGCTTGTTCCGAATGGTCGGCCAAACCGGATTTAAACATTCCAACCGAAGCGGTCCGGGAAAGTTGTTGATGCTTTTGAAATTCTCTGTTAAAAACATCTTCATCTACAATATGCCCGCCTTTCTTGGCTAAATCTTTAATAATGTCAATCGTTAATCCGAATGTTTGATGAAAATAAAAAGCGTCATGGATAATCTTCACAGCATGGAATTTATATGCTTTCCCGGGCGTAATGGCTTCCACTCTCATTTCTGGATATTTTTTAAAAAATTCATTTAATCCTTTTTCTATTATTTTATTAAATTCATTCACCTCTTCCTTGATTTCTTTGATTATTTTGTCTTTATTAATCGGCAGTTCTTTATAAAAATTATAATAATTTATTGCCCTCTCAACCCTCGAAATTAATGACTCTAACGGTATGGAATTAATTTTACAAATAACAACAATGCGACGAATCAATCTTCTTAAAATGTAGCCGGCGCCTTTATTAGATGGTTTAATGCCATCTGCTATCAAAAACATACTTCCCCTTAAATGGTCTGCAATTATTCGTCCATCTCTACCCAAAAAAGTAAAAAAATTGAAAGGTTGAAATAAATCAGTGTCAAAAACATTATTTTTACCTTGCGACACCATTGCTAACCGTTCCAAGCCCATGCCCGTATCTACGCCCGGCGTTTTAAGCAGAGAATATTTTCCATTTGCGTCTTTGTAATATTCATTAAAAACTAAATTCCAAATTTCGACGTTATTTACGTAAATTTCGGTAGTGGGACCGCAAGGGCCTTCGCTGCCCGTCGGCCCCCAAAAATTATCAGTCTTTCCCGCTTTTACAATTTTCAAAGACGGGTCAATAGATTTCCATATTTTTTCCGAGTCCCTGTCTTCGGATATTCCGTCGGCGCTATCGTCCTTAAACACGCTTACATAATCAATCTTCAATCCTATTTCCTTTGTAATAAATTCATGCGCATATTTGATGGCTTCTTCTTTGAAATATCCTCCGAAACTGAAATTGCCGAGCATTTCAAAAAAACTCAGATGGGATTCATCGCCGATAGAATCTAAATCGGAGGTGCGAAAACATTTTTGCACGGAAGTCACATTTTCTCCATACGGAGATTTTTCATTCAAATAATATGATTTAAACTGTTGCATACCCGCGCTCGTCAAAAGAACCGATGGGTCGCTCGGCACCAGCGAAGAAGAAGGCACAATCATATGCCCTTTTTCCCTAAAAAATTCCAGATATTTTTTCCTGAGTTCTTGGGATGTCATTAATATAAAGTGTATAAAAAACTCGGGCTTTTATCAAATAATAACTCCGCCGCCGAGCATCTGCCTGCCGCTATATAAAACCAAAGATTGCCCTGAAGTTACGGCGCGCTGTGGCGTATTAAAATGGAAAGTTGCCGAATTACCGCTGATAACAACAAGGCGGCATTCTTGCAAAAGTTGACGGTATCTGATGCGAGCCGAATATTTTTTATTCAAAGCCGGCGCATTGCTAATCCAATTCGTTTCATTTATAATCACTTCCTTTTTGTAAAATTTCTTCTCGTCTTTTTTCTCCGCTACGGTTAAAATATTGTTTTTTAAATCTTTCTCAACAACGTAGTAAGGCGTTTTGCCGGAAACGCGAAGGCCATGCCTTTGCCCGATTGTATAAAAATGACTGCCGTCGTGCTTACCGATAACTTTTCCGTATGATGCGCGGATTTCGCCTTCTTTTTTTGGAATAATTTTTCTTAAAAACGACGCGAAATCAATATTTCCGACAAAACATAGTCCCTGACTGTCTTTTTTCTCGGCCACGTGCAATCCGAATTTTCTCGCCATCTGTCTTATCTCCGGTTTCGTATAATCGCCTATCGGAAATAAGCAATGTTTCAATTGCCCTTGCGTCAAAGTCCACAAAAAATACGATTGGTCTTTATTTTTATCCTTCGCCTGTAAAAGTTTTAGGAAGTGAGCCCGCTCTGAAATTTTTGCTTGGTGGGCGGGCGGGTAAGTCTTGCAAAAATTTAGAGCGGGCGAACGACGAACATAATGCCCTGTGGCGATATAATCCGCTCCCCTTTTCAAAGATTCTTTCAGAAACAAACCGAACTTGATGTATTTATTGCACATTACATCGGGATTCGGAGTTTTATTCGCGGAATATTCCCTTCTCATATACGCTATAATCTCTTTTTCGTATTCTTTTGAAAAATCATAAGTCAAAAAAGGAATGTTTAATTTCGCCGCCGCCCTTATCGCGTCCCTTCTTTCTTCTTTCCATCCGCAAACTCCTCCTTCCGGATACCAACCCTTCATAAAAACGCCGGTAATATCAAATCCTCGCTTTTTTAAAAGCGCCGCTGCCACCGAAGAATCCACGCCACCTGACATTGCCACATAAACCTTTCGACTTCGCCCGAGACAAGCTTTTTTGTTTTTGCAGTTTTTCATAAAATCAAAATAACATATTTCTTGATATTAGTCACAAATTCTGCTAGTATGAAATCTGAAATCGGCACTTTGTCCCGACGCTTCATTAATAGTTCTTTAAAAATAAAGAAGTCGGGATCCCGACTTGACGTCGGGAAAAAATCCAAAAAGGAGGCGCTAATATGGACCAGGAAATGCGTGAAGAAAATGTGCCTTTTCCCGGCAAACTAAAAATTTTCAGCGGACCGGCAAATTACCAGTTGGCTAAAGAAATAGCAGATTGCCTGATTTTACCTCTTGGCAAGGTTCGCCTTGGAAGGCATGCCGATAGAGAGTTTGATTTGAAATATGAAGAAAGTATCCGCGGAACAGATATTTTTATTATCCAGCCAACGAATCAACCCGATAGCCATCTGTTTGAGCTTTTATCAATGATCCGAACGGCAAGAGATGCTTCTGCCGGCAGAATTACGGCTGTCATTCCCTATTACGGCTATGCCCGCTCTGACAGAAAAAATTTACCAAGAACTCCGATTAACGCAAAACTTGTGGCAGATCTCATCACTAGAGCCGGAGCAAATAGGATTTTGGCAGTAGATTTCCATGCCGCTCAAATTCAAGGATTTTTTGACATCACGGTTGACCATCTTTTTGCCAAACCGGTTTTCATAAATACACTCAGAGAATTTTATAAAGAAGAAATAGCGAAAGGAGAACTCATTGTTGTTGCTCCTGACGGCGGCGCGACGAACAATGCCCGCGCCTACGCGAAAAAACTCGGCAATGCTCCTATAGCGATTATTGACAAGCGTCGGTTAGAACCCAACAAAAATGAAGTTTTAAGCATTATCGGAGCGGAAAAAATTCCCGGAAAAACGGCTTTAGAAATAGACGACCTTGCGGATACTGGCGGTACTTTGGTAAAAGGAGCTATCGCTCTTATGGAAGCCGATGCAAAGAAAGTCGATGCCGCATGCACTCATCCTGTATTTTCAGAACCGTTTTTTAAAAATATAGCAAATTCGGTAATTTCAAATTTTTTTGTTTCAAATACCATTGAAATACCTCCGGAAAAATTACTGGATAAAATAAAAGTGATTTCAATTGCTCCTCTTTTAGCGGAGGCAATTAAAGAAATTCATAATAACGGCAGCGTAAGCCAACTTTTCTGAATAAAAAATAACCCCGCCCTGAGTTTATCGAATGGGCGGGGTTTTAATTTTTATTTCAGATACTTCTGTTTTTTTTGCAACATGTTCCTCAAATGTTTTGCTGTAATAAATATTTCCCTTTTTATCGGAAAGATAATACCAATATTGGGATTGTTCAGAAAAAATTGCCGCTTTGATGGCATCAAGGCCGGGATTACAAATCGGCGTAGGCGGCAAACCAAGATGTTTATAAGTATTGTAAGGGCTATTAATCTTCAAATCGTAAGTGGTAAGTTCGAAAGTATTTTTATTAAGAACATAATCGAGCGTGGCATCAACCTGTAAAAGTATTTTTTTATCCAGACGCTTCCAAAGAATGCCGGAAATTATTTTTCGGTCTTCGGTTTTGGCTGCCTCTTTCTCAAGCAAGGACGCCATCGTCAAAATCTGATGAAAATTTCTTTTACTATTTGCGATATCCGCCTCCAAATCAACGGTTTTGTTTTTCAAATTTTCCGTCATTTTTGTAATCGCGTCCGCGGAAGTATTATCGGCCAGAAAAAAATAAGTGTCGGGAAAAAGATAGCCCTCAAGCTCTTTATCTTTTATCTCGAAATTTTTGAATCCTGCGCCGCCAAATATCCGATTAATATCTTTGATTGTCGAACCTTCCGGCACCGTTATTTTTATCGTCGGAATGCCATGATCGCCCTTAATCAATCTCTGCATCAGGCCGATCAAGGAAAGTCTTTTTTCGAAAATATATTTACCGGCTTTGATGTCTTTTTCGTGTCCGGAATATCGCATTAAATAATCAAATAATGTCCGGTGGCGAACTAATTTCTCCGTCTCAAATTTGACTGCCACTTCTTTTAAAGTTGCTCCATTTTCAACAGCGATAATTTTATTTACCGGAAATTCAGATGGCGCGGAAATCGCGAAAAGAAAAATAAGCAAAAGAATGGCCGCTGCGGGAAAAAATATTTTAAAAACTTTAATAAGTTTGCTGTTTATCATTGTAATTGAGGATGATTTTCCACAAAAGGAACGAACGCGAATCCCGGGTATTCTTTTTCTTCAAAATTATCATTATCTTTTTTAATAAAAAGCCAGATGGAGCCGCCGATAGGCACCACTATTTTCCCGCCAATTTTCAGCTGGTCTTTCCATGCCTGAGGTACCTTTTCATTCAATGCCGCGGCGGCGATAATTTTATCAAAAGGCGCTTTTTGAGGAAAACCTCCCGATGCGTCGCCGCAAATCCATTCCACAATCTCCTTTTCTATAAAACTGAATTTTTCCAAATTTTTTTTGCCGAATTTGCAAAGTTCGGGAACAATTTCCATTGCAAACACTTTGCCATAAGCCGAACCGCTACTTACAATGTGAGCCAGAAGAGCTGTTTGCCAACCGCTTCCCGCGCCGATATCCAAAATTTTCTCGCCCGGTTTCGGCTCCAAAAGTTCCAGCATAAAAGCGACCGTATAAGGCTGGGATATAGTTTGCCCTCCCTGAATAGACAAGGCTTCATCGACATGAGCGAAACATTTCATATCTTCCGGCGTAAAATGTTCGCGATCAATATTTTTGAATGCGTCAATAATCGCCGGTGTTTTCAAAACGCCGATTTCCAATAAGTGGCTGATAAGCGAATTCAAATCTGCGCATGGCATAATTTATATTAAATCATTTTTTGCGCAAAATAAAAAGACCTCGCTTCAGGCAAGGTCTTTAAAATTTATTATTATTTGGAAGCTTTCGCTTGAACCTGAAAAATTTGACGTTTCTTTATCGGTTCAAAAGGAATATATTTAGGGATGATTCTGGTGATATTTTCATACTCATCCATATTTACTTCAACCACCCAAATTCCCAACGAAGGAGTATAGCCCTTAGCTTCAATATATCTTGTCTTATCCTGAAGGCAAGGGACGAGAAAACCGGCAACTCCCTTATAAAGCATGAATAAGGAAACATGGAGGTGTCCGCATAAAATTACTTTCGCTTCCCCCAATAATTCCATGTCGGAAACCATATTTTCAATCAGTTTTTGCGGACGATAGGAACGGCCGTAAGGAATACCACCCGAAGGATGGTCAAGGCAGAATTTTATGCCGTTAATGTCGACGATGCCGCGGCTTCCGCTGATTCCATCCAATGTCTCAAGGGCGACCAAATCCAATCCCCTCTCCGCTTTAGCAAGCCGGACAAAATTACTGACTATATCGTATCCGCATTTATCAAGGAAAATTTTCTCATGAGAACTTCCCATAATGATATATGTGGGAATTTTTGACGCGGGCCATATTTCAAGACCGTGGTCCCGTTGAGCATCAGCTCCGATATAAGCAAGTTCCCGCACTTGTCCTTTATAGGAATCTTCTCCCTCAAAGACGTCGCCGGAATGCAAGACAGCATCGACTTGCTCCGCTTGAGCGATTTCGTAAGCTTCTTTAATCAAATCGGGTCTTTCATATTTATGACCAAGGTGCGTGTCGGACATATCGACTGTCTTGGCTTTTCTTGTTTTGGGTTTTTCCGCGGCAGATTTTCCCGGGAAAAACTGAGATATATATGCATCCAGCGGTTTAAATTCTTCCTGAAGTTTCCTCTGCCAATGGTATGCTTTGGAAGCATCGTCAAAAACAACATTGATTTTTTTCTCGTTCAATCTTTTGACAATATCCTCGACATGGTCTTCGCCAATTTTCAATCGGCGGGAGATAGAACCTTTTCTGCGCGGTTTGTCTTCAAGTAAATTCAACAGTTCCTGCTCTTCTTTGTCTAAGGATTTATCGGCTAATTCTTCGATCGGAAGCAAATAATCATTGTCCTTGAAATAAGCAGTCATATTGTAAAATTTGCAAAGCGGCGGACTTTTCAGATATCCTTCGTCATTAAGTTCGAAACAAACAACAACGCACCCTAAAACATGGGAACCGCCTCGTTTTTTGCTTACTGCCAAGGAATTTGGAATCCGATGAAGCGCGGGAATAGCGACTTTGTCAAAATCGTTAATTCTCGATTGCTTGAGCGGAAAACGCCTCGGGTCAAGAATAACCGTTTGTGTTCCGCCGATAAGAATCATCTGCAAGGGATCGGAATGTTCAAAAACATAATATTCCGCCTCCTGAAGATTTTCACTTAATCCTTGCACCGTATAACTTTTTGTATAAGGAGTGCTTCCGCTGGCGCACATCACGCCAAATTTCACTCCTTCTTTCTTGCCGATTGAAAAAGTTGTTTTCAAGTCGTCCTTACAGCTCAAATCTTTTCTTGCTGTGCTTTTGGCAAGGGCTTCCCCTATATTAATGCCTTCTTCTCCGCCTTCCCAGCTTAAATCTCTGGGTCCATTTATAAAAGTGGTCTTAAAAGAAGCTCTCGGAATGTGTTTAATCGCGTAATCCAACTGTTCATCGACCGTCACAAGAAAATAATCTTTTTCTTTCCCTTTTTGGGGCTTTCCGGCGACAATATTTCCGGCGATTACCGCGAAGAAAACTCCTTCTTCTTCGCCAATTTTATACGCGGTTTGAAGTAGCGTTGGCTGTTGGGTTTTTAATCCGAAGCAGATATCTGAAACAAACAGCACTTTAATGATATTACTTGTGATCTTGGCTGGCTTCTCTCTTTTTTCCTTATCGGGAGACGGTTCGGAAACCAAAGAAACAACAGTTTCTTTCGAATTTTTTTTAATTTCAATATTATAGCCGAGTTCGGCGAATTTATCCCTTATCGGGAAAATTTCCTCCTTGGGAACGTCCAGCGCATCGGAAATTTCTTTCAATGTTTTCGGGCCGTCTTTTAAAATCTCCGGCAATTTTCTTTCTTTTTTGCTAAAGATTAATGGCTCCTTCTTTTCAAAATGTTTTATCCAGTCTTTATGCTTACGGGCATGAGATTCGATGGAACACCAGGTCCTTTTCAGGAAAGCTTTCTTGGATTTTTCTTTCAATTCCGTAAAAGATTTGCAAATTTTGCACAAATTTTCAAGCCGCTCTTTTTCTTTCTTGCTCCAGATTTTTTTCCCATTTTTTGTTTTTTCCATTTCCGGCCTCCATAAGCAGAAATTTTCAAAGTTCTTTTTATTTTCTTTAAATATAACAAGTGTGGAAATTTTTGCAAAAAATTTTACATTGACAAAATCCGGGATTTATCCTCGGATTTTGTGATAGCTGGATATTCGTTTTTTTAAATGAATTTTTTTATTTTTTCGGCGTTGCGTTATATTCCTCGCAGGGAGGAAATCCTGCCTGAGAACTGGTTGCTCCTGCTGGAATCAATTGATTGATAACGCAATTTTGCGGGTTTTGAGGAGCGCAAGAACCATACGTTGCGTAAAAATATACGCCTCTGCCGACATAAAAAGTCGTGATTGAAAACACAATCACGAAAATCCAACTCAAAATTTCGAACCGCCGAAAAACAAAACCTCCGATTCTTTCGTTTTTTTTCAAAAACCACGAAGAAACCCCCGTTTTAAGTTTTTGATCGAATCCGGCTTGGCATGGCCGCAAGGTAATGCGCCGAAAAACGCATTCAAACGCTTCTTTGGCAAGAATGCGGTATTTAAGACTGAAAATGCTCAAGACGGCAAGAACTACAAGCGCGATTAAACAAGGCATTGAAAATTTAGGCTAGCTTAATAATTTTTCTGATTGATTCGACAAAATATTCCGCCTCAGATTCTGTGTTGTAAAAATAAACCGAAGCACGGACTGAATCATTGATATTGCGGCTATTGTACCATGAATGAACGCAGTGTCTGCCGGAACGCGTCATAATATTATATGTTTTATCCAATAAAAGGCTTATTTCATGCGAAGCCATCTTTTGATGGTAAAAATTAATGATTCCGCTTCTCAACTCAGAATTTGCCGGTCCGATGATTTTTATCTGAGGTAAATCCTTAAATCCTTCGCTGATAATCCGGTTCAATTTTTGCTCCTGTGATTTTATGTTCTCGAATCCGACATTTTTGAGATATTTAACGGCCTCTCCGAAACCGATTATTCCCGCGTAATCCTGAAGCCCGGCTTCGAACTTTAGGGGCGCTTCTAATAATTTATGGCTTTCGTAAGTCGAGTCCTCGACGGTTCCACCGCCTACAATAAGTGGCCGTAATTTTTCCGCCGATTTCTTTTTAATATAGACCGCGCCCATACCGCTTGGCCCCAGCATCTTGTGGCCGGAAAAAGCGAAAAAATCACAATCCAAATCGCGCACATCTATTTTCTGATGTCCGATTGCCTGCGCTCCGTCGATTAAAAACAACGAATCGTTCTGGTGGCTGATTTTTGTTATCTCTTTTATCGGATTTGAAACGCCGTCGAGATTGGAAGTGAAAACAATGGAAACCAGTTTGACTTTCGGTTCGATAAGTTTTTTAAATGCCTCTATGTCAAAAGTATTGTCTTCTTTAGAAGGAACGATTTTTAGTTCTATCTCTTTTTCTTCTTTTAAAATCTGCCATGGGATAAGATTGGAATTATGTTCTTTATCGGAAACAAGAATCGCGTCTCCTTTTTGAAATTCCAATCCTCTGGCAATCAAATTAATGCCCTCCGTCGTATTACGGGTAAAAATAATTTCTTTCGGTTCCGCATTGATGAAATCCGCGATAATTTTTCTTGTTCCCTCTACTTTTTGGTCCACTATTTCTCCTAATCTGTGGCTGCTTCTTCCCGCGCAAGCCGGATATTCGCGGTAATAATTTTCAATCGCGCTGATAACAGACTCCGGTTTTAAAGTCACGCACGCGTTATCAAAATACACCCCGCCCGTCGGCGGGGTTAAAATTGGAAAATCATTTCTTATTTTATTAATATCGAAAAAATAACCCATACTATAATAGACTTTATTTTACTCGTTTTAAGACTTTGCTTCAACCGTTACTTTTTCCATAATGACGGGCTTAACAGGCTTATCGTTTGGCCCGGTTCGAGTATTCCCAATAGCATCAATGACCTCCTGCCCATTGATAACCTTCCCGAAAATCGTGTAATTGTTGGGCAATGGATAGTCCGCCAGCATAATAAAAAATTGGCTGCCGTTCGTGTTTGGCCCGGCATTTGCCATGGCTACCACGCCGTTTTTGGCGCGTCGGCATCGTAAGTTTCGAATTGGATTTCTCCGAAATTCGTTTTCAACGTAACTATATGCATTTTATTTTGGTTAGTTTGTAATTCTGCCGATTTTTGCGTTTCAGTAAGATTATTATCTGGAATTAAATTTAAATTATTTTCCTGCAGTGATTTATATCTAGAAAAATATCCTATCACGATTATTGTTATCGCGACGGCAACAATCCCACTGATTAAATAAATCTTCTTCATATGATGATTATTATAATTGCTAGCGAGAACCAAGGCAAGTTTGCTTGCATTGCGTTCGAGCGACGCAATTTCAAGCGCAGCGGCGCTTATATTTATTTTTTTGTTTTTATGCAAAATTAAAAAGCCCCACCTAGTATAGGTGGGGCTCGTAATTTTAGGCGTGCTTATATTCGCCACAGACCGGGCACGCCGTACCGGTCCGGGTAAAGCCCTCTTTTACTGATAGTCGGGCACTATCAAACCCCTGTCAAATTACTTAGGCCGGGGAACGCCATCCAATTGTCGGACATCCGACATCCGACAGGTTTTAAACCGTGGCAATGAGAAGGCGGCACCAGTTGCTATTGAAAATCGCTTTCCCAAGCCTATAGGCCGGGCCATCGATCCGTCTTTGCAATTGCTGTTCCATTTGAGCGTCGCTGATGAGACGGTTTTTCGCCTTTTTGGAAATCTCGGGAAAATATTTTGCCATCTTCCTTGCGAATTTCAACACGGCCTCCACTACTGCTTGATCGTGCTTGTGGTTCAAGCAGTGATGAATCACCCCATCCATACGACATTCCAAGCGGCCCATGTAGGCGGCGACGACATCGCACATTGCGCGGGTTGGAGAAAGCTCCAGTTTCGTCATCAGATTTGCTCCCGCCTTAGCCACCCGGTTGGGATCCCACTCCGGGTCACGGTTCATTTCGCGTTCGTCTTCGGTATTGTCATAAGCACTATCATCTCCGATATTTTCCAAATTTTCCAATTCGATATGATGATAATTGGGATCATGAGGGTTATGATCAAAGATTCCCGTGTCCATTTCCTCTACATTTTCTCCGTCACGCATCCAAGCTTCTTTGGAAATAACTGTATTATCCCCGGCAAGCTCGGTGCACAGCGTCTGCGTCGGTTCTCCGATAAATCCTCTTCCACTTCCGTTTTTCATCTTCTTATCCCCCTTTCTTTTTTATTTTTCAATTCTGCTTACATTATACACTAACCAAAAATTTTGTCAACTATCCCAAAACTAACGCTATAGCGTGAAATTGGGGATACTTTGAAAGGGAGGTGAAAAAGAATGACAATCGTGAAAATAAAATCGCCCTCGGAAATCCGGGGGCGGTTTTTTTGTTTCAAACAATCTCAATAATTTTCTGCCGGGAAGTAAAACCGGAAACAATTTTCACGCTTGAAGGCGCGACGCCAAAGTACTCGGCAAAAACTTTAATAATTGCCAGATTTGCCATACCTTGAATCGGCGGCTCTTTGACACTAACCGCGAAATGGCTGTCGTCAATCTTTTCGACTTTTGTTTTTTTGGCATTAGGTTTTGCTTTTACAAAAATTTTCATAATAAAAAACTATTCTGCTATTCGCGCGAATCAGAAAAGGATAAAAAAATTAACTAAGTATATCTTTCTTTTTGCTTTCGTATTCTTCCTTGCTTATTTCTCCCTTCGCATAGCGTTCCTGAAGAATATCCAAAGCGGTTTTCTCGTGATGATGGTGATGGTCGTCATTCTCCTGTCTTCTGACCAAATAACACGCCAAAAAAATAATTCCGGCTATCGCCAGTAGCCAAAATACGATCATAACCATACTTCCGCCGATATACCCCCATCCGGACCCGTAAGTTATTTGTGAGCAAGTAGCGTCGCCTTCGGCGCAAAAATAATCGTTCGTTAACGGGATGAAAAAATTGATTAAACTCATCATATTTTTATTATATCATATTTATAATTATTTTAATTTTAAACGATCTTGATAGTTTTTTAGCTTTTTCTTTTTCCAAAAGAAAAAATAAACAACGATAATCGCGATGTAATTAATCATTAAAAACAACGACGTTCCCCATGATATGCCATAACGGAATTTCCATCCGGAAAACGGCCATAAAATAGGGGTTGGGTAATATTGATAGGAATGCGTCGGAATATCTATCAAAATATGAAAAAGCCAGCCGCAAACTTCCCAGATAGGCCGCCGAAAGATTAAAAAAAGAATGCCGAAAACCAAAACGAAAGTGACCAAACTGTGCCCAATATTGTAAAGAAGCGAAGTCCACTGGAAAACGGGTAATATTTCTCCCGATGTTTCCATTCTTGCCGCCGGTTGCGAAGCTCCCGGCTGGCGAAATCGCGGGATTAAATTGGAAATTGTTAATCCGCCAAAAATAAATTGTACGAATAGCCACACGAACAGCAATGAAAAAGCCAGAAGATCCGGGAATATGCCCCAAAAAGCTCCCTGCCAAACATGGACAGGATTCTTCATTTTTTTATTTACCGCCTTAGCAACAGTAGCGGCCCAAAAAGCATGAGAAACGATTTCCATCGTTTTAATTATAACATATTTCTTTGCCTGCGGCTTGTTTTTAACGCAAACCGGTGAGCTTCTTCCCTAACTTTCAACAAAATGCCTTTTATTGTCTGAATCAACTCTTTAAGCGATGATTTTATTTTTGGCGCAAAAACCAATTTATCTCCGCCGAATTTAGATATTCCAACGAGCGGAATGTCTATATTTCTCTTTTTTAAAACTTTTGAAATATAATCTATCTGCGGTTTTCCGCCGTCAATAAGGATAAGGTCGGGCCGCGGCCATTCCGGATGACTAAAACGCCTCGTGATTACTTCCTCCAGCGCACGCAAATCATCATTTGCCGGCGCTTTTTTTATTTTGAATAAGCGATATTGCGTTTTATCAATAACATTGCCGGTAAATACCACCATTGAACCGACCGTCTCTTTTCCGGTTAAATGCGATATATCATATCCTTCTATCCTGCTGAATTGTCCTACTGGCACATCATCTCTTGAAATCAAAGCAACGTCCTGAATGTGTTTTAAGCCCAAAATTGCAAGAGGATTTTCCGATTTTAATTTTTTCAGAAGTTTTTTCTTTTCTCCTCTCAAAAACAAAATAAGATTTTCAATGTTTTTCTGGTAATTTTCTTTGCTTATTTTTCCCGCGCAGGCGCCGGGACATAATCCTATCTGGTAATCAAAACACGGTTTTCCTGAATTAATCCGGCATATGCTGTACGGAAAAATTTTCCTGATAATACGTAATGCGTTTTTTATCAAAGACAAGCTTTGGTATGGTCCGAAGACCGCGGCGTTTGGAACAAATTTCTGCAACTCTCTTTTGCGCACGATAAACGGCCTCGGATAATCGGTTTTCGGAATCACAATATAAATAAAAGAGCGATCGTCTTTTTCCTTTACATTATACTTCGGCCAATATTTTTTAATAAGGTTTGCTTCCAATATAATCGCCTCCAAAAGATTATCGGTTTTATAGTGTTTTATTTTTACTGCCAAATTGAGCATTTCCGCCAAGCGCGTGTCCCGCAGCCTCTGGAAATAACTCAAAACGCGCCTTTTCAAAAAAGTCGCTCTGCCGACATACAAAGGCTTCCCGGATTTATCGAGAAAAAGATAAACTCCCGGCTTCATCGGTAATTTTTTGACCTGAAGCAATAAATTCATAAATATTTTTTTAAATACGCGCCGGTATAAGAATGTTTATTCTGCGCCACGTCTTCGGGCGTTCCTTTGACGATGACGCGACCGCCTTTTTCTCCTCCTTCGGGTCCCAAATCAATTACATAATCCGCGCATTTTATGACTTGCATATTGTGTTCTATGACAATAACGGTATTCCCTTTTTCCACAAGTTTATTTAAAACTTCCAAAAGCATCGCGACATCGTGGTAATGAAGCCCGACTGTCGGCTCATCCAGCAAATAAAGTGTCCGCCTTCCCAAAGGATGCGTCAATTCCCTGCCGAGCTTTATCCTTTGCGCTTCTCCGCCGGATAGAGTTGTGGCGGATTGCCCCAACTGCAAATATCCCAATCCGACTTCTTTTAAAACTTTCAGCTTGTCGGTTATAGTATAAATATCTTTAAAAAACGGCAAAGCTTCGTCAATAGTCAGATTAAGAACCTCGCTAATATTTTTCTTTTTATATCTCACCTGCAAAGTTTCGCGGTTGAATCTTTTCCCCTGACAAACTTCACATTTCACCAGAATCGGAGGCAGAAAATGCATTTCTATCAAATTGAATCCCGCGCCTTCACACGATTCGCATCTTCCGCCGCCTCTAATGGCAGCAACATTAAAAGAAAAACGCGACGCCGAATATCCTTTTTCGCGCGCTTCAGGAAGTTCCGCGAAAAAATCGCGGATGGGAGTAAAAATTCCGGTATAGGTTGCGGGATTAGAACGCGGAGTGCGGCCTATCGGCGACTGGTTAACAACAACCGCCTTATCTATATACTCGGTTCCGAGTAATTTTGACGCTTTCGCCAGCGGCCCTTCAATGCGCGCCTTAACCTTATTTATATTCGTGTACAAAACATCATAAAGAAGCGAAGATTTCCCGCTTCCGGAAACTCCGGTCAAACAAACAAATTTCCTCAAAGGAATAGATACATCTATATTTTTCAGATTGTTGGCGCGGGCGCCGATAATCTTTATTTCTTCGCTGATTTTCGTCCTACGGTATTTCGGCAAAGAAATTTTCAAATCCCCTTTCAGATATTTTAAAGTAAAAGAATTCTCGTAGTTTGAGGCATGTTTTAATAAATCATCTATCGTTCCGTTAGCGACAACTTCTCCGCCATGTCTACCCGCCAACGGCCCCAAATCAAGAAGGTGGTCCGCCGATTTAATTGTTTTTTCGTCATGTTCAACGATAATTACAGTGTTATTTTGGTCTCTTAGCGCTTTCAATGTTTTTATCAATCTGTCGCTGTCGCGCTCATGAAGGCCGATAGTCGGCTCATCTAAAACATAAAGCGTTCCCGACAATCCCGAACCAATTTGGGACGCCAGGCGAATTCTTTGCGCTTCTCCGCCCGAAAGAGTTTCCGCTTCCCTGCGCAAAGTAAGATAATCCAGACCAACTTCAAGCAAAAAGCCGAGGCGGTTGATTATTTCTTTAAGTAAATTTTCGGCAATTAATTTATTCCGGGCGTTTAATTTATTTTCGTACGTAGTAAAAAATTCATAGGCACTGTCTATCGTAAGCGCGGTGGCTTCGTAGATATTTTTCTTATTGATTCTTACGGCCAAAGCCTCCGGCTTCAATCTTTTTCCTGCGCAATTCTGACAAACCGTTTTTAAAAATAAATCTGTCTTGCCCAAACCGTGGCAAGTGGGACATGCGCCGGCCGGACTATTAAAAGAAAACAGTCTCGGCTCGACTTCGGGAAAAGAAAAATTATCTTTCGGACAGGTGCGAAGAGCGGAAAGCAAAAATTCCGTCGGTGATTTGCTTGTGGTAAGCTTTGTCGAACCAGATTTCTCGCGGAAAACCGCTTTCACCAATCCTTCGCTGTAATGAATCGCGTTTTCCACCGCTTCAAAAAGCCGGCTTTCGTCGGATAACATCACCCTGTCCATCACAATATCAATATCGTGCGCTTTATAGCGCGACATTTTTATTTTTTCGTGCAAAGAATGTATTTTCCCGTCAATTCTCGCCTGCCCGAATCCTTCTCCCAGAAAATCATAAAGAAGCTGGTAATATTCCCCTTTTCTCCCTCGCACAACCGGCGCCAAAATAAGCGCGTGACTTTCTTTCATCTCCTTGCCTCTGTTTATGATAATGTCCACCATTTCTTCCAAAGCCAGTTTTTCAATTTTTGTTCCGCACGTTGGACAATATACTTCACCGAGCCGGGCGTATAAAACGCGCATGTAGTCATAAATTTCCGTAAGAGTACCGACAATGGAACGAGGATTATGCGACAAAGCGCGCTGGTCAATGGCAATTGCCGGCGATAAACCGGTAATTTCATCAACATCCGGCCTATCCATCTGTCCCAAAAATTGTCTGGCATAAGGCGATAAAGATTCGATATATCTGCGCTGACCTTCCGCGAAAATCGTGTCAAACGCCAAAGACGATTTTCCGCTTCCGGAAACCCCGCTAATGACAATCAGCTTATTTTTAGGCAACTCCACGTCTATATTTTTCAGATTATGGACTCGCGCGCCTTTGATAATAATTTTATCTTTCATTTTTCCAAATCCAACAAATTTTCTATTTGCTTTTCAATCGACCTCGGCGTTATGCCGTATTTTTTGTTGTATGCCAATTGAATTTTTCTTCGGCGTTCCGCTTCGTTCATCGCTCGTTTCAGCGAACCGGTTATATTATCGGCGTATAAAATTACTCTGCCATCTATGTTGCGCGCGGTTCTACCCATTGTTTGAATCAAGGAAGTTTCGCTTCTCAAAAATCCTTCGCGGTCGGCATCCAAAATCGCGACTAAAGTTACTTCCGGCAAATCCAAGCCCTCGCGAAGCAAATTAACTCCCACTAGAACCGCGAATTCGCCTTTGCGGAAATTAGTCAGTATTTCCGCTCTTTCCAAAGTTTTTGTGTCAGAATGCATCCAACGGACTTTGAATCCTGCTTTTGTCAAAAAATCGCTGAAATCTTCCGCCATCTTTTTTGTTAAAACATTTACAATGGCTCTTTCTTTTTTCTTGACGATCTTTTTCAGCTCAAACATCAAATCATCCACCTGGGTTTTATTTGTCTTTTTATCGAATACGGCTCTAACCTCGACAGGCGGATCAATCAGTCCGGTTGGCCTGATAATTTGTTCCACTACCTGCGAGGAGCGCTTTAATTCCCAATCTGCGGGTGTTGCCGAAGTGCAAATAACATGGCCTACCCGTTTTTCAAATTCGGTAAATTTTAAAGGCCTGTTGTCCTGTGCCGAAGGCAAGCGCCAGCCATATTGAACTAAAATATTTTTCCGCGCCTGGTCTCCCTCGTACATTCCCCTTATTTGAGGAATGGCAATATGCGATTCATCTATAATGGTAAGGAATTTTCCGGCCGGAAAATACGCCAAAAGGGTGTCCGGCGGATCTCCGGCCAATTTTCCCGCCAAATGACGGGAATAATTTTCAATGCCGTGGCAATAGCCGATGGTTTTAAGCATTTCCATATCATATCTCGTTCTTCGCTCCAAACGTTCGGCTTCAAGATACATTTTTTGCTCTTCGAAAAATTTCAGGCGTTCTTTCAGTTCTTTTTTAATTTCTTTTATTGCCTGTTCTCTTTTCGGCTCGCTGGAAATAAAATGTTTCGGCGGAAAAATTACTATTTCATTTAAAACTTCCTTAATCTTTCTGGTCACGGGATCCGCAAGCGCGATTTCTCCGATTTTTTGTTCTTCAAGCTCGATGCGGAAAATACTTTCTCCGGAAGCAGGTGAAATCTCAAAAAGATCTCCCCGAAGGCGAAAATATCCCCTTTTTAATGCGCCGCTGGTTCTTAAAAATTGCATTTTAACCAGTTGCCTTAAAAGGTCTCCGCGGGTTATGAATTTTCCAGTTTCCAAATGCAAAGCCGAACCGAAATATTCTATCGGCACGCCGAGATTATAAATACAGGAAACAGAAGCCACGACAATCACGTCTTTGCGCGAAAGCAAAGCGCTCGTCGCCTTATGCCGCAAACGGTCAATGTCTTCATTTATCATTGATTCTTTTTCAATATAAGTATCTGTAATCGGCATATACGCTTCGGGCTGGTAATAATCGTAATAGGAAACGAAATAATTCACCGAATTTTCCGGAAAAAAATTTTTATATTCGCGGTAAAGCTGTGCCGCCAAAACTTTGTTCGGGGCGATAACCAAAACAGGCATATCAAATTGACTGATGATATTCGCCATCGTAAAAGTTTTGCCTGAACCTGTCACGCCCAAAAGCGTCTGGTATCTGTCGCCATTTTTTACGCCTTTAACCAGCTGTTCAATCGCTTTCGGCTGATCGCCCGTCGGTTTGTAATTGGACTTAAGTTTAAAAATTCCCATAGCATTAACAGACCGCTCCCGCGGCCTCATACCCCTATATATACCAAATTATGTTATTCTTGTCGAACCTTAGTTTGCCAATTAATCCTCACAGCGTTTTTATTTGACGGGCGGGACTGAGGAATCTTTCTTGATAATCTGAACCCGAATACTCAAAGGGTCTATTTTTATTACCGATAAATTAAACGGCGATTCTATCTCTTTATCTGTGATAGAAACACGATGCCAACCAGCTTTTGTAATATTAAAAAGTGCGCCAACATCAACCAATACCCTCAAACTTTCCGGTTTAAAAACATCAAAATCGGAGCCACGTCCTTTTAATGTCAAAATCACTTCTTGAGGCGAAACATCATTAATAATTATTTCGGCCGGTATATTGCTGAATTCGGGAGTAACGACAAAGTTGCGCTGAACCAACGCAAATCTGGAGTTAACCACGGAAAATATTCCAAGCGCAATTATAAATGAAATAGTCAAAAGCAAAACATTCTTAACAAACCAGCGGGAAAGATTGAATAAATTAAGTTGAGGAAATTTTTCCTTGTAAAATTCAAGAAGCCGCCTTCTCAATTCAGCTTCATCCTGCATTTGCATAATCTTTCCGTTCTGCACAACGCTAATAACGCCTCTTTCTTCCGAAACAACTATAATGAATGCGTCTGAACGTTCGGAAAGACCCAAAGCCGCCCGGTGGCGCAAACCCAGATGCCTTACTTTTTCAATCTGCTCCGCAAGAGGCAGGTGAACGGCAAATTTTCTGATGCGATTACTTTCGATAATCGTGGCGCCGTCATGGCCCGGAGATGTTTTATCGAAAATGCTCAAAAGAAGCGGTTCAGAAATTTCACCGTTTAGACGATTACCGCCCTCAAGATGCCTGTTTATCTGCTCTCTCCCGGGAAAAATTATCAAGGCGCCGATTTTTTCGCTGGCCATGCGCCCAACGCTGTGGCTTACCGTCTTCATTACCATTTCCGACGGCGGCATAAATCTGCGGGCAACGCCCAAAAATCCGAATGTGGAAAAAAATCTGCGAAGTTCTCTTTGAAAAATAATTGCAATGATAATCAGAAAAACGCCGAAGAATGAACGAAGAACCAAACTGGTAAGCGGCAAATCAAAAAGCAGAGCGAGTCCGTAAAAACCGAGTAGCATTAAAACGCCGGCGACAACGGAAATTGAATGAGTTTCACGGAGCAGCTTGATGGTTATATAAATCAGAAGCGCGATAATAAAAATATCCAAAAAATTGAGGCTACTTAAAGTTGTGACGCTTTTAAAAATATCTTCGAAAAAATTACTGAAAAAAGTTACTTTAGTCAACATTAATTTAATTTTACCCCATTATTGTTAATTTTAAAAGGATATGTTAACATCCAAACATATGTCAGAAGGAATAGAACAATTTCCAAAAAACTCCACGAAGAACTTGCCAGGGCTTATCGCCGCGAAGTGGAAAGATTGTCCCAAGAAATAAAAAATTCATAATAAACAAAAAATCCCGTTAGCCGAGGCTTACGGGATTTTTTTTAACTTATTATTTTGGGTACCCGCAAATCAGGCGAGATACAAAGAGTGGGCCAGCCCAAAAATATTCCCGCAACCCCGGTGCTATTTTCAATAATTCCATTCGTTTGGGAAAAAACATAGCGTGGCAAGAATTTGTAACATCAGAAGCGACTTGAAATGCGCTAACGCAAAATAATTTTTGAAATATTTCTGGTACATTACTTCTTTCATAGAAGCATCAACCCACATTTTTTTCCCCTCTTTCTCGGCAATAACCCATGCGTGGAACACAACCGAAAACAATTTCCGGTCAAATTTCACTCCTATTACAGCAGTGCAATTATAACCATGAGCTGTTAAAAAATCATATAATAACGCGGATTCATTGGAGCAATCGAAAATACCGCTTTTGTAATCATCAGAGTTGTAAGGAGCTCTATTTAATAAAGCGTCCAGCTTCTGAACCATTTTATAAGTTGGCAGTTCTTCATCTTTTACCGGCGAATTCAACCGCCAAAAATACGCTATGCCCGCGAAAACAAGCGCGAAAATAATCAAGGGTAAAATTAATCTTTTCACCAATCTTACCTCCCATTTAAATTCTCAAAGAACCGATATGTGCATAAAATTATTCTAGCAAAAAACCGCCGCTTTTACACGATGGTTTTTTTGTAAAACTGAAGTCTTAAGCGCGCGCTACATTTTTGGCAGCAGGGCCTTTGTCGCCCTCAACAACCTCGAAAGTAACGGCATCGCCTATATTCAATTCATCAAATGTCACGCCACTCAAATCTTTTGAGTGAAAGAAAAGATCCTTTGTTTCGCCTTCGCGAGCAATGAATCCGAATCCTCTGTCTGCAACAAGTGTTTTGATAGTTCCTGTCATATTTTTCTATTAATTCTTAAGCTTATCAAGAAACGCGACCTCGTCTCTGAGTTTATTAACACTAACATATTGGCAGATTTCGTCAAGGGTTTACTTAAAAAGAGAAATAAGATACAAGTCTATCACGCGCTGGTCCAAGTCGTAAAAATATTTATTATTGGAATACAAAATAGCGGCGAGATCAACGCCGACAAAACGCCAGTGCCACGGCTCAAACCGGTAATATGTATTTTGTTTGGGGTATGAAATGATAAATCCATATTTATGCGCATTTTCGTTCAGCCACTTATACGCGGCTGCCGATTCGAATTTCACAAATGACGCGCCTAAACTTGGGGTGGTAAAATCAACAGCCGTGCCAAGCTGATGCTCCGAATATCCCTGGTCCGCCGAAAATTGATTCGCGGTTCCCGCTCCATATGTCATTATATATCCCGATTTAAGATTTGCCTGTGTTCCGAATGACCGGTATGACGAAATAATCTGGAGAGGCGTATTGTCCGCATCCGCCGATTCAAGCATCTTTTTCAAAAACGGCCAAACGCCGGAATGAATCTGGGCAACTTCGTCTTTTTTGAAAAGATATTTTGAGTCAATATCGGTAAGGCTCGACGGTTTATAATTCTCGTTAAGGAAATATGTTTTTGAATATTTTTTTAAAAGTTCCCTATCTGTTTTATTCAAATTTTCAAGAATGCTGATAGTACTGCTGAATCCCCTAACTTGTTCCTCAAGAAAATTATTTTTAACTTTCTCGTTAGTAAGCTCATCCGTAAGTCCGTTATTTTCTATTTTGGCTTGGGTAATTTCATCTTCAAGCGATTTTATTCTGTTTTCAAATTCCGCTTTGTTTTCCGAAAAATTTTGTTTAGCCTCTTGAAATTCATTAACAGTAAGACTGTGGCGGTATCCGCCGTATCCGATAAGCGCCAGCATCGCTAATATTGCGGCGAGCGTAAACGGCTTGGAAAGAAGACTTTGCATAAGATTAATTGTAGCACGGTTGTACGGCCGAACATCCAATTTACCTCACCGCGCTACCCACTACAAAAACTTCTGTTATGTCTTAATTGAACTGATATAATAATATTGGACCATTGAAGAAAGTTCTTTTAGAAGGGGTAATAACGTGCAAGATGCTGAAAAAGAAAATAACTGCTACGAGCAGTATCAAAAACTGGGCGGTATTATCAAGGAAAAAGATTACGAAAGCGCTCTTGCGAGAGCTAAAAATACGACCGTACCAGATCTGGATATAAGACGAATAAAACAATCGGAACTTATGGCAAAAATTGCGGGGATTGAGTTACGCAACACAAAAGACGCTATGGACCAAAGAACTGTACTGTACGTAATACTACGCGCCGATACTGCGCCAAAAGGAATTAAATACCACCACAATCAAATGTCTGACCAGCATTTATTTGCAGAAGCATTGCGAATGTTAGAAGACATTGATTCGCTCAATAAATTAATTAATACGCATCCCAATATCTCTTTTGCCTGGAAATAGTAGATATAAAAACTACCGCGCGCAAACGCGGTTTTTTTATAATACCGCTTTATTTTATGGCTCGCTTGGAAGGAGAGCCTACTTGAAAAATTTCTTTTTCAATTTCATCCAAAGAAACTTCGCGCTCCAGCCCAATCCGTTCCAACGCCCTATGAATATCTTCTTTTATTTTATCCATTTCCATAACTTTATTTTTTTATTTTTATTTAACTATAATTTAATTCTCCTTTGAATACTTTATCTAAAATTGATTTAAAAAAAATTTAAAAAAATAAAGTTGACCCCATTTTCACTTTTTATCCTTTTAGCCTATTGCCTCAAATGGTTTTTGATAAGTTCGGTCAGTTCATTGGCAAAATCTTCTTTGCCTTTCTCTACTTTCTCCCAAAACATTCGGCAAACTTCGCAACTGCTGGCGTCTTTTTTATACTCGTTTTTAATCCGCCACAAACTCTTGTGTTCTTCGGTTGCCTGAAGAAATAAATTGTAAATATGATTATCCAACATAAGAATAAAAATAAAAATAAAAAATTTTTATTGCGACCTTTATACCTTTTAATTTAATCTTATGAAAATTTCAAATTTTTAGCAAATTGATTATTTTATTTCAAAAATTTTCCCATTTTATTTTCAAAATATTTTCTTGCCTTGATATACTGAGTTAGTTAAAGAATTGCTCAAGAATTGTTCGGGGTTAGCTCTATTATTGAACAATTCTATGGAATTGTTCAATAACTACTTCAGAATAATTTCAATTATTTTTTGAAAATCTTTAGGCATTTGAAGATTTATAGAATAGAAAACATGCCCCTCAACGCCTTGCGCATCCAAAACATCCAGATTTTTAAGTATGGCAAGGTGATTGGAGGTGGCTTTAAAAGAAATCTCCAAA
>Ga0100398_1000807_pt1 | contig 27676 bp, 27 predicted proteins | sample CryGeymeta201522_FD_81568 | JGI IMG/M metagenome (GOLD analysis project Ga0100398, IMG submission 81568) | Groundwater microbial communities from Crystal Geyser aquifers in Utah, USA - Crystal Geyser metaG 2015-22 | ecosystem: Environmental > Aquatic > Deep subsurface > Groundwater | place: USA...
CGTCGGTTCGATTCCGACCGTTGGCTCTGGCAAATTTTGGAGGGTGAAATAGAGCGCCCCGCAATATTGCGGGGAGATCAAGGTTCACCTTCTCGTGGGGACGCAAAGGTAGGAGGGCAAGCTACGCTTAATTGCAATATACCACATTTTACGGTTGATTCAAGCCCGCCAATGGCCTCGTTGGAAATAAGTCGTCCCAAGGGCGGCTGTCGGTACTCGCCTTGGGCGGGGGCGGATCCCTAACGTGGTGGATAATCTGTTGATAACTAAGGCAGAGAATAGGATTTTGTGGGCGCTACGCCTTCGTTTTTTTCTTTATTTAAGCCAAATCTTTGGATTCCGGCGGCACCGGAAGAAATGGAGTGTTGACGTAGATTCGATAGGTGGAATATAATGTAGTTAGAGTGTAAGAATGTGGATAAAAGTGGGGATAACCCCTTAAATCTGTGGATAACCTGACGCGTTTTCACACCCTCCCGGGGAGGGTGCAGGCTGACCGCCTTTCGGTCATACAAGGTTTGACGCCTTGCTGTAGGGGGGTGTGAAAGCGCGTGAATCCAAAAAATTTGTTGTTAAGAAATAAAAAGCATTAAAAAAACTAACATGTTGATCGGTGAGTACAAACATACAATTGATATCAAGAGAAGATTAGCTATCCCTTCCAAGTTGAGAAAGGAAATAGGCCGGGGGGCGGTTTTGACGCGTGGTTTAGATAACTCTTTGGCGCTTTATCCGGCTAAGGAGTGGCAAAAGATGGTAGATAAGATAAGCCAATTGCCGAGCGGGAAAATTGACGCGCGCGGTTTTAGTAGAATTATTTTGGCGGGCGCGGCGCCGGTTGAATTTGACAGCCTGGGCCGCATTTTAATTCCTGATTATTTAAAGGCGTACGCCGAGTTGGAAAAGAATGTTGTAGTTGTCGGACTCTATAGTCGTTTGGAAATTTGGAACGAAGAAAAGTGGAATGCCTACAAGAAGCGGATGGAGTCAGAGGTGGGAAATATGGCGGAGAGGTTGGGAGAGCTCGGAGTATAAAAATTTCTAATTATTCTAATTGCTCTAATTATTCTAAAGAAACTCCAATGTCTAATGGCTAAGCAAAAAATCTTTTCAAGCCGATAATTAGGTCAATTAGGTCAATTAGAATAATTAGACATTGCAAGTTCACATCCCCGTTTTACTAAAAGAAGTTATTGAATATCTTTTAATCTAAAATCAACCAACAATGTTTAAATCTTTACCAATCTTATCTGTTTCTCTTCTGGCTTTTGCTGTTTTTGCCGGAGCATCGATCGGTAATTTTGGGAACAGCAAACCAATGATTAGCTGGTTTCCCGAGCAAGTTGTCCAAGACCAATTTCCCGGCACGGCCAAGGTTATCACCGTTAAATCCACCAGCCAGAAAGATTTAGAAAACGTTGAATTCTGGATCACGCCGCAGTTAAACAAATACGCCGCTGTTGAGCCAACATCAATTGATAAGGTTGAGAAGAACAAAGAATATACCGTTCAAATCATTGTCTCATTACCCACTACAGTTAAAGAAAAGAAACTGGTCGAAAGAGACATTGAAGGATTGTTGGGCGATCAAGCGGACAAAGATGATAAAGATTTCCTCAAACGCTGGGACAAAAACAAAATCAACGGTTTGCTCTTCGTTAAATCGGACAAAACTATTCCCTGGTTTCAATTCTGGAAAAAAGACAAAACCAAAACTATCAAGCTCATCCAGCCGAAACCGTTAAAAATCACAATCAACGTCAAGCAGCCAAGCGCGGAGGTGATTCCGGTTGGGATTTCTTTGCCTAGTAGCGATAGAATTGTAAGTGATCCAGAGTCCACTTTGGAATATGTGGGTGATGAAGTTGTGGTTGTTTTTAAAGAAGGCACAACCCTAGAAACAATTAGGAACATAATATCCACCACGGGGGGAGTTTTTGTCGGTAGCGAACAACGAATTAATCTCTATCAAATAAGATTTTTGGGCGCCGATTTATCTCAAATTGACGCAAAAATAAATCTATTAGAATTAAAAGAAGAAGTGGATTCTGCTTTTAGGCATCCATTGTATCTTGGGGATTTATAAAAAAACAATTATGTCGAAAATAAATATATTTAATATCATTAAACTCTTGGCAATATCTATCACTGGAATATTGGCCATTCTCTTAATAGCGGGTGTGATATATTATTACCGGAATTTTTATGAAGTCGAGATTGTTTTCGGGGCTGGCGTGGATAGCACGGTTGTCCAGAAAGTTATTTCCGGAGTTAATGGGAATATGCAGGGGAGTGGGGCATTTGGCACTCTTATCACGATTCCCCGATGGAGAAATGTTGATGTAGTAATAGAGCAATTGAAGGCCGATCCTAGCGTAGAAGAAGTGCACTATCCACCCCTGCGTCTTGGCCCCGTGTCTTATTAGTGATCCATAAGTAGAAACATGAAATCCCGTACCATATTTATATTTTTTATAATATTTTTCATTGTTACTGCGGCGGGTGTGGTAATGGCTTTTAATATACCTAACGATCCAAAATTTGATCCTTCTTGGAGCGAAAGTGGTCCGGGGGGGAATAACTGGGGACAGGAATTTATAAGGTTACCATCGGCTTGGGAGATCGCGACTGGAACCCCAAGCGTAAAAGTGGCCGTTGTCGATAGCGGATTTGATACGAGTCACGAGGATTTAAAAGATGTGATTGGGGGTGCGGGCTACATAGATACTATTCAACCAATTTTATATAGCGATCACGGGACGCATGTAGCAGGAATTATTGGTGCCAAGGGGAATAACGGAAAAGGAATTGCGGGGGTTGACTGGAATGCTAATTTGTATCTTTACAATTACATGGTTCCGGTAAAAGGATTGGCGGGTATAGCAAAGAGGGTGGGGGACCCTGTGTTGCTAGCGTCCTTTATGCTTGATGCAATTGATAATAATGCGCGCATAATAAACGTAAGCCAGGGAATTGTTTGGAAGGCGGGGCATGTTTTTTCTGATGCCGATCTGGGTGATGTTGAAAATGGAAATAAATATGTGAGATATGCTATTAAATATGCTGGAAAGCAGAATAAAGAAGTGCTATTTGTTTTCGCCGCCGGTAACGGCGATGATCATGGAGGACCTGGTACCGATGCAAAATATAATGCTCCGGGAAGTTTATCCAAGGAATTTCCTGACAATGTTATTGCAATAGCAGATAGTAATTTAGCGGGGAATCTCTCAATTAATTCAAATTATGGTGAGATGGTGGATGTTGCCGCTCCAGGAACCGATATATTAAGCACGCTTCCCAGTGGATCTCTTGAAGATTGGCTGCCTTGCTATGAAATCGTTGGTCTTCCAGATGGTTACGGCTGTAAGTCCGGCACCTCTATGTCCGCTCCGTTTGTTTCGGGATTGGCCGGGCTCATTTGGTCCAAAGCTGAAGAGATGGGTAAAACTTTGACGGCCAAAGAGGTTAAAGATTTGATTATTCAGGGAGCAAAAAACGGCGGGAAGTTTGTCTCCGGTCCCGACGGCCACCAGATTCCCATCATCAACGCCTACGAGTCTTTGAAGATTTTGGTCCAGCCCCAACCAACCGCCGCCCCTTGGCCGATGTTCCAGCATGACCCGCGGCATACCGGCCAAAGCGAATATCTCGGACCGCAGACCAATCACCTTAAATGGAGTTTTGACGCCGGTTTTCGAATCAATTCTTCGCCTTCAATTGCGGCCGATGGCACTATCTATATCGGTTCCGGCCCCGGCTACAATTTCGCCCTTCACGCTATCAACCCCGACGGTTCTTCAAAATGGATTCATCCGGTTGATTCCTGGATTTACTGGTCGTCCCCGGCCATCAGCGCCGCTGACGGCACCGTCTACATCGGTTCTTTCACTCAATCGAACTTCAGCCTTCAACAAGGCAAAGTTTACGCCGTCAATCCTGACGGCTCTAGAAAATGGACCCAGACGACCGCCGGAAAAGTTGATTCTTCGCCGGCTATCGGAAAAGACGGCCTTATCTATATTGGCTCCGATGATGGAAAAATCCAGGCCATTAATTCTGCGGACGGCAGCCCTAAATGGGAATACGCCACTGGCGGACCGGTGACAAATTCTTCGGCCATCGATGAACAAGGAAATCTCTATATCGGCTCTTATGATGGAAAGCTGTATTGTCTCGGAGAATGATTAATATGCACGTTTCTGTTTTACTAAAAGAAGTTATTGAATATCTTAACCCGCGGCCGGGTGAGAACTTTATTGATTGCACCATCAACGGCGGAGGACACAGCTTAGAGATTTTTAAACAAATCGGGCCCAACGGAAAAATTTTAGGCATTGATTGGGATAGCGGCGTTCTCGAAAAATTAGAGAGTAAATTAGACAACAAGACTAAAAAAAGTTTTATCCTAATCTGTGATAATTATCGAAACCTTAAAAATATCGTTGGCAATAATAATTTTTCTCCGGTTCACGGTATTTTGTTCGATCTGGGAATGAGTAGTTGGCAGTTGGGGGCGAGCGGCCGGGGATTTTCTTTTCAAAAAGACGAGCCGCTCGACATGCGCTACAGCGAGAATCAGACATTGACGGCCAAAGAAATTATTAACCAGTGGCCGGAGGAAGAGTTAATCAAAATTTTCGGGGAATATGGCGAAGAACGGCGGGCCAGGGCAATTGCCAGAGAGATTGTCTTTAGAAGAAAAAGGGGTGTCGTTGAAAGCACGACGGACCTTGTGGAGATTGTTCGGGGGGCAATTCCGGCTCGCCAGCGATTTGGCCGAATACATTTTGCCACCAGGATTTTTCAGGCTTTGCGGTTGGCGACAAACGAAGAGCTGGAAAATTTAAGCAAGGGTCTTGAGGCGGCAACGGATGTTCTGGCCGCCGGAGGGAGAATGGCAGTCATCTCTTTCCATTCCTTAGAAGACAGAATAGTGAAAAATTTTTTAAGGGAAAAGGCCCGGGAAAAAAAGTTAGAAATTTTAACAAAAAAACCCATCGTGCCCGACTGGCGGGAGGCTCAAGAGAACCCTCGGTCGAGGAGCGCTAAACTCCGCGCCGCGATCAAGCTATGAGCTCTAAGTATGTGATAAAGTAGTTATCGTCTATGCTTCCAGCATTTTACGCGAGTCAACAACAAAAGAAAGCAAGCTACGGAACAATCTCTTTGCATATTCTAATTTTTTCGATCATTCTGTTTTTTGGTCTTATTTATCTGTATCAAACCAACAATTTGGTCGTTCAGAGTTATTCTTTAAGGAAAAGCCATGCGGCCTTGCAGTCTTTTCAGGATGAGAACCAGAAGTTGAGAGGAGAAATCGTTGAGTTTGAATCTTTAGCGGCGCTTCGGGAGGCGACGAAAGATTTTGGGATGGTCGTTGTTGATCAGGTTGGCTATGTTGACGCGGCTCAGCCGTTCGCCAAGCTGCCTTAGTTAGATTATTTAGCTCTGCTGGAGAATTCTTCGCCAAAGACGAATAATCAAACTATCGGAATTAAACAATGGGTAATAGATTTGAACAGAAACAAAATGGTTCGACACGGTTCACCACAGAAGGAATATTCAGCTAATGGAAGAATTGCGATTCTATTGATACTGCTTATAATTATCGCCGGCGCGATAGTAACCCGTCTGTTTTTAATTCAGGTTGTTCGTGGCGTTAGCTATAATCTTTTGGCGCGAAAGCAGCAGCAAACCTTACAAGAATTAGTGCCTCAACGGGGGGAAATTTTGGTGCAAGACAGATATAAATCTTCTTCATTGGCGGCGGTTGAGGGGGGTGGCGGCCAACAAGCCGCAGGGGCGGGGGCTGACCCGCTAGCAACGCTTCACGTAGCGATGCGGGCTGATAACTATCAGGCCGTTGCCATTAATAAGTCTTATCAGTTGCTTTTCTTGGTGCCGAAGGAAATTAAAGATGAGGCTGAGAGGGCGAAAATTGCTTCAAGCTTGAGTTTGGTCCTTGGCGTTTCGGTGGAGTCGATAACGGAGAAGTTGAATAAAGCCGATGATCCCTATGAGCCAATTGCGCATAAATTGTCTGATGACCAGGTGGCAAAGATTAAGAATTTGAATCTGAAAGGAATTCATTTTGTTCTCGAAGGCTGGCGATTCTATCCGGCCGAAAACTTCTTGAGCCACACGATTGGTTTTGTCGGTTTTTCTGGCAACAAGCAGGTTGGACAGTATGGTCTCGAAGGCTATTATCAAAAAGAGTTGTCCGGCGCGCCCGGGCTTTTGGAAGCTGCCAAAGACGCTATCGGCCGCTATATTTTCGCTTCTGACTACAATTTGGAGCCGGCTCGCGACGGCAGTAGCTTGGTTTTGACTATTGAGCAGAATATTCAATTCGAAGTTGAGTCGGAACTGAAGGCGGTGGTTGAAAAGTGGAGTGGGGAGGCTGGCACGGTGATAGTGATGGAGCCGCAAACTGGCAAAATTTTGGCCATGGCTAATTTGCCGGATTTTGACCCAAACGATTATTCTAAGGTTAAAAACGAAGATGTTTTTAGGAACGCGGCTGTCGAGAAACTATATGAGCCTGGTTCGGTTATGAAGCCCTTTACCATGTCGGCCGGCATAGATAGCGGCAAGATTGAACCGGATACGACATATACTGATACGGGCAGCGTGCGGATCGGAGGATACACAATCACTAACGCGGCGGAAAAAAGCTATGGCTTGTCCACGATGACAAAAGTTTTGGAAAAATCAATTAACACCGGCGCGGTTTTTGTCCAGAGAAAAATCGGGCCGGATGTTTTTCGCGATTATGTTGAAAAATTCGGACTGGGAGAAAAGACCGGCATTGATTTGGGCGGGGAGGTTGCTGGTAATTTTGGCGGGTTAAAGCGAGGGAGTCCGGAAATTAATTTTGCCACCGCCGCTTTTGGCCAAGGGATAGCAATTACGCCTCTCGAGTTAATTGCCGCTTTGGGCGCTATTGCTAATCAGGGCAAACTAATGAGGCCTTATATTGTCGATAAAATTATCGACGCGGATGGCAATGAGACTGAAACGCGGCCAGTGATGGTGCGGCAAGTTATCTCTCCGGATACTGCCTCGAAGGTGACTTCAATGCTGGTTAGCACGGTTAATAACGGTTATGATAAAATCAAACTGAAGGGCTATGATGTGGCCGGAAAAACCGGCACCGCCCAGATTCCCGACCCAAAGACGGGCGGTTATCTCGACAGCAGTGAAACAATCCATACTTTCGTCGGTTGGGCGCCGGCCTCCAACCCCAAATTTATTATTCTTTTAAAGATAGACAAACCCAAGGGTATTAATTTCGCCTCCAATTCTCTGGCGTCGTCTTTTGCCAACATAACCAGATATCTTTTGAATTACTACGAGATCCCGCCGCGGGAGTGAGCGCCATGAAGCGCAAAACCAGCAACAAACTAATCTAAGTAAAAAAATGTTTGAAGAAATTTTTCTCGCATCTTCCAGGATTGCCGCGTATCGTAAAGCCGTCGGCGACGAATCGATAAAAGAAATCAAAAAAATCGCTAAGCCTTTGAGGGGCTTGCGTGTTGTCCACGTCAATTCAACAGCGAAGGCTGGCGGCGGCGGGGTGGCCGAAATTCTAAGAAGCCTTCTTCCGTTGATGCGGGATGTCGGTTTAAACGCGAAGTGGACGATTATCACCCCGCCTAAAGAATTTTTCGGCGTTACCCAGAAAATACATGACAGTCTGCAAGGTTCGCGTTCCGGCTTGTCGGACGACGACAAAAAACTGTATATCGAAACCGGAAAGAAAATAGCGGAGTCGTTTAAAAAAGAAAAGGCAGATGTCTGGATTTTTCATGATCCCCAGCCGCTGGCCATACCGTTTTTTGCCGATCGGCTCAAATCGGCGATTTCCCGGATCCACATTGATTTGTCGTCTCCCAACAAAGACACCTGGAATTTTCTCTCCCCTTTTTTGAGCCCTACAAAAAAATTATTTTCAGCATGGATGAATTTGTTAATCCGAAAATTCCCAGAGAAAAGGTGAAAATTTTCGCTCCGGCTATCGATCCCCTGATTAGCAAAAACAAAGCGCTACCGCGGTCCGTCGCCAAAAGGGTTATCGCCAGCCACAATATTCATCCCGACAAACCTTTGATTGCGCAGATTTCTCGCTTTGACCGGTGGAAAGACCCGATCGGAGTAATCAAAGCCTTTTACATCGCCAAGAATGAGATTCCCGATTTGCAGCTTGTTTTGCTGGGTTTGATGTTGGCCTCGGACAATCCAAGATCAGCCACTGTTTTAAAGCAGGTTCAGCGCTACGTTAGGGGAGATCCGGCCAATATTCATTTACTTTATGACCCGGAAGAGATTAAAACAGAGAATGAAACTTTAGTTAACGCGTTTCAGGCCGGGTCTGATGTCGTAATTCAAAAATCAATTAAAGAAGGATTCGGCTTGACCGTGACCGAGGCGATGTGGAAAGGCAAGCCGGTTATCGGCGGCAGGGCTGGTGGAATTAAATTACAGATTAAAGACGGCCGGAACGGATTTTTAGTTTCAAGCCCTGAAGAATGCGGGCAAAGGATAGTAGAGTTGATTAAGAATCCGGCGCTTTCGCGTCGGATGGGTCGGCGGGCGCGCGAAAGCGTCAAAAAAAAATTCTTAATACCGCGGTTGCTCAGAGACTATCTGAATCTTTTTAAGGAAGTTTTGGAATAATTCCGCGCTTTTTTGGTTTATCGGCATCTTGTGCCACGCGGCACAGACGCCCTTTTTTATCTTGATTCGCGAAAACCGCCCCGCAATTCTGCGGGGAGGTTCATTTTGTATTAAATGTGAGAGTACAAAATTGTATGTATGTATTGATAGATTGCCACCCTTTTGATACGATAAAGCCGTTGTCAAAAAAACTCTTTTAAAATTAGAGAAAATAGAAGAAAATAGAAATGGAGGAAGGGTATGAAAAGGAAGAATGATGATTTTTTGCGCCCGCGGGGCAAATCTTTATTAACGATCGTTGTTGGCGGATTTTATGGAGACGAGGGAAAAGGGAAAATAGTCGGTTGCTTGGCAACTAAGCGTCAATATGATTATGTTGTGAGAGCGGGTGGCGGTCCGCAGGCGGGGCACACAGTAACCGATGGAAAAAAGGTCACGCAAATTCCTTCCGGTTTCATCGCGCCCGACGCGAAGCTTTTGATCGGCAGAGGAACTGTTATAAATCCGGACGTCGTTTTACGGGAAATTGAGACATACGGCGTGGGCGGCAGGATAGGCATTGATTACGGTTGCACAATTATAGAAGGGCCGAAGCATATTGAGCAAGAAAGAGAGCTGGTTGAAAGGATAGGTTCGGTCGGGACAGGCACCGGTCCGGCGAGAGTGGACAGACTGTTAAGGAAGGCAAAGATTGCCAAAGATATAAAGGCTCTCAGGCCATATTTAGTTGATGTGGCGGCTGAAGTAAATCGGGCAATTAATTTGGACAAACGGATTTTAGTTGAGGGGGTTCAAGGATACTGCCTTTCTTTGTTGAATTATAAGTTTTATCCTTATGTTACTTCCCAAGATACTACTGCCAGTCAGTTTGCTGTCGATGTCGGGATAGGCCCAATGGCCATTGATGAGGTGGTTGTGGTTTATAAAGCGTATGTCTCAAGAGTTGGTCCCGGACCGATGCGCTTTGAATGGGCAAAAGAACAAAGAGATGCCCGTGGCACAGAGGAGAGGGGAACGGTGAGCGGGCGGCTCCGGCGACTTGGCGACTTTGACAAAAATTTAGCCAAGGAATCGTTGAGTAGAAATACAGGCACTCATGCGGCCATCACCTGTATCGACCGGTTGTTTAAGGGCAATGCCGGCGTTAAGGAATTCGATCAATTGACCAAAGAAGCGAAAGATTTTATAGAGAAGCTAAATACCCTTTTTAAAAAAGCTTCAAAATATTACAGAGGGATTGCGGCAATTTCCACGGGGCCGAATTTAGAAGATACCATATTGCTGGTTTAGTATAATTTGTTTTTTCAAGAAAGCGCGGCTCCGTTCTAAGGCAACGGAGCTTTTAAATTTAATCCAAATTCAATATCAATCCGATGACAAATGGTTTATTCTATGATAAATTAAAAACGAATTGCCGCTATCGTCTAGTGGACCAAGACCCGCCTTCGTCCTTCGATAAATTCAGGACTATGGCAGGGCAGGCATCAGCTTTTACTCCCGCGGTTTTTATGGCCCCATCGTCTAGTGGTTAGGACGCAAGGTTCTCATCCTTGCAACAGGGGTTCGATTCCCCTTGGGGCTACTAACAAAAAATATGGCTTTATAGAGTTATGTTTTAGTATCGTAGAAATGAGACTCCGGAGCTTATTATAACTTTCGCACATCTCTATTGATAATATAAATATAAAATGATATATAATTCTTAACCTTGACAGATAGTGGGGTGACCGCTAAAGAATTAAACCATTAAGTTCCTACTGACCACCCTCAATCCGAAAATTATTTTTCTTTAACGCTCCGGCGTTTTTTTCGTTTGCGGTGATTTTCAAGCATCTCAGCCGGTGTAAAATGGTCGAGACAATTCATATACCTCCTTTGTAATTTTCTCTCTAAGAAACGAGTGAATCTTTTAGAATATTTGGAAATATCGCTACCCTTAGGAATATCTCGACGGACATATTTATTGGAATTTTCAACTGTTCCCTTTTCCCAAGAATGATATTGATGGCAGAAATATATTTTGATCTTGAGCAGTTTTTCTAATTCTTTATGACGCTCCAGCGGCAGATCATTATCAGTGGTAATCGTTTTCAATTCCGGGAATCGCTTCTTTATTCTTTTAAATGATAGATGAACATTATCAATGGTTACGGCAATGATCTGTTCCAGAAATGCCGCCCTTGATTTCCTGCCGGTAATATTTAAGATAATTCCCTTGCCGCTTCTGCCCGAAACGAGAAAGTCCGCTTCCGCGTCGCCGATTCTTTGTCTTTCGTTGATATATTGAGGCCTTTTATCGATGAAGGTCCGGCCTTGAAGTTTCTTTGACGAACCCCGCCGTCTTCTTCTGCGGCGGTTTTTTTGTTTGTTTCGATGATGTTCTATTCGTCTTCCATAAGGACTCTTGATATATTTGTAGACAATGTTTTTAGAAACAGGCAGCAAGCACTTTTCGTGTTTCTTGATCCGGCCGGAGATATTGGTTGGCGATTGGTCATTTAGAAGTTCTTTCTCCACAAATTCTCTTAGGCCTGGGTTTTTTACGATCTTCATCCCCTGGTACTTGCTGTATTTTCTGCGAACATACGCTTGATGATGAGCTTTGATCGGGCCATACCTGCCTCTTGTCTCATTACGAGCAAGTTCATCATAAATGGCCGAAACACTGCGTTTCAAAGTTTTTGCTATATCCCCCAGACGATATTTCTTTCTTCTTAAAATTGCTATTTCGTGGCGTTCGCTTTTGGAAAGATGCGAGAACTTTTTTGTTTTTTTCATGCTGCTATTCTATCAAATTTTCGGATTCAAAAGGGAAATCAGGTTTGCGGGATGAGGAGGAAAGAGCTATGGCCAAGATGGCCGATGAAAGCTCGGAAGAGTATCTGAAGAGAATGGAAAGAGAAGGGAAGCACGTGCACTCTTGCGCCGTGTGCGGCGATAAGGGAGAGTGCAAGAGCCCGCTTTGTCTGGCGCAGCCCGGAGATGTACTGACAATTTATGGCTATGTAGACGGCTGCCGGAAGTGCTCTTCTGCCGCCATTATCTAAGGCCAAAAGTGTGTTATTTTATTACTCAATTAACGGGGTTCGTTGATAACGAAATAGGAGGAGGGCAATGAAAGAGATTAATGGCGTGGCAAGACATCTCATCCTTTATTCTAAGAACCACTATCAGTGTAGTGGCGATATGATTGCGGACTTGAAACAGATTTTGGGAAAAATGCTTTCGATGGACCCCGAATACATTAGCCATGATGACATCTTTTGCTGGTTTAATGATGCGGTGGGAGAGGTTTATTCTCCCGAGCAAATTTTGGCTGAATGGCGGGAAGGGTTTATCAAAAGACAGATTTCTCCGTTCAACAGTGAATTAAATTTGCTTGGGCGGGAAGTAAAGAGGGCGGTGTGGTCTGAGATCGCTCGTATTATCGTGAAGCATAATGTTGAAGTTCTGATTAATTTTTATCTAAGCTTTCTTCGCGGGTTGGCGATTAAGGATGAAAGTGGCGCGGTGTTGTATGATTTGGGCAAGTCAGACCCAAATTTGCTGCCATTGGCGGCAGAAAAATAATTTTTTGCTTTGATAAAAAACAGCCGAGCTTAGCTCGGCTGTTTTGTTTTTAATCTTTAATATTTGCATTCCTCATAATAATTTTGTGTATAGCCGAAGATGTGTTTATAACGTTCAACTTCCGCCGGGTCGCCGATGGCTTTGGCCAGATTGTCGCTTAATTTAACAGCTGGGTGGCCATTAGCCTCGACTATTTTGATAACCAGCGAAAGCGGTTTGAGGCCGACGTCGTTAGTTAAATTGGTGCCCCAGCCGAAAGTTACTTTGATTCGTTTGGCGAAGTGCATAGAAATTTTCATCATTGCCGCGATGTCGAGTCCGTCGCTGAAAATCAACAGTTTGTCGCGCGGGTCAACGCCACGTTTTTTGTAAAAAGCAATGGCTTTTTCTCCGAAGACGATCGGATCGCCGGAATCCTGGCGCAGGCCTTTCCAGCTATGAGCCTGTTCGGTTGTCATGTCGCGGAAAAAGAAATCAGTTCCAAAGGTGTCGGTCAGGGCGATCGAAAGGCCCCATCCGTATTGTTTCCACCAGTTCCGTAGTACGCGTTGGTGCGCGCGGAGAATGCCTCGGTCGGTTTTTCCCGCCGCGGCAGCCGCGACCATATCCATTTCGTGCGCCGATGTGCCCATGGGCAGGAGGCCGTATTTCATAGCCAAGGCGGTATTGGACGTACCGATGAACTGTTTCGGCAGTTCTTGGGCCATGGTTCTGACCACGTAATCCTGCCATGGCCTGCTGAAGCGGCGGCGGGTGCCAAAGTCGGTGAAGATAATGTTGGGACACCAGTGTAGAAGATTGATCTTATTTGACAGCCTCTGGATTCCTTCGGCTCGGAGGTGGTCCTTTTCGAACCGGCTTTTATTTTTCATCAAGCCACGGAAATAAAGCTCGTTTACGATGGCCAGCGCTGGTATTTCCCAATAGATTGCTTTGGCCCAGTGTCCAGAGAATTCTAGCTTGTAATTCCCGTCAATTATTTCGAGGTGATATTCCGGCAGCTGAAGGTTTTTTAAAAACATCAGATAATCTTCGGCAAACATTCTTTCTTGGTATTCATTGGTTCCGCGCAGATAATGCAGTTCGGAATTGTTGAAGCGGAGAGCGCGGACATGGTCGAGTTCCCGGCGCAGTTCCGTTTCATCTATGATGTCGGCTAAACGAATGTCTTTGGTGCGATTTTTGAACGCGTATTTGACCGGTATGTCAGCGTAGAGTTTGAACACAAGCTGTCCCATCATAAGCTTATAGAAGTCGGTGTCCAAGAGAGACTGGATAATCGGCATCACATATCTCCTTTAGAAAATAAATTCAAGGCGTTTTTCGCGGAAGTCTTGCGAGTTGGCGAATAAGAGGCGGACGGTTTTGTCGGAATACCCAATTTCCGCTTTCACGACATTTTCAATTTCCATTTTGTCGACTAAAAAACGCACAGGCCTTTTGTTGAAGTCCATCGCTTCAAGAATTATTTTTGATTCGGCATCAAGCTGGATGCTTCGCCAGCGATGAAAAACCGCCGGGCAGATACCGGTGAGCACCATGCTATTGTCTCCGATTGGCAGAATTATCCCTCCGGCTGCGGCATTATAAGCCGTTGAGCCGGCAGCGCTCGCGACAATTGCGCCATCGCAGATAAGCGGGTCGAAGCGGACTTTGCTGTTCACTGAAACGCGGATTTTGGCAGTGGCCAGAGTTGATTTTTCGAAATAGAAATCATTGAAAGCAAATTCCGTTCCAATTTTTTCGCCGTTTTTATCATATAGGACTGCTTGCAGCATTTGGCTGGAAATTACGGTTAAGCGGTTATGGAGCAGGTCGTCGAGCGTTGCGGTCGTCGGCGCGTTCAATAAAAATCCGACATGCCCGTAGTTCAGGCCGAAGAATGGTAGATTCAATTCCCGATAGAGCCGGATGTTTTTTAACATTGTTCCGTCGCCGCCGAAAACAATTAAAAATTTAGCGCTAGCCGGGTCGCGAACAATTTTAAATTTCTTCTCGATGTATTCGCTTATCTCGGGGGCGATTTCCGAATCGGGAAGTCCTTTGATTAAGTATGCTTTTTTCATTTCGGGCTCCTTCTTTATCACTTGATCTGGTCGCTGTTTATTAATTTGACCCCGTAATCTTTTAGCTTCCTTTTCATTAATTGCGGGTTGCCATAGGGCGGGGGAACGCTGCGACAGAGATTGCGAACCACATAAACTTCAAATCCTTGGATCGCGTAAGCGATGGCTGATTCACCGACGCAGTGAGTAAAAGCCCAGCCAGCCAGAAAGATTCTTTTGATCTTTTTTTGTCGTAGCGCCGCGATGTGTTTCCCGAATTTTGGGCTGAAAGCGGCCGAATGACTGATGAGGGCCAGGCGCATTCCTTTTTCCAGTTCATCGTCAATAGCGCAATAAATATATCGCAGGTCGTCGTGGGCCTGTTGTCCCAGCGTATCTTTCGCGCAGTGTTTGCCGTAGATTCCATATTCGATGTGGCGCTTATTCGGATGCTTGTCTTTAGATGCGGTTCGATGCCCGAATGGCCGCCTGAAAAGCGCGACGATTTTTCTGATCATTTCTTCGTTGGCGAGTTCGCCCTTAACGCCGGCGACATAAAGCGCGCCGTCTTTTCGAATAAAGTCATTTTGTCCGTCAATCAGAACAAAAGCGTCTTGTTGGTTAATTTTAATCGGATTACCCATGTCGTTTCTCCTTTTTGTCAAAGTGCTCGTTTTTATTTCTATCATGCCTGCAAATATCCGTAAAGTTTATTTTTCTTTATATAGCCTGCTACCTCGGGGATAAGCAAGTTTTCGAGGGATTCGCCCGATTTTATTTTTCGGCGTATTTCTGTTCCCGAGCCGTCAGCATTTTTAATTTTGATCGTCCTTGCTTTTGGCGGCAGATCTTCCGGGCAAATATCATAATTAGGCCGAAGGCCGACCAGGAAGTTTAAATTTTTCCATATTTTATTTCCACGTTGCCAGACGCGGTGAATTTCCGATTTTTTGCCGCGCCCGCCGATGATTATGTCGCTTCCGACAAGATGCCAAATTTCAGCGCGCGGAAATTTCTTTTCGTAACGTTTCTGCAGGAAATAAGTCGGCGTGTAGACGCGGTTATCCAGATCGAAGAAGTCAAATCGTGTTTTTCCGCGCTTGGTTTGTTTCGGCTTTACCAAGTCGGTGAAAGCCAATTCAACCATTTCTTTCCGGTGTTTCAACTCGATAATATTGGCCGATGGTTTGTCCGGACGCGGACCGCAGGGGACTATTATGACTAAGTTAAATTGTCGAGACAATTCCTTCGCGATTTGACAATGGTGTTTACCGGGCGGATTAAAGCTTCCGCCGAAAATGACTATTTTCATAGACATAATGCGAATTATGCGAAAGGTAATGCGAAAAATACGAACAAAAATTTATCTATCGCCGTTCGCATATTTCGCATACGTTTTTGCAGTTTTCGCATTGTATGTCAATCTACTAATTTTTTCTTAACCAATGTTTCTCTCTTAGCGTACGGTATCGGCCCCACCTTATGCCGTGTTGATTTTTCAATATCGCGCAAAAACAAAATGGTTTCTGCTTTTTCACGGTTTTTATATTTTTTAACAAGCTGTCGACGGTTCAGTTCTGAATTTCGTCCGATTATCACGCCGCTTTTTAAATCTTCTTTCCATGCCCAGGCGATATTTCCTTCTTGCGAGCCGTCGACGGCGCCATAGGATATTTTTATATCGTAACCCATCCGTTTTGCCCAGTCGGTTAGCTGTGATTCGTCGTTATGCTTGTCACCCGTTCCTTCCAGGTCGGCGCTGGGTGTTTTTGTCACAATTTGTTTCGGAACGCCAACGTGGATTGCCATTTGTCTTACCTCGGCCTTAGTTAGCCCCCCTAAAATATTATTGTCGACGGCGCCATCGCCATATTTGTCAAAATAGCGAAGCAGGCCGTCTTCTTCGCCGTTGCCGGTGCCGAAAATTCTGCCGTTGCCATTGTCGATTGCCTTGGAAATAAAACCGGCCAGAGGTGTGGTTAACCGAGATTTGAAGCTTGCATAAGCGTTGGTGAACCCAATTCTGCCGGCATCCGCGCCGTTTTCATCGGCCCAGGCCAAATCATTTTTCGCAAATTGTGTTTTAATTCTTTCTAGCAAGGTGTCGTAGATGTCATTTAAGCCGAGATAGATTAATCTAAAGCCCAATTTTTTTTGAAGCAAATCAACGTCCTTTTTGTGTTTTTCGTTGCTTTTAATATTTCGGTAAAGCCCGACAACGTTTTTGGGCCCAAAAGCTTTGCAGAGGATTGCGGCTACCAGCGATGAGTCGACTCCGCCGGAAACAGCGACGAAAACCTTACTGCAGCCTCGCCCCATTTCTTTAGCGGATTTAACTAATAACTCTTCTAGTTTTTTAAAGTTTTTTATCATGATATTCAAGATTGTCACTCTGAGCGAGGCGAAGAGTCTTGTGGGTAGGTATGCGGAATAGAAAGTCAGTTTGATGAGATCCTTCACTGCGTTCAGGATGACAATTGTTGTTACAGAATTTCTACGATTTGAGGTTTTCTTCTTGCAAATTTATATAACTCTGCCGGTCTGTTTGCCACACCTTTTCGCTGTTGTTTTAATTTTCTAATTAGTTTTAGGGAAAGGATTTTCTTGCGGAAATTTCTTTTGTCCAGTTTGCGGCCCAAGATAATTTCATAAGTTCTTTGCAGATCCGTTAGAGTAAAAGATTCAGGGAGAAGATTGCAGACGATATTAGTATAGCCAAGCTTTGCTTTCAGGCGTTTTGCGGCCGCATTAATTATTTTTTTATGGTCGTAGGCCATTTTTGGCAATTGATTGACTGGATGCCATCCAACGTCGGCGTATTCTGCGGTAGTTTTGAGGTTCAAGCCAGAAGGGGGCAATAGAGCAAAGTAAGCAACCGAGACTACCCGGCCGAATGGGTCGCGGTTGATTTCGCTAAAGGTATAGAGCTGTTCAAGATAAACATTTCCGACTCCGGCTTTTTGCGATAATTGCCGTTTGGCCGCTTGTTCGCAGTTTTCTCGCAGTCCGATCAATCCGCCCGGGGCGGCCCAACAATCCTTATAGGGTTTCTTTTTCATTTTTATCAGCAGGACTTGGAGTTCTTCGTTTTTGATTGTGAAAATGATTACGTCAACCGCGATAACCGCGAATTTATATTTTGGCATCATATTTTTTTGGACAGGAATCGTCGCTAGTGAGCTGATCAGAAAATGATCATTAGCGGCGCCCGTAATAATGTTAGTGTATCCTATACACATACTAATCTAATCTAAAAAGTTTGTCAAGGGGCAGGCGAAAAACGGCCGCCCTATTTTAATTTTTTTGACATAATCCTAGTTTTACCCTACAATTACTGGCAAATAGTTCTCTGATAATTCAATAAGAAAGAAGACGCGCAAGGGGGAGGGTTCTATGAGAAGAATTAATTGGGGTCTGTTCGGAATGCTGGTTGCTGGCGTCGGGTTTTATGTTTTGCATGCTGTGTGCCTGCAAAGGGCCGGAATTGGCATCCCTGATCCGAACTATTTCTTATTGTTTTTGGGCGGGTTCGGGCTTTGGTCGTTGTTTGTTTCGGTGGGAGTATTATCGCAAGCTAGAAGTACTTTTTTGCGCTATTCCATTTTGTTCCTGTTTCCTGTCGCGGGTGTCTTTAGCGGCGCGATAATCGCCTTTTATGGGATGGGTTTGGGCGGAATAGAGATGTGGGCGTGACATTTAAGGGTTCAGCAGATATTTGAAGTGTCGCTGGCTATTTATGCGGTAGCCGTGGTGGGGCAAGTAATCAGCTGGATTATTCTTTCTAAACATGTTGTTCCTGAAGATTCTTTCCTTATTCTCGATGGAGTCTTTTTGTGGCCTGGCGAAAAATATTCGTTGTGTCCGTTCCTGCGCTATACGAGCGTAAGAATTAATGAGACGATGCGCGTGACGCGGCCGGAGCTTCAGCTGGCTTGTCGCGATGGTAAATTTCGCGCCTCGTGTGAAGTGTCGGTGTCGCTCGGCGTTAGGGAAGTAAGGTCTTTGTTTTTCAATTACGACAAATTAGATTTTCAAACTCTCCTGGTTATGGCTGTTTCAGATCATATTGGCAGGGTGGTGGTTAAAAATGCCCCTTGGAGAAGCTTGGGGGAAATTATTCAAGAGGGAAAAGGGGGATTTGGTTTGGATAAGAACATTGGCCGTATTGAAGTTTGCGGCCTGAAAATTCCTCTTTACTGGTCGGGCAAGGCAATCTATTCTGAGATCGAAGTTGCGTGAGTTTTCTGAAATCAAATATCGTTCCCGGACTTGATCTATGTCCGGGTTTTTTTATTATTTCCCAACTTCATCCCCGCGCGTAAGCGCGAGGAGGTTCATTTGGTGATTTTTTGTGGTAAAATAAATTAAATAAGAATCGCGATTCAAGATTTACGATTTACGATTTAAGAATAAAAAATGTGGCATAGTTTAGAAATCGATGAGATATATAAAAAATTAGAAACTGAACCGGGCGGTTTGGGAGAAAAAGAGGCCCAAAAACGATTGGCGGCTTTCGGTCCCAATAAACTGCCCGAAGAAAAAAAAGTTTCCCGGCTTAAGATATTCTTTGGGCAGCTGAAGAGCCCCTTGGTTTACATTCTTCTTTTGGCTGGATTGGTTGCCGCTTTATTGAACGATTACGTGGACGCGGGCATTATCCTGGCCGCGGTTTTTTTGAACGTGCTCATCGGATTCTTCCAAGAGAATAAAACCAATAATATTTTAACCGAACTAAAGAAAGTCGTAAAAGACCGAGCTGTCGTTATCAGGGACGGCAACCAAAAAGAGATAAGCGGAGCCGATGTTGTTCCGGGCGACGTAATTATTTTGAACCCGGGTGAAAAGATTCCGGCTGACGGAAGGTTGATTGAAGCGCATAATTTAAAAATTAATGAGGCGTCTTTGACTGGCGAGTGGATTCCGGCCTTGAAAAAGACAGAAATTATGCCGGCCGACGCGCCGCTGGCCGACCGGGATAATATGGTTTATATGGGATGCACCATTGAATCCGGCTGGGGTAAAGCATTAGTGACTGAAACCGGAGTTCGATCAGAACTTGGGAAGATTGCTAAATTAGTCGGCGAGGCCAAAGAAGAAAAAACGCCTTATCAAAAAAAAGTCATTCATTTCAGCAAAGTTTGGGGCGGAGTAATTTTGCTGCTTTGCGTCGGGCTTTTTGTTCTGGGTGTGGCGACGGGCAGGGATATGTTTGAGATGTTGATTACCAGCGTGGCGGTGGCGGTGGCGGCAACCCCGGAGGGCCTACCGGCCGCGGTAACGGTAACTTTCGCTTTCGGGATGAGGGAAATTTTGAAAAAGAGAGGATTGGTTAAAGAATTGGTGGCCGCGGAAATTTTGGGCAGTACTTCGGTTATCTGCACTGACAAAACCGGAACTTTGACCGAAGCTAAAATGCAGGTTGATGGCATTTTTCCTCATTTTCATGGTGAATATACAAATAAAAGTCCTGGCGAGGAATTGGATGGCGCGAGCTTTCAGGTTCTGAAGGTTGCCGTATTGGCGAGCAACGCGTTCATTGAAAACCCCGATGACGAATTGCATCAGTGGGTAGTTCGTGGCGCGTCAACCGAAAAAGCGGTTTTGCTGGCCGGCATTCAGATCGGGCTTGATAAAAAAGAATTGCTTCGACAATATGTTGAAATTGATCGAATGGTTTTTGATTCAGCATATAAATATTCAGCCAGCTTATTTCGCGTTTCCGAAGACGAAACCGTTTTATATGTTTTAGGTTCGCCGGAATTGGTTCTTAAAAAATCTAATTTTTTAGAAATTGACGGACAGCAAGTCGCTTTGGATGAATCTAAGCGCAAAGAATTTGCGGATAAAATCGAAGAATTGACTTCCAGAGGAGCAAGGGTTGTGGCCGCGGCTTACCAAAAAATGTCTGATCATCAGAAAACCGGATTAACGCCGGAGATGATAAGCGGTTTGGTTTTTACTGGCCTCATTTCTTTAAGAGATCCTCTTAGGAAGGAGGCGAAAAGAGCGATTGAGCTTTGCCGTCGTGCCGGGATGAACATGATTATCGTTACCGGTGACCATAAGCTTACTGCCAAGGCAATCGCCGACGAACTTGGTTTAGGGGTTGAGCATAAAAATATTATAGAAGGAAGCGAGTTAGATAAAATGAGTGACGACGAATTTGAAAAGCGCGCGAAGGGGATTAAGGTTTATGCCCGCGTTGAGCCGCGCCATAAATTGAGGATTATTGATGCCTGGCAGAAAATGGGTCGGGTGGTAGCGATGACCGGCGACGGGATTAATGACGCGCCCGCTCTGAGAAGCGCCGATATCGGTGTTGCCTTGGGCTCGGGTACTGAAGTGGCCAAGGAGGCGTCAGACATTATTCTTTTAAGCGATAATTTTGATATTTTGGTTACCGCGGTGGGGGAAGGACGCCGGATTATGGATAATGTCAGAAAAATTGTTGTTTATCTTTTGGAGGGCAGTTTTACCGAAATACTGCTAATAAGCCTGAGCGTTATTTTTCGTTTTCCGCTTCCCCTATTACCCGGTCAGATTTTATGGAATAATTTAATTCTCGACACCCCGCTGGCAATGGCTTTGACTACCGAAAGAAAGGAAAAAGATGTTATGGAGCGTAAGCCGGAAGCAATTGATCATCCTTTGTTGACCAGAGAGATGAAAATTTTTATATTCGCGGTTGGTATTTTAACTGACCTGGTTCTTTTTAGTCTTTTTGCCTGGTTATGGATTTCCGGTGTTGAATTACCGCGCGTCCGTACTATTATTTTTGCTGGCTTGGCTATCGATTCTTTATTTTTGATTTTCGCCTGTCGCAATTTAAAAAAGAATATCTGGCAGTTCAATCCTTTTTCCAATATGTATGTGAATTTTTCTGTGCTCTTGGGATTTTTGATGCTGGCGGCGGCCATCTATTTTCCTTTTTTGCGGGAGCTTTTAAAGACAGTTGCCTTGGGTTGGCGCGAATGGACTTTAGTCTTTGGCATCGGCGCGGTTAATTTATTGTTGGTTGAATTTGCGAAAATGGCGCTAAACAGAAGCAGGGCGTCGTAAGTCATCATGCTTTTTCTTTTTGGTTCATGCCTAAGATAAAAAAAACAATTTACGCTTTAGTCACTTTAGTCGGGACCATTGTCGGCGTTGGTTTTTTTGCGTTGCCGTACATCGCTTCAAAAGTCGGAATTTGGACGATGCTTGGTTATTTTCTGGTTTTGACGCCGTTGGTAATAATAATCCATCATTTTTTTGGCGAAGTGGCGCTTCGCACGAAAGATTTTTTGCGGTTGCCTAGTTTTGCCGAGATTTATCTAGGAAGATGGGGGAGGCGCGTGGCCCTGGCGTCCTCTGTTTTTGGGCTGATCGGCGTGAGCTTGGCTTATATCATTATCGGCGGCCAGTTTTTGAGCAATCTGTTGATTCCGGTCTTCGGCGGTTCCCCCCTACTTTATGCCTTAGTTTATTTCGTCTTTGGCGCGATAATGATTTTCGGAGGCATTGGGGCGATTTCTAAAATAGAATTTTTAGACATGGTTTTATTTACCATAATTTTGATCGTTCTTTATTTTGGGGCTTTTCATCTTATGAAAAATACAAACATGTTGTTGGGGAGCGGCGGGGCGCGTGATTTATTTTTGCCTTATGGTGCGATTCTTTTTTCTCTATGGGGCGCGACTTTAATTCCCGAAACCGAGGAGATGTTGCGCGAAGAGAAAGGGTCGCTAAAAAAAATAGTGTCTTCTTCTATTATTATTTCAGCAGTGTTCTATCTGTTGTTTATCGTGGCGGTCGTCTTTATCTCCGGAGCCCATACTTCCAGGGAGGCCATTGTCGGCCTTAAGGAATTTTTGGGAAATGGCGTGATAACGCTCCTGCTTATTTTTGGGCTGGTAGTGACTTTTACTTCGTTTGTTGCCATGGGTCTTACTTTGAAAAAGGTTTTTTGGTATGATTTAAAAATAGGCGAGAATCTTTCGTGGGCGATCGCCTGTTTTGTGCCTTTTTTTCTTTTTCTTCTCGGTCTGCAGGATTTTATAAAAGTAATCGGATTAGTTGGCAGTGTGGGGTTGGGAATCGAGGGTATTCTTATAATATTGATGTATCGAAAGCTTGTTGAGACGAAAAATAAGAACAGGGAAGAATCTGGCCGGTTGGTTTTTTTGATTTATCCCCTGATCGCAGTGTTGTTATTGGGGGTTGTGTATGAAATAATATATTTTATTCGGTAATTTTTAATATTATTATTATAATGCTTTGGCTTGATATCTTAATTTTGCCCATTTCTGCTGTCGCGATGGCTTTTGCCAGCCGCTGGTTGGTTAGGGCGCTGATGAGTATCTCCAGATATTTATGTTGGCGCGAATTTGTGGTCGCATTTTTTACCATCGCGCTTGCCGCTTCCTTGCCCAACCTTTTCATCGGTATTATCTCGGCCTTGCGCGGCGTACCGGAAATTTCTTTCGGTGATGTTATCGGCGGCAATGTGCTTGATCTGACCCTGGTTGTTTTTTTGGCAGTTTTCTGGGGCCGGTCTTCTATTCGCACGGACAGCGCGTTGGTTCAGAATAGCGCTTTGTTTACCGCCGCCATAGCAATTCTTCCGCTTCTTTTGGTCGCCGACGGGACTTTGTCGCGAGTAGATGGATTAATTTTAATCCTCGTCTTTTTTCTTTACGCTTATTGGGTTTTCGGCCTGGGTGATAGATTCACCAAGATTTATAACGAGGGAAGGGTTGATAAGCACGAATTTATCCGCGCGACCGGCATAATGCTGGTTTCGTCCGCTTTGATGCTTGTGGCTGCGGCTGGAATCGTCCGGTCGACCATCTCTCTTGCTAATTATTTTGACCTGCCGATGATTTTTGTCGGGCTTATGATTGTTGGTTTGGGGAATGTTTTGCCGGAAGCGTATTTCGCGATTGTTTCGGCTGGCGAGGAACAAAACTGGATGGTTTTGGGCGATTTAATGGGGTCGGTTATTAATTGCGCTACTCTCGTTTTGGGCGTCGTTATCTTGATTCATCCGATTCATATTGCTAACATCCCTGCCGTCGCGGTGGCAAGAATCTTTTTAATTGTTGCCGCGTTGTTTTTCTGGATTTTTGTGAAAACCGGCAGAAAAATAACTAAGATCGAGGCAACATTATTATTCGCCGTCTATATTGTTTTTATAATCATCGAGGCAGTGATTGCGAGATAATCTAGATAATTTAAAACTTATGAGTGAAATATTAATTGCGATTATCATAATTTTCGTAGCCGCGATTGCGGGTTTATTTTATTTTCTGTCCCGCTGGCAAACGGGCAAGGGGAGTGATTCGAGCTTTCTGATGCTGCAGAACCAGCTCAATGAGATTCGGCAGGCACTTGATCTTGGGCTGGGCGATTCGAACAAAATGGTTCATCAACAGTCTATTGAAAGCGGCCGGGTGTTAAGAGATTTGGTTGAGAAGCTGGTTAAGCTGGAGGAAACCAACAAACAAGTGGCGGGATTTGCTAATCAGTTACAAAGCCTGGAGAATATATTAAAGAATCCAAAACAAAGAGGTGTCTTGGGGGAATATTATCTGGAAACAGCCCTGAAAAATGTTCTGCCGCCTAAAAGCTATCAGATGCAATATCAGTTTAAGAATGGCGAGATCGTTGACGCGGTTATTTTTATCGGCGACAAGATAATTCCTATTGACTCGAAGTTTTCTTTAGAAAACTACAATCGTTTGGTTCAGGAGCGTGATGAGAGAGCGCGAACGGACATAGAGAAACAATTTAAGGCTGATTTGAAAAACCGGATTGATGAAACCTCAAAATATATTCGGCCCGATGAACAGACAACTGATTTTTCTTTCATGTTTATTCCCTCAGAGGGGATTTATTATGATTTGCTGATAAACCAAATCGGAGCAGTTAAGGTCAGTACATATGACCTGATAGAGTATGCTTTTCAGAAGAGGGTGATTATTGTTTCGCCAACTTCAATATTTGCCTATTTGCAAACTGTTTTGCAAGGGTTGCGCGCTTTACAGATTGTAGAGTCGGCCAAGGATATCCGCCAGGCCGTGGAACGCCTGCAAAAACACTTAGTGAATTATGAGGAGTATCTGAAAAAGCTCGGAAATAATTTGGGGACAACGGTAAATATGTATAACAGCGCTTCAAGGGAGTTCAAGAAAATCGACAAAGATATTTTAAAAATAACCGACAAAGGAGGAGAGGTGGAAATTTTGGAGCTTGACAAGCCGAAGGAAGACGAGTAAATTTAGGGATATAATATAATTAAATTTTGTCATGCTGAACTTGTTTCAGCATCTCTGCGGCCTAATATTTTTAGATGAGATCCTGAAATAAATTCAGGATGACGCAAAATGCGGCTGTGCGGGAATGACAATTTGACGCATGGATTTCGCGATAATCAAAACGGGCGGTAAACAATACAAGGTTACGCCCGGCCAGAAAATTAAAATAGAAAAAGTGGAAATTGTCGAAGGCAAAGAGGTTGTTTTTGACGAGGTTTTGCTGGTGGAAAAAGACAAAGAAACAAAAATCGGCACGCCGTTGGTTAAGGACGCAAAGGTAATCGGGAAAGTTTTGGTGCAAGGGAGGAGCAAGAAGGTCACGATCCGCAAATACAAATCCAAAAAGCGATACGACGTAAAAAGAGGCCATCGGCAACCATATACGGAAGTGGAGATCACCGATATTAAATAATCACTTATTGAAAACAGCCCCGCTCAGCGGGGCTGTTTTTTTATCGACGGCCGAGAAAGGCGTTGATTAGGGTTGTTTCGTCGGTGTATTCAAGGTCGCTGCCGGTTGAGAGCCCGCGTCCCAGGCGGGTTATCTTTATACCCAATGAACTCAGGACGCGTTGCAGATAAAGGGCGGTGGTGTCTCCTTCGGTGGTCGGATTAAAAGCTAGAATTATTTCGACGGTTTTATTCTTGTCTTTCTGCTGCAGATTTTTGATTCGGTTTTCTAGCTCTTTAATGCGCAATTTTTCAGGTGTCAGTCCCTCAATTGGAGCAATCAGTCCGCCCAGAATATGATAGACGCCATTGTATCTTTTTGTGCGCTCAATGGGAATAATATCTAAAATATCTTCGACGACACAGATTGTATTTTGATCACGCCGCGTATCTGAGCAAATCACGCAAGCTGTATCAGTCGTCAAATTAAAGCAATTTTGGCAGACCTTAGTTTTTTGCTTTAACTCTTCGATCGCCCGCGCAAAGTCTTTTAAATAATCGTCCGGTTGATTCAACATAAAAAAAGCCAGGCGAGTCGCGGCGCGCGGACCTATTTCCGGAAGCTTCGAGAGCTGGTCGACGAGATTTTTTATTGGTTCGGGCAACATTTATTCAAACGAATGTTTCTCTAGGTTTCTAAAGCTGGCGCGTGTTTCGTCAAAATATAATTCAACGGTGCCGATCGGGCCGTTTCGATGTTTCGCGATGATTATGTCGGCGATATTTTGCCGCTCACTGTCTTTTTTTATCCGGTCTTCCCGATAGATGAACATAACCACGTCGGCATCTTGTTCGATGGAACCGGAACCTCTTAGGTCGGAGAGGCGGGGCATTTGGTCGGGGCGGGCTTCTGGCGCGCGGGAAAACTGCGAGATGGCCAGAATGGGCACTTCTATTTCTCTGGCCAGGCTTTTAAGCGAGCGGGAAATTTCAGTCAGTTGGCGCACTTCGCTATCGACAGCGTTGGTTGGCTGGATTAACTGGAGGTAGTCAACTATTAGAAGACCCAGTTTTTCTTCGGCCTGGAGGCGGCGGGCCATAGTTCGCATTTGAAGAACTGTTGACGAAGCAGAATCGTCTATAAAAATTGGCGCTTCGGAAAGTGTGCCAAGCGCTCCCTGGATTTTTAAAAAATCGTTGTTAAAGCCTTCGGAAGAAAGCTTACCGGTTCGTAATTTCCAAAGATTAACCCCTCCTTCGGCGGACAGAAAACGGTCGACCAGATCGTGCTTGGACATTTCAAGTGAAAAAATCCCAACCGGAATTTTTTCATGGACGGCAACGTGCCGCGCGATATCCAGGGCTAGGCTTGTTTTTCCCAAGCTAGGCCGGGCGGCCAGAACGATCAAATCCGATTTTTGCAAACCGGCCAGGTGGTTGTCCAAATCAATAAACCCGGTTGGGACGCCCCTAAAAGCTCCTTTTCCCTGATGCAGTCTATCCAGCCTTTCGAAAGCTTCTTCCAAAACAGATTTAACCGGGAGAAAGTTTTGCTGGAGAGATCTTTGGGAAATTCTGAAAATTTTCTGCTGAGCCTGGTCTAATAAATTATCCGTGTCTTCGTTTTCGTTGTATCCTAATTGCGCGATGTGGTATGAGGCGCTGATAAGATCGCGCAGGATTTTTTTTCGGTGAACAATCTTTGCGTACGTTAGGACATTGGCGGAGGTTGGAACATCATTGATCAACTCGGCCAAGTAGCTGGTCCCGCCGACTTCTTCCAGCTTTTTTATTTCTTCCAGCCGGTTGGACGCGCTCAGAAGATCAATGGGTTCGCCTTTTTGGTAGAGATCTAAAACGACCCCATAAATGGTGTTATGAGTCCCACGATAAAAATCGCCAGTCTTTAAAAGATCAGCCACCTTGATAACAGCATCTTTGTCTAATAGTAGGGAACCCAAAACAGATTGTTCGGCTTCGACGTTTTGGGGCGGCAATCGGTCAGAAGTGGTTGAGTTTGCAATGTGGGAAAATTCCGATGGCATGTTACGAAATTATTATTCGTATCTTTCATACTACACTATCCAAAAACCGGCTACAAGCCCCCACACTAATTTAAAACACAGAGATAACCCTCAACTACCAGATAACTTTGCTTTGTGGGCATTACATTAATAGTATAGTTTTTTTAGCTGAAATTAGTGTGGGGGCTTGTCTTGACCCCGTTAGAGAATAGATTTGTCCAGTTGGTAATTATAATTTTAGTCATCGGACACGGTAATTATACCAGAAGATTCACCAAAATTCTCGAACGGGGTTGACATATCTATAATTCGGTAATATAATGTTGATAACTTATGGAACATGGTGGGTGAATAGCGGACATTCATGTCCGTTTCGGACTGGAGAAGTGATGGGCAAGAGGATATTGATTTTGGTCGGACCTTCTACGCTATTCTGGTATGGCGTGCGTAATCTAAAAAAAATCGGTTACGAGGTTGTGACCGATAACACGCTTGAGAATGGCGTTGATTCGAGGCGGATTATTGCGTTGGTTGAGACCGAGAATCCGCATTTGGTTCTTGTCGATGGATGCCTTCCGCTTCGTGCCGCGACAATCGGTCGTCTCCTGACGGTGCGCGGCATAAAATGCCTTCCGATACTCGAGCGGCGCGACTGGACGATACGTCGTCGGAAAAG
>Ga0100398_1000827_pt1 | contig 27376 bp, 28 predicted proteins | sample CryGeymeta201522_FD_81568 | JGI IMG/M metagenome (GOLD analysis project Ga0100398, IMG submission 81568) | Groundwater microbial communities from Crystal Geyser aquifers in Utah, USA - Crystal Geyser metaG 2015-22 | ecosystem: Environmental > Aquatic > Deep subsurface > Groundwater | place: USA...
GGCGGTGCGTTTGGGGGTGGCGGGCGTGGCTGACGAGAACCTTGACCGCCACATCGGGGTCGATCCCCAGCCGGGGGGGGGGGGGGGCGCGGAAATAGAGCCCGTGATTGCTTTCCCCCAGGAAGACGAGGTCGTGGTAATCCAGCCAGTGCTTCACTGCCCGCCCCTCCCCGATGCGGCATACCCGTCGGCCACATCGATGCGTTCCGGGTTCACGCTGGCGTCGAAATTGATGTCCGGCAGGCGGAACAGCCGCGCCCGGTTGCGCGCCACGATCCACAGCAGCCCCAAGGCCAGCGCCGTGCCAGTGATGGCATAGGTCAGCAGGACCATGTCGGTGCGCAACTCCGACAGGAAGATCGCTGTGGACACGACCTCGGCCAGCGCCAGCACGCTCACGAACTGCACCAGCCGTCGCGCCGACATCCGCGCGGCAAGCAAGCTGCCGAAGGGCGCCCCCCAGGCCACGATCGGGGCCGCTGCAAGCCACAGGCCGAACAGGTCGAATTGCAGTGCCGGCGCGCCGGGTCCGGTGCCGTAGACAAGCGCGCCATCCGCGCCCAGGGATACCGGCGCATCGCCAAGCGCCACGACCTGCCCCGCCGCGTCGAGCCCGACGAACAATTGCTGACCGAAGATGCCAAAGGTCACGAACCCGAGGATCGAGATGATGGCCATCGCCACAACGCTGCTGGGCACGCCGACCTTTGGGTCGATGGTGAAGAAGACCACCAGCGCGAGGTAGAGGAACACATCCATGCCAGACCCCACCAGGGCGGCCGAACCGCCCCCGAGCATGCCCACGACGATCAATGTCATCAGCATCCGCGCGTTCAGCACCGGAAGGACGCGATGCACCTCCCGCACGCTGACGCGTGTGCCGGAATAGACCACGTAGGCCATCGACACCAGAACGATGGTGAAGGTCACCTTGACATAGGCCCCCGGCAGCAACGAGGGGCGGAAGGGTGCCGACGGGTCCGACGCCAGCATGGCCACCAGCAAGAAGCCCACGGCGGCCGACGTCGTGGCGATGCCCACCGCGCGCCATTCGACGGGGCGCCGGTTGATGATGATCGACAGCGCCGCCGCCGACATGCCCACCGTCTGGATGCACAACGAGAAGGTGCGCGCCACCTCGGCCGGGACATCCAGAAGCTTGGTGAAGACCGGGAACGCGACCGCGCCGCCGCCTTGCGGTGTGGATCCTGCCACGATGCTGCCGAACACCATCGTGATCGAAGCGGGCCATTGCCCGATCACCCGGGGCCACAGGTCGAACAGGGTGACCGCGATGGCCCAGATCACGGTGACGGAAACGGAAACCAGCAACGCGATGCGCGCCCGCATGCGGCGCGCTTTCAGCCGGGCGCGCCAGGCCTCTGTCAGCAAGGCGTGGTCAGGGGACGTCGCGACATTTGACACCATCATGGCTCCCGCAGGGGTGCGAATTACGGATCATGATGAGATTGACTACCTTGATTCTGCAACATGATCCTGTCGGTCGCCCCCACAAAACCGGGACATGTCACGGTCAGCCAGAACCTATTTCGCGGCCCGCGCCTGCGCGATTTCGGCGCGATCGCGCGCCGACAGGCCGGTCGCCCGCTCCAGCCGGTCATCCACCTCCGCCAGAAGGCGGTCCACGCCCGCTCCGTAGGTTTCGGACGCGATCCGGTCCAGCGCATTCAGTGCCGCGATCAGGCGCACGAGAACCTCGGAGGTTCCGATGCCGTCGCGCAGGATCGGACGGAACGCGACGTCCAGCGCATCTTCGGGGCGGATGGCGGGAACATGGACCCGGTCGAACCGCACGTCCGGCTCTTCGCGCCTGGTCCAGATCGACAACACGCTGACTTGCCGCCCGATGACCGCGGTCGCCGTGCCGGGATCGTTGACCCCCGACGACAAGGCGCGCGAGGCGATCTCGGCCAGCACGACAAGGCCATGGAGCGGGTCCTGGTCGAAACTGCGCGACGGCGCCACGGTGAAGGCATCGCGCAACCGCGCCTCCGCGTCCCTGGAACCAAGGACATGCAGCACCTCGGTCGAGATGTAGACAAACTCCCCCGGCAACGCCCCCATCCAGACCTGCAGACCGTATTTCTGCGCGCAGTCCTGCACCGCCTCGACGTCGACATACTGGACATATCCCGTGCAATCGAGGCGCACCGGCCAGGTCCCGTCGGGCACCGCGCCCGCGAAGGGGTGCCCACCCAGCCAAGGCTCCGCAAGACGCGCCTCCAGTGCGTTCCGCGACGCGACCTCCACGCGGTCCAGGGTATCGTTCATCCGCCCGAATCCGGGCAGGTAGCCGATCCAGCGCAACAGGGCGAAGACGACAACGGCCGCCACGAATATGGTCGACCCGAACAGGACGACCCGCCCGCCTTCGCCGTAATATCCGGCATTCAGGCCGATGATCGCCACGATGGAATAGACGAACGCCCCGAGGAAGGTGGCCAGCGTCGTCTGCGTGGTCTGATCCTCCTGCAACAGCGCCGTGGCACGCGGTGTCGCGGTGGACGCGGCCGCCGTGAACGCGGTGACCGCGATCGACAGCGAGAAGGTCGTGACCGCCAGCATCGACGAGGCCAGGATCGACAAGACCTGGTCGACCGCGTCGCCCCCCAACGCCTCCGACCACACTTGCGGCACCAGCGGCGCCAGCACAGGCGCCAGGCCCGCAGCGACGAGCGCCAGCACCGCGAAGGAGGCGACGCGCACCCACAGCCTGCGCAGGACGCCGCGCAGCATCCAGACCCATCGGCTGATCATCGCGTGGCCGCTCTGTCACCGCGCATCATGGCGGTGCCCGGGCGGCTCAAGACCCCAGCTTCCGCTCCGCGATCCGGGCCAGAAGGCTGGCACCGATCGGCGCGATATCGTCATTGAAGTCGTAGCCCGGGTGATGCAGCCCCGCGCCCCCGTTCGCCCCCTCGCCCGCACCCAGGAACAGGTAGGCCCCGGGCCGCGCCTGAAGCATGTAGGCGAAATCCTCGGCCCCCATTTCGCGGGTGGCAGTGTCGACGACCTTGTCGGCCCCCGCGACCTCGCGGGCGACTTCGGCGGCGAAGGCGGCCTCGTCCGCGTCATTGATGGTGGCCGGATAGCCACGCTCGTACTCGAGCCGCGCCGTGACCCCATGGGCGCTTGCGGTGCCCGCCACGATTTCGGCCATGCGCCGTTCCACCATGTCCTGCACCACCGGATCGAAGGTCCGGACCGTGCCGTTGAGATAGGCGCTGGCAGGGATCACGTTGCTGACGGTCCCGGCATGGATCTGCGTCACCGACACGACCAGGTCGTCGGTCGGCTTGTGATTGCGCGACACGATGGTGCCGAAGGCCGTCGCGATGGCCAGCGCTGCCGGGATCGGATCGATCGTTTCGTGCGGGGAGGCCGCGTGCCCGCCGCGCCCGTCGATATGGACATGCACCGTGTCGACGGCGGCCAGAAGCGGGCCGGGCGTCGTCAACACTGCACCCAGCGGCACGCCGGGGACATTGTGGATGCCGTAGACATGGGCGATGTCGAAGCGATCCATGATCCCCTCGCGCACCATCACCTGACCGCCGCCGCCATCTTCCTCCGCTGGCTGGAAGATCAGCGCCACGCGACCCCGGAAGGCCCGCGTTTCGTTAAGGTATTTCGCCGCTCCCAGCAGCATCGTGGTGTGCCCGTCATGGCCGCAGGCATGCATCTTTCCGGGTATGGTGGAGGCATGCTCCATTCCCGACGCCTCCAGGATCGGCAGCGCGTCCATGTCCGCGCGCAGGCCCACCGTGGGGCCGGGACGGCCCGAATCGATGATCGCCACGATACCGGTTGTGGCGATGCCCTCGTGGACCTCGGTGATGCCGAATTCGCGCAGACGCTCGGCCACGAAGGCGGCGGTCTGGTGGCAGTCGAAGGCCAGTTCCGGGATGGTGTGCAGGTGACGGCGCCATGTCTTCATGTCGTCGGCCATGGCGGCGATGGAATTGAGGATGGGCATGTCACAACGCTCCGGAAAGGGGACGGTCCAGACTGCGCAGATGCCGCACACCCGTGCAAGAGCGCGCGCGCCGGACGGACCCGCGGGCCAATCCTCCCTTGCCAGCACCGGCGCTCTGTCGCATCCCTTCGACCATGACCCAAGACCACACGACCGACCGTCCCGCCGCCCCGATGCCGCGCCTTCTCGCAATCATGGCGCGCCTGCGCGACCCCGTTCACGGCTGCCCCTGGGACGTGGAACAGACCTTCGCCACCATTGCCCCCTACACGATCGAGGAAGCCTACGAGGTCGCCGACGCCATCGAACGCGGCGACATGGAGGAGGTGAAGGGCGAATTGGGCGACCTGCTGTTCCAGTCCGTGTTTCACGCGCAAATGGCCGCGGAGGCGGGCCTGTTCACCTTCGACGACGTGGCGCGCGCCATCGGCGACAAGATGATCGCGCGCCATCCCCATGTGTTCGGCGCCGAAAGCAACGCCAAGACCGCCGACCAGCAGGTCAGCGACTGGGAAGCCCTCAAGGCGGCGGAACGGGCGGAAAAGGCGCGCGGCGGCGTGCTCGACGACGTGGCCCTTGGCCTGCCCGCCCTGATGCGGGCCGAGAAGCTTCAGAAACGCGCCGCACGGGTCGGCTTCGACTGGCCCGATGTGGCCCAGGTCATCGAAAAGATCGCCGAGGAAGCCCGCGAGGTGGTGGCGGCGCGCGACACCCTGACCCAGGACCAGGTAGCCGAGGAAATGGGCGACCTGCTCTTCGTCATGGCCAACCTTGCCCGGCATCTGAAGGTGGATCCCGAAGCCGCCCTGCGGGCCGCGAATGCCAAGTTCGTTCGCCGCTTTGCATATATAGAACAAGCGCTTGCCAGGCGTTCTTCAAGTCCCGCCGAAAGCGACCTTGCCGAAATGGACGCGCTCTGGACCGAGGCGAAGGCGCGCGGACTCTGAACTGGCCCGCCGCCCCGCTGCGCCAGCCCTGCGAACCATTGGCCGCGCAAGAGCGACGGCAAGGTTCCGGCAGGCGTGTCGAAATCGCACAACAGATCCGCGACAAGCGCCGCACGACCCGAGCGCCGTCTTTCGCGCCGGGATGATTCGTGGCATGCTTACGCCACCAGATCGTTGCGTCCACACCCCGGAGGTTGGCCATGTCCCGTATCGTTTCCCTCGCCGCTGCCTTGATCGCTTTCGCGACCCCCGCGCTGGCTGGCCCGATCGTGGCGCCGCCCGCACCACCGCCCGTGGTGATCGCGCCCGAACGCTGTGCGCAGCCCTTCGATTGCTTCTATGCCGGGATCGAGCTCGGTTTCGGACACGGCACGGGAACGGAATCGACCACCCAGACGATCTTTTCGCAACCGCTTGACTATGATGGCGAGGTCTACGGGGTCTTCGCCGGCTTCAATATCCAGAACGGATCGTTGGTCTATGGCGGCGAGGCGCGGTATCTCCACCTGAATTTGACCGATGCCACCACCGGGTTCGAGGTCAATTCGGTCGTCGACCTGCGCGCGCGCCTGGGCTTCGCGGCCAGCGACCGTCTCCTGGTCTACGGCGCGGCGGGCTATTCCATGGCCGACGCCACCGCCGCGAGCAGCTTCGACATGACCGGCTTCAACTACGGGGCGGGCGCCGAATACAACATCAGCGACAGCTTCTTTCTCGGCATCGACCTGACCGGACGCGATCTCGAAGGCTCGCTCGGCATCTTCGATTACGAGGGCACGGTGAACACGGCGACGTTGCGGGCTGGCTTCCGGTTCTGACAAGGCGCTGATGCGCTTCTTTCGGGCCGCCCTGTCCAGGGGCGGTCCTTTCGTCTGTCGGCGATGGGGTGGGCGAATTCGCTGGCGCCCGCCGTTTGGCGCGATACGTTGCGGCCACGATGACCCAGGCCCAGATCGACCCCCAAGCCGCCGCGCCGGCCGCCAACATGCCGCTTGCCGCGGCCTGGATGATCGGTGCGGTGATCGCGTTTTCGGCAATGGCCATCGCGGGCCGCGAGGCAAGCGTGTCGCTCGATACCTTCGAGTTGATGACCTATCGTTCGATGATCGGCATCGTGCTCGTGCTGGCCATCGCCCGCCTGACCGGAACCCTGCACCAGATCCGCCGCAACCGCCTGCGCACCCATATCGCGCGCAACATCGCCCATTTCACCGGGCAGAACCTGTGGTTCTGGGCCGTGTCGGTGATCCCGCTGGCGCAGGTCTTTGCGCTGGAATTCACCTCGCCGCTGTGGGTCATGGTGCTGGCCGCGCTGTTCCTGGGCGAGCGCCTGACATGGGTGAAGGCCGCCGCCGGATTGCTTGGCTTCATCGGTATCCTGATCGTGGTGCGCCCCGGCTCCGCGCCGATCTCGCCCGGCATGGGGGCGGCTGCGCTGGCGGCCTTCTGTTTCGCGGTCACCGCGATCTTCACCAAGCGGCTGACAAGGGATCAGTCGATCACCTGCATCCTGTTCTGGCTCACGGCGATCCAGTTGGTGCTGGGACTGGCATTCTGCCTGTACGACGGCGACATGGCGCTGCCCTCCGCCACCTCTGCGCCTTGGGTCGTGGTCATCGCCATCGGCGGGCTGACGGCGCATTTCTGCATCACTTCGGCGCTGGCGCTGGCGCCCGCCTCGGTGGTGATGCCGATCGACTTCGTCCGCCTGCCGCTGATCGCGGTGCTGGGTGTCGCGCTCTATTCCGAACCGCTGGAACTTGCGGTTCTGGCTGGTGCGGTGCTGATCTTCGCCGCCAATTACATCAACGTCGTCATCGAACATCGCCGCAGCCGCGTCAGCACCGTCACAAAACTGTAGCATTCGAGACACAGGCACCCCGCCTTGTCGGACCGAAGCACATGGTGACGTTGCGGAAGAATTGACCGGATCGGACCTTTTCCGCCTTAACATCAGGCAGGACATATTTCGGGACATCACGTCGGGGAGGCTCTCATGACCCGCTGCACAACCAGCACCGCACTCGCGGTTCTTCTGGCCACCACATCACTTGCCACCGCAGGCGGCGTCGAACGTCAGGGCGCCAGCCCCGCCATCCTGTTCGAGGAAGGCACCTACGCGGAATTCGGCTTCACCTGGGTGGATCCCGAACTGTCGGGTGTCCAGCAGCAGACCGCAAGCGCGACCTCGCTGATCGGCGCGCAGTCGGGCGATATCGCACCGGCCTACAGCTATTCCAACTTCGCGTATCGCCAGGACATCACCGATGCGCTGTCCTTCGCGATCATCTACGACCAGCCCATCGGCGCGGACGTGGATTATTCGGGCGTGGGCTTCGGCGGCGGCTACCTCTACCGCACGGGCGCGGGCAGCCAGGCCGAGATCCGCAGCCAAGCCCTGACCGTGGCGCTCCGCTACGAGATCACCGATCGTATCTCCGCCTTCGGCGGCCTGCGCGCCGTCACGGCAAATGGCACCGTTGACCTGTTCAATGGCTCCGGCCCGCCCGCGCCCGCGGCCGGGAACCGCTACAGCATGGAAGCCGAAAGCGACTACGAACTGGGCTTCATGCTTGGCGCCGCCTACGAGATCCCGGACATCGCACTGCGCGTGGCGCTGACCTATTACAGCGCGACCGAGCACACCTTCACCGGAACCGAAGGCATCACCACACCCGCCGGGGTCCCGGTTGTCGGCCCGATGTCCTTCGAGACGACCATTCCCCAGCAGATCCTGCTGGAGGCGCAATCGGGCGTCGCGGAAGGCACGCTTGTCTTCGGCTCCATCCGCTGGGTCGACTGGTCGGAATTCGACATCACGCCGCCCGCGTACAACGTGGCCACCGGGTCGTCGCTGGTCAGCTACGACAACGACACCGTGACCTACACGCTGGGCGGTGCGCGGCGCCTGAACGAGGATCTCGCCCTGCTGGCCTCGATCAGCTACGAGGCGTCGCAAGGCGGCTTCTCGGGCAACCTCGGGCCGACCGACGGGCGCACCTCCATCGGGCTTGGCGCACGCTATGATATCGGCCAGTGGCGTATAATCGGCGGCATCAACTACACCTTCGTCGGCGATGCCACGACCGAAGCCCCCGGCCCGTTCCCGCCGGGCCTGAACTTCGGAGAATTCACCGACAACAGCGCCATCGGTTTCGGATTGCGCATCGGCTACACCTTCTAGAGCACGCCGCGCATAAGCGGGGACCGGTCTTGCGCGTCCCGGCCATGCGGTGTCACAAGCTCAGAGCGCGGCGCGTGACTGCGGACGAACGCGGCACGCGCCCCAAGCTGATCTTCACGCTCCAATCGGAACACCCCGCGCCCCACCGGCGTGGGGGGCGCCGTTTCGGGCGTGGCGGTAGGCACCGGAACGGATCCAGTCCAGCGCTCAGGCATCCGGTCCTTGGCGCAAATCGCGGCAATCGGTGCCGCGATGTCCCGTGCCATCGCCGCCGCCTGGGCCGGTGATCCGCGATGGGCGCTTCGCAGGAAAAAAACTTGGACGCGTGATCGCCCCTGACCTAAGGTCAAGCGGGAAATGGCGGGCGCATGTCAGAACCGGAAAGGTGTCGCAAATGAGATTTTTGACCTCCCTTCTTCTTGCCGCCACCCTGCTGTTCGCCTTCGCGCCGCGCTCCGATGCGCAGGAGGTTCAGACCGAATGGCTGACCTCCGCCCAGTATCAGTCCTATTTCGAAGCCAATCTGCCCGGAAGCGGGCTTGTCCCGATCCATGTCGAGGCGGCGGAATTTCATGGCCAGGTGTATTTCTATGCCCGCTTCCAGCGCCTGAACGGCATCGGCTGGGCCACCCACCACGGGCTGTCGGATGCCAGCTTCGCCCAGCGCAACAACCAATACGTTGCGCAGGGCTACACCCTCGTGCAGCATCAGCGCTTTGTAGGAGCGGGCCGCGTCCACAACCAGGGCATCTGGCACCGCTGAGATCCGCCGACCCGGTCCGGCCCGGTCCGGCCAGGTCCGCCCCGATCGCAGCCGGTCGCCTGTCCGACGATGTCAGGCCAGGCAACCGGCACAGCCTTGTTTTCCGCACTGAAAGGACATTTCATGAATCCTGTATCGCGTTCTTGATCACCGCCCTGTTCCTTGCCGTCGCACCCACTGGCAGCCAGGCGCAAACGGTTTCGAACGGCTGGTTCAGCGGCCAGCAATACCAGCAATTCTATAACAGCCAGATCGCCAATTCGCAGCTTGTGCCAGTGGACATTCAGGCCACGGTGTTCGAAGGCCAGCTTCGGTTCAACGGCACCTTGGCGCCGCCACAGGTCGGCGGTCGCCGGATCACATGGGCGACCCATCACGGACTGAGCGACCAGCAGTTCCACGCGCTCAACCAATCCTACACGGCGCAGGGCCACAGCCTGACCCATCACCAACGCTACGCCCAGTTCGGCTACATCGCCAACCAAGGCATCTGGACCCGCTGACGCGCCCGCGACGGCGCTTGCCACGCGCCCGCTTTGCGTGGCAAGCAACCGCCCATGACCCTGCTCTACCCCACCGCCGCCGCCTTCACATCCGCCGCCGCCCGGCGCGTGGCCGTCTTCGGCATGTCCGGGCTTGGCAAGACGCGGCTGGCCGCGATCCTGCGCGCGGGTGGTGACTGGTTCCACTACTCCGTCGATTACCGCATCGGCACGGCCTATATGGGCGAACACATCAACGACAATCTCAAGGCGCGCGCGATGCGTGATCCCTTGCTGGCAAAGCTTCTGCGTTCGGACAGCATCTATATCGGCTCCAACATCACCTTCGGAAACCTCGCGCCGCTGTCCACCTATCTCGGCAAGCCGGGCGATCCCGCGCGCGGCGGCCTGCCCTTCGCGGAATACCAGCGCCGCCAGGCGCTGCACCGCCGGGCCGAGGTCAATGCGCTGCTCGATACGGAGCCGTTCATCCGCCGCGCGCGCGAGCTTTACGGTTATCCGCACTTCATCTGCGACACCGGCGGTTCGATCTGCGAGGTCGTGGCCCCCGACGATCCGGCGGATGACCTGCTCGGCGCGATCTCGGCCCAGACCCTGATGGTCTGGATCGAAAGCCCCGAAGGGCACGAAGCCGAACTGATCCGGCGCTTCAAGGCAGACCCCAAGCCGATCTATTACCAGCCTGCCATGCTCGAAGCTCTCTGGTCCGACTACCTCGCCCGGACCGGCCAGACCGAAGCGCAGGTCGATCCCGACGCCTTCGCCGTGCATGCCTTCTCGAAGGTGATCGCGCACCGCGCACCGCTTTATGCCGCCATGGCGCGGAACTGGGGCGTCAGTGTCACCGCGGCCGAGGTGGAGGCGGTGCGCGACGCCGCCGATGCCGAAGAGATGATCGCCCGCGCCCTTGGCAATCGGGCCTCAGCCGCCTAAATCGACTTTTCCCGGCCAGACGGATCCCATGCCCATCACGCTTCCCGACAATTTGCCCGCCTACGACATCCTCTCCCGCGAGGGGGTCATGGTGATGTCGGAAGACCAGGCGTCGCAACAGGATATCCGCCCCTTGCGTATCGGGCTGCTGAACCTGATGCCCAAGAAGATCCAGACCGAAACGCAATTCGCCCGGCTGATCGGGGCCACGCCGCTACAGATCGACTTCCAGCTGATCCGCATGTCCGAACACGAGGCCAAGAACACCTCCGCCGAGCATATGGAGGAATTCTACCGCCCCTTCACCGAGGTCGAGGCCACCGGCGAGAAGTTCGACGGCCTTCTCATCACCGGCGCGCCGATCGAACATCTGGATTTCGAGGACGTGACCTATTGGGACGAGTTGACCCGCGTGATGGACTGGACCCAGGCAAACGTCCATTCCACGTTCGGCGTCTGCTGGGGTGGCATGGCCATGGCCTACCACTTCCACGATGTGCCCAAGCACATGCTTGACGCCAAGGCCTTCGGCTGTTTCCGCCATACCAACCGCGCCCCCGCGTCGCCCTACCTGCGCGGCTTCTCCGACGAAGTGCTGATGCCCGTCAGCCGCTGGACCGAGATGCGCGCCGACGAGATCGCGGCAGCGGGGCTTGCAACCCTCATCTCCTCCGACGAGGTCGGCCCGGCCCTGGTCGAGGATGCCGCCCACCGCGCGCTCTATGTGTTCAACCATTTCGAATATGACAGCGACACCCTGAAGCAGGAATATGACCGCGACGTGGACGCGGGCACTCCGATCAACGTGCCGGTAAACTATTACCCCGATGACGACACGTCCCGCCCGCCAACGAACCGCTGGCGGTCCCACGCGCATCTGCTCTATGGCAACTGGATCAACCAGATCTACCAGACGACACCCTTCGACATGGACCTGATCGGCCCGTCGAGCCCCGGGGCATGATGCGCATGGTGCTGGTCTGGAGTGTTGTCCTTCTCGCCGGTTTCGCCGCGCTGACCCTCTGGCGCGCCGCCGCGCGGGAGGCCGCGGCCGAAGCCGCCCATCCCCCAGCCGGACACTTCGTCATGGTGGACGGCACCCGCGTGCACTACATCGACACAGGTCCGGACAATCCCGATGCCCCCGCCGTGGTGCTGATCCACGGCTCGTCCGGCAATCTCAACGACTGGACCGTCGACATCGTCGGCCGATTGTCCGACCGCTACCGCGTCATCGCGTTCGACCGTCCCGGCCTTGGCTACACGGACCTGGTCGGACGCAACGCCTCCGCCGCCGAACAGGCGCGCCTGCTGGCCGATGCGGCGCGCGCCATCGGTGCCGAGGCGCCCATCGTCGTCGGCCATTCCTACGGCGGCGCCATTGCGCTGGCCTGGGCGCTGGAACGGCCCGACGCGCTGTCGGGCCTTGTGGTCCTCGCCGGGGCGTCGAACCCCTGGGACACCGGCATCAGCACCTATTACCAACTGCTGTCGCACCCGGTCTCCGGCCCGGTCATGGCCGCGCTGATTTCGGCCTGGGTGCCCGACCGCGTCGTCTCGCAAAGCATCGCGGGCACCTTCGCCCCGCAATCCGCCCCGCCCGGCTATGCCGCCCATTTCGGTCCCGGCCTCACGCTGCGCCGCTTCTCGCTTTTGGAAAACGCCCGCCAGCGCGCCAGCCTTCTGCCCCAGATCGAGGCCATGGTGCCGCGCTACTCCGCCATCGCCGTCCCGACCGAGATCGTGCACGGCGACGCCGACACCACTGTCGGCCTGCACGTCCATTCCGTGCCGCTGTCCCGCCAGATCCCCGACGCGCGCCTGACCGTGCTGGAGGGTGTCGGCCACATGCCCCAGCACGCCGACCCGTCGGCACTGGTGGATGCCATCGACCGCCTCGCCGCGCGCTAGTCGCCGCAGCTTCATTGCGCAGGCGCGCCCAAGTCCCTAATGTAACTGGGGATAACATGTCCCCCGGAGGCGACCGAGCATGACGAAGCCCTTCGACGGTGCCATCAGCACCTATTTCAACGACGAAGCGCCCGCCTGGATGCGCGACCAGATCGGGAATGCGAAGAAGAATGCCGTGCTCGACCCGTCCTTTCCCTATGATCACCGGATGGACCGCGACGACTACGAGGATCAGCTGGCGGCGCTTCAGATCGAACTGGTGAAATATCACGCCTGGGTGCGCGATACCGGGCAGCGCATCGCCGTTGTGTTCGAAGGCCGCGATGCCGCCGGCAAGGGCGGCGCGATCAAGCGGGTGCGCGAAAACCTCAACCCTCGCGTCGCGGGGATCGTGGCTCTGTCCAAGCCCACGGAATACGAGGCCGGGCAATGGTATTTCCAACGCTATGTCCACAACCTCCCCTCGGCGGGCGAAATCCGCCTCTTCGACCGCTCCTGGTATAACCGCGCCGTGGTCGAGAAGGTCTTTGGCTTCTGCACCGATGCACAGCGCGAAACCTTCTTCGCGCAGCTTCCGGGGTTCGAATCGACGCTGGTGCAGGACGGCATCCACCTCACCAAGATCTGGCTGAACGTGGGCCGGGCCGAACAATTGCGCCGCTTCCTCGACCGCGAAGGCGATCCCTTGAAGCAATGGAAGCTCAGCTGGATCGACGTGGAAGGGCTGAAGAAATGGGCGGGCTATTCCGCCGCCATCTCCGAAACGCTGGAACGCTCCCACACTGCCGCCGCGCCGTGGACGGTGATCCGCGCCGACGACAAGCGCCGCGCGCGCCTTGCCGTGATCCGTGCCCTGCTCGCCGATCTCGACTATACCGGAAAGGACGCGAACGTGTTGGGGCAGCCCGACCCGGCAATCTGCGGCGGCCCGGACCTTTGGTCCGATCCCGGCGACGCGACGGCCTGAGATGTCCAAGCGCGGCTATCATCACGGCAACCTGCGCCAGGCGCTGGTCGATGCCGCCCTGCGCCTGATCGAGGCCAAGGGGCCAACCGGTTTCACCCTGTCGGAGGCCGCGAAGGATGCCGGCGTCACCCCCGCCGCCGTCTATCGCCACTTCGAAGGCCGCGAGGACCTGATCGTCGAATGCGCGCGGCAGGGGCACGAGATCTTCGCCGACGTGATGGACCACGCCTTCGCCGGGGGCCAGCCCTCCGCCCTTGCGGCGTTCGAGGCGACGGGCCGCGCCTACCTCGCCTTCGCACGCAAGTTTCCCGGCCACTACATGGCGATGTTCGAAAGCGGCATATCCCAGAACGCGACGCCCGACCTGGCCGCCGCCGCCGGCCGGTCCCGCGCGGTGCTGGAACGCGCCGCCGAGGAACTCAGCAAGCACATCCCCCCCGAAAAGCGCCCGCCGCCCTCGATGTTCTCGGCCCATGTCTGGGCCATGAGCCACGGCGTGGTGGAACTTTTCGCGCGCGGCCGCCCCGGCAACAACGCCCCCTTCCCGCCCGAGGATCTGCTGGAGGCAGGCATCGGCATCTACCTGCGCGGCCTCGGCCTGATCGACCCCGACAGCTAGGCACGTTTTCGCCGAAGTTGACGTTGGGTAAGGAAAACCTGACTACTGGCTCCGCCCCGTCTCGATAGGCTGTCTGGGCACTCACGAAAATCATTGTCCTGCAACATCAGGCGCTCTCGCGGCCGCTTGAGCGTCGATTCATTTTTCGGAGACATCGCCATGACCCACATCCATCACGGGCTCGGTCGCCTGGACCGCTTCACCAAAGCGTGCCTCGACGGTCATGCCCTCAACGACGTTCATGCAACGGCCCTGCTGCCGCAATTCTTCGGCCGCCTCGCCCCCGCCAATCCCCTTGTCTGGAGCGGTGCCAATGCCGACCTCGTCGCCATCTTCGACGCGCTCGTCGCCGACATGCGCGTCACCACCCCGCTGGACGGCCCGGCGGATGCGGGAATGACCTTCCTGGGCCAATTCGTGGATCACGACGTGACCCTCGATGCGTCCTCGGCCATCGGCACCGTGGCGGACCCGCGCAGTATCCGCAACATCCGCACGCCCAACCTCGATCTGGATTGCGTCTATGGCGACGGTCCCGAAGCCAGCCCGCATCTCTATACCAGCGTCGGCGGCCATGACGGCTTCCTGCTCTTCGGGCGCCAGGACAGCCCCCTCGATCTGGCGCGCAACTGCAAGGGCACCGCCCTGATCGGCGATCCGCGCAATGACGAGAACATCTTCGTCAGCCAGATCCAGGGCGCCTTCATCTGCCTGCACAACATCTTGCTGAACGAGGTCACCACCGATACCGCGCTTGGCCAGACCGTGAAGGCCAAGGCGATGGAAGGCACCGCCGCCGATGTCTGGAGCGCACAGGTCCTGCCGCCGATGACCGCCTTCGAAATCGTGCGCCGCTTCATCCGCCTGCACTACCAGTTCATCATCGTCACCGACATGCTGCCGCAATTCGTGGTGCAGGACATCATCGACACCTGCCTCGTCTCGGACCCCTTCGGCCCGGATGCGGCGCTCATGCCGGTCGAGTTCTCGGGCGCCGCCTACCGCTTCGGCCATGCGACCGCGCAGGATGGCTACCGGCTCAAGCCGGGCGGTGCGACCCAGTTGTTCTTCGACAAGAAAGGGTTCGAGCCGCGCGACCCGGCCCATGACCTTGCCCTGGCGGACTTCTTCGGCCCGACCGCGCAGAAGGCGCGGCCCGTGGGAACCTCCGTCGCCGCATCCCTGTTCCAACTGCCCTTCGTGATGCATGGCTTCGACATGCCCGACGGCACGCCCGTGGACACGACCCAGGCCAGGAAACTCCCGCTGCGCAACATCTTGCGCGACCGCTTCGCGCTGCATCTGCCGAACGGGCAGAAGCTTGCCGGGCTTCTGGGCCATGCCGCGCTGCCGGTGCCCCAGACCCTCGCCGACCATGGCATCGTCAAGACACCGCTCTGGTTCTACTGCCTGGAAGAGGCCGACGCGGCGGGCGGCAAGCTCGACAAGGTCGGCGGCACCATCGTCGCCTCGGTCCTCGCGCGGCTGCTGCGCTGCGACGCGGAAAGCTATGTTCATATAGATGATTTCCAGCCGCTGCCGGATTTCGCCACCATGGCCAACCTGACCGCCTTCGTCGAGGCGCACCGCGATGCGCTTCCCCAGAAGGAAGACCTCTGGTGCGGGCCCGCGACCTGACCCGATCCGCCCCCTCAAGGCGCCGCCCGTGGCTTGGCGCGGCGCCTGCTCCTTCATCTTGGCAAGAAAACTCGACTGCCCCCTGTCCGCAGGCGCTGCCGCGTCCCCGGACGCACTGGCCTCAGCCGAACAGCTCTTGGCACAGCTCCAGCGCGTCGACCAGCACATCGACCTCGGCCTGGGTGTTGTACATCCCGAACGACGCCCGCGCCGTTGCGCTGACGCCCATATGCTCCATCAGCGGCTGCGCACAGTGGTGGCCCGCGCGCACCGCGACCCCCTTCTTGTCGAGCACGGTGGAGATGTCATGGGCATGGGCCGCGCCCGCCATGGTGAACGAGAAGATCGCCCCCTTGCGCGCGCTGGTGCCCTGCAAATGCAGCCAGTTCAATCCCTCCAGCCGCCCCTTCGCATAGGCCGCAAGCTCCGCCTCGTGGGCCGCAACGGAATCCATGCCGACACCCATCATGTAGTCCAGCGCCACGCCAAGGCCGATCTGCTGCACGATGCCGGGGGTTCCGGCCTCGAATTTCATCGGCGGATCGTTCCACGTCACCGTATCGCGATGCACCTCGCGGATCATGTCGCCGCCGCCCATGAAGGGCCGCATCTCGGCCATGCGCTCGGGACGGATATGGATCGCGCCCGAACCCGACGGGCCGTAGAGCTTGTGGCCGGTGATCGCATAGAAATCCGCACCCAGATCGGCCACGTTCACGGCCATGTGCACCGCCGCCTGCGACCCGTCGACCAGCACCGGAATGCCGCGCGCATGGGCCGCTTCCACCACCGGCTTCACGTCGAAGACCGTGCCAAGCACGTTGGACATGTGGCTCATCGTGACCAGCTTCGTCCTTGGCCCCATCGCGTCGATCATCGCTTGCGGGTCGAGGTCGCCATTGGCGTCCACCTCCACCCATTTCAGCACCACGCCCTGCCGTTCGCGCAGGAAATGCCACGGCACGATATTGGCGTGATGCTCGGCCACGGTCAGCACGATCTCGTCGCCGGCTTCCATGCGCGGCATCGCCCACCCATACGCCACGAGGTTGATCGCCTCTGTCGTGCCCGAGGTGAACACGATTTCCGCCTCGCGCGGCGCACCGAGGAACCGCGCAATGGTCCCGCGCACGCCCTCATACTTCTCGGTCGCAAGGGTGCTCAGGTAATGCGGGCCGCGATGCACGTTGGAATATTCCATCGCGTAGGCATGGGCCACGGCGTCGATCACCACCTGTGGCTTCTGGGCCGAAGCGCCATTGTCGAGATATACCAGCGGCTTGCCGTTTACCTGTCGCGAAAGGATCGGGAAATCGGCGCGGATCTTGTCAACGTCGTAAGCCATGGCTCACACGCCTCCTGTGTCGAAGGTGACACCCAGTATCGACAATACGACACTGAGGATGAAGATGAGGCCCACGAAACTGAGCATGGTCATCACGAAGACCTGCAGCGTGGACGTGAAGCCGTGCAGCACGGCGATGAAATTGACCAGGAGCCAGAAGAACAGCCCCAGCGCCGCGATCGTGATCAGCCCCGCCAGCGGCGGCACCAGCAACATCGCGGCCAGTTGCACCAGTTGCACCAGCAGGAAGATGAATTGCAGCCAGGTCATCAGCACCAGCGCGCCGTCGAAACCGCCGGTGCCGCCGAACAGGCGCCCGATATGCGTTATGGCGTGCACAATCAGGAACAGGAACGCGCCCTGGATCAGCCCCAGCGCGATGGGCGATCGCCCGGTCAGAGGCCCGTCCTCGGGCAAGCCGACAAGCAGCCCCACCGCCTCGCCCAGGAACAGCGACACCACGATCATGAGCGCGAAGGCCAGCCAAACCGCCGGTCGCGGCGGCGCAAGGCGCAACACCTCGGCCGCCCCGGACCTCGGGTCGGCTACCGTCTCCCGCGCCAGGTGCAGCAGGAACCGCAGATCGAGGATCTCGCTCAAGGTGCCACCCCTTCCGGATTGGTCTCGGCCTCGCGCAGGCAGACGCTCCAGAAAGTCAGGAACGACCCGAGCACGAGGACACCGGCGATCTGCAAGCCCGGCCCCGGCCCGACGAACCCCGCCACGAGGCCGTGGAACAACCATGCCGGGGTGGAGGCCAGAAGGCTCCAGAACAGTGCCAGCCGCGCGGTGTAGAACGTGCCCCGCCCGCCCAACAGCCCCGCCACCAGCCGCGTGACGCTGCCGATCGCGTAGAACAGCAATGGCCAGACCAGCAGCCAGGCGAACAGCGTCGTCGCCAGTTCCGCCTGGAACGGCACCTCATCGTGCACCAGCGCATCGGCCCGGGCAAGCCGGGGCAACTGCGCCACGAAGATCAGCAGACAGGCCGCGAACAGGATCACCAGCGCGCGATCCTCCCGCTGCCCCATGGCCAGCAGCTTGCGCATCACCCGGCGCGGGTGCCGCCACGTGGCCACCAGATCCTGCGTGACGCTCATCGGACCCTATCCCTGCCGCCTGCGCGCAAGCCATTCCTCCAGCCGCGCGGCGATATCCTCGCGCAGGGCCGCGTCGGCGATCTCCTCGATTGCCTCCGCCAGGAACGCAAGCACCAGCAGATCCGTCGCCACCTCCGTCGGCACCCCGCGCGAGCGCAGGTAGAACAGCGCCGTCTCGTCGATCGCCCCGGTGGTGGAACCATGGGAACAGATCACGTCATCGGCGTAGATCTCCAGTTCGGGCTTGGCCTGAAAGCTGCTGTCGTCGTCCAGCAGAAGCGACTGGCTGATCTGGTAGCCATCGGTTTTCTGCGCGCCCACCTTGACCAGGATCTTGCCTTGAAACACCCCCTCGGCCCCGTTGCGCAACACCTTCTTGAACACCTGCCGGCTTTCGCAGCCGACCGCGTCATGGGTGATGAAGACGGTGTCGTCGTGATGGAACGCGCCCGTGGCCCCGTCACCCAGGGCACAGCCCGCGACATGGGCGGTGGCATGATCGCCGACGATGTCGATGACATGCTCGTTGCGGGTCATCACGCCATTCGCGGTGGTCGTGAAGGACTTGTAGAGCGCCTCCGCCCCGACCCGCGCGAAGACATGCGTCACCGCGCGGCGTTCATGGTCGCGGCCCTGCGCGCGGACATGGTGGAAGGCACCGCCCTCGGCCACGTCCACCTCCATGCACTTGTTGATGCGCGCGGCGGCAGGTCCGACTTCCAGCACGGTCAATTCCGCGCCCGGCTCCACCCGCACCAGATGATGCAGGATCGCGTCCGACGTCTCGTCCCGGTGCAGATAGATCAGCGCCACCGGCTTCGCGGCCTTGGCAACGGCACGGATCACGATACCGTCGCTGGCAAAGGCGGTGTTCAGCGCCGCAAGGGGCCGCGCCACCGGGTCCTGGCCCGCCGCCTCGCGCTGGCCGTAAAGCTCGCGTGCCCAGTGGATGTCGCGCGACAATGCACCGGACAGGCACTCGATCTCGATGCCCGCCATGGCCAGATCGTCGGATTTCTCGGCCGAGAAGACACCGTCCACGAACACGACCTTCAGCCGGTCGATATCCCGAAACAGGGGCACCTCGTCCTCGGGCTTGAAGATCGCGGCGCGCGGCGCACTGGCCTGCGTCAGGCTGGACGGGTCGGTGTAGCGCCAGTATTCGTCGCGCTTTCCGGGCAGGCCCGTCTGGCGCAGCCGCGCCAGCGCGTCGCGGCGCGCGGCCAAGGCCCAGGGCGCGCCACCCGGCATCTCCAACGCGGCCAGCCGCAATTCCATCGCGTCGGGTTTCGCTTGCGGAGCCGCCATCACGCCACCTCCGCAAGGATATCGGCATACCCGTTCTGCTCGACGTCAAGCGCCAGTTCCGGCCCGCCGCTCTTCACGATGCGGCCATCGGCCATGATATGCACCACGTCCGGGCGGATGTGGTCCAGCAGACGCTGGTAATGGGTGATCACCAGAAACCCGCGGCCCGCATCGCGCAGCGCGTTCACGCCATCGCTGACCAGCTTCATCGCATCCACGTCAAGGCCGCTGTCGGTTTCGTCGAGGATGCACATCTTCGGCTCCAGCATCGCCATTTGCAGGATCTCGTTGCGCTTCTTCTCGCCGCCGGAAAAGCCCACATTGACCGGGCGCTTCAACATGTCGGCGTCGATCTGCAACTCCTTCGCCCGGGCGCGGATCGCCTTGAGGAAATCGCCCGCGCTCATCTCGGGCTCGCCGCGGGACTTGCGCTGCGCATTCACGGCGGTGCGCAGGAACACCATGTTGGACACGCCCGGGATCTCGACCGGATACTGGAACGCCAGGAACAACCCCGCCGCCGCCCGCGCCTCGACATCCATGTCCAGCAGGTCCACGCCACCCAGCGTGGCGCTGCCCTCCGTCACGGCATAACCGCCCCGGCCCGCCAGAACATAGGACAGCGTCGACTTGCCCGATCCGTTCGGCCCCATGATCGCATGCACCGATCCCGCATCGACCGTCAGGTCGACGCCCTTCAGGATCTGCTTGTCCTCTTCTTCCAGTTTGACGGCGAGGCCCTTGATCTCAAGCATGGCTGGTATCCTTCTGTCGGTTCGGTTGTCCGGCCGCACGCAGCTCTGCCGGGAAATGGCGCAAAAGGCTCTCGCGGCAACGCGCGACGCCCTCGGCATAGGGAAATGGACGGTCACGGGCGGTTCGCACCGCCTTCGGCACATCCGCGATCTCCACCGGCGCGATCAGGTCGCGCCCGATCGAGGCCGCATAATCGTGGTATTTCAGGCGGCCCTGCGTGTCGGGGTCCATCCATGTATTCGCCACCCCGTAGGCATCGGCCACGATCAGCCCGTGCAGGCTGGCCGAGAACACATGCGCCGCCCGCGCGATCTCGCGGCAGACCGTCACCGGGTCCTGCCGCACATCGACCACGTGCAGGGCGGGGTCCGCCGCCGCCATCGCCGCGATGCGCGGATCGTCCATCTGGGAATGATGCGGCACGATCACGACCCGATCCGACCGCGCGGGCACCGGCCCGACGGCTTCGGGGGCCAACAGGCCGGGATCGCCGAATTCGGTCATCTTCAGGCGCAGGAATGCCGCCGAGATCGGGCCGCGCAGCAGGCGCACCCGCACGTTTGCAAGGAACTCCTTGCGGTAGAACGGGTTCAGCAGCCCCGAGCCCCAGACGAACGGCCCCGCGCCGCGCGCATGATCGGTCCAGTTCTTCGCGATCACATGCATCAGCGATCCCAGCGCGAACAGCTCCGCCTGTTTCGGGCGCGCCTGCACCACCGCGCGACCGCTGACATGGGCGACCACAAGATGCGACAGCGCATCGCCGAAATTCGGCGCGGGCCAGTAATACAGGCGCAACGGTTCGGTCACGGCGTCTCCTCCGGCAGGCAGAGGAAGGTGCGGTTGTCCCTGCAATGCTTGCTCGCGGCCGGCAACGCATGGCCATGGGCCAGCTCCTCCGCCGCGAGGAACGTGCCGTTGCGGTGGCGCCGCCGGATCGGATCGCGCTCCATGTCGGTGGCGCAGGCCACCGCGCGCCCGTCGATCGCGCATTGCGCCATGGTGATCCGCGCCAATGCCTCCGGATCGCACGGCACGGGGCGAAGGCGCGCATCCGCCATGCAGATCCGCGCCGCCCGGTGCAGCAGCGTATCCGCGCTGGCTGTCCCGACGCTCATATCGCCTCCAGGTGGCGCGGCTCGACATGCGGCAGCAGATCCATGTAGCCATGGACCTGCGCCGCGCTCAGCAGCCCGCGGCCCTGCAATTCCATCATCGCCCGCACCGCCAGGTCCTGCGTCAGAAGCACCGCATCCGCCAGGATCGCCAGATGCTTCAACGCTTCCGTCTCCAACGTCGACAGATCCACCAGCCCACGCACCAGCACCGCATCGCCATCGCCAAGCTGGCTGCGATAGGTCCGCCGCCGCAGCCGCGTCGTGAACGGGTTGCGGAAGCCGAAAGACTTCAGGAACAGGAACTTGTGCAGGAAATATCCATGCTTCGACAATTCGGCAATCTGGTGGTGCAGCAAGGGCTGGCCCTCGTAGATCGGCAGCGCCGACACCTCGGTAATCACTGCCACTGCCGTCGCAAGATGTGCCTTGCCACCCCGGAATGCTGCAAGCTCGCCGCCCTGGATGTCGATCTTCAACAGGTCGAACGCCGGCAGATCCGGGAGGGAGTCGAGCTTCGTGGTTTTCAGCTTCACGCGCGCCACCACCGCAAGCCGGTCCCGAAACTGCCCCGTCGCCGCCATGAAGGCCCGGTTCGGCTCCAGCAGCGACGTGAAGCCGCTATCGGCACAGACCTTCAGCTCCGCCGTCTTGCCGTCGCCCACGGCAGCGCAGATGTAATTCTCGTGCGGACCCTTGGCGGCGACCAGCGCGCGAAAGGCGTCGCCCTGTGGCTCGAATCCCCAGACATCGCAGCCGCCCATCGCAAGCAGGCCCTTGTAGGGTGTCTCGTCCAGCGGGTTGGCCCCCACGTCGCACACCCGCGTCAGACGTGCCGGTTCCAGCACGTCGATCAGCGCGCGCGCGCGGTCGGCATCGAACGGTACACTCATGGGAACAAACTCATTCTAGGCATGTCAGCAAGTCGGGCGGACAGTCCGGGTGGAGTGGTGGCAAGAAGACGCATCCGCCGTTCCCGCCCCGAACGGGGACGGATCACGCGAAACGGACGTGACGCCGCGGCCCAAGTCCCCGCCCGCAAGGATCGGCGCCACGGCCATCGCCCGCGTCGTGACGCCCGATATGATCCGCCGCCGCACCATCGCTCACCCCACCGAGCCTTCCAGCGAGATCGCAACCAGTTGCTGCGCCTCCATGGCGAACTCCATCGGCAGGGCCTGCAATACCTCGCGCGCGAAGCCGTTGACGATCAGGGCCACCGCCGCCTCTTCGTCCATGCCGCGGGACTGGCAGTAGAACATCTGGTCGTCATCGACCTTGGATGTCGTGGCCTCGTGCTCGACACGACTGCTGTTGTTCTTCACCTCGATGTAAGGCACCGTATGGGCGCCGCACTTGTCGCCGATCAACAGGCTGTCGCATTGCGTGTAATTGCGGCTGTCCACGGCCTTGCGATGCATCGACACCAGGCCACGGTAGGTGTTTTGCGCCCGGCCCGCCGAAATCCCCTTCGACACGATGCGCGACCGGGTGCGCTTGCCCAGGTGGATCATCTTGGTGCCGGTATCGGCCTGCTGCATGTTGTTGGCGATGGCGATGGAATAGAACTCGCCCTGGCTGTCATCGCCGCGCAGGATGCAGGACGGGTATTTCCATGTCACCGCACTGCCCGTCTCGACCTGCGTCCACATCACCTTGGACCGGTCCCCCCGGCAATCGGCGCGCTTGGTCACGAAGTTGTAGATACCGCCCTTACCGTTCTCGTCGCCCGGATACCAGTTCTGCACCGTCGAATACTTGATCTCAGCATCCTCCAGCAGCACCAGTTCGACCACGGCGGCGTGCAACTGATGGGTGTCGCGCATCGGCGCGGTGCAGCCTTCGAGGTAGGACACGAAAGCGCCCTTGTCGGCGATGATCAGCGTGCGCTCGAACTGGCCGGTATTCTCGGCATTGATGCGGAAATAGGTGCTCAGCTCCATCGGGCATTTCACGCCCGGCGGGATGTAGACGAAGGACCCGTCGCTGAAGACGGCCGAGTTGAGCGTCGCGAAGAAGTTGTCGGTGATCGGCACGACCGAGCCGAGATATTGCTTCACCAGGTCCGGATGATCGCGGATCGCCTCGCTGATGGAACAGAAGATGACACCCGCCTTCTTCAACTCCGCCTGGAAGGTCGTGCCGACCGAAACAGAATCGAACACCGCATCCACCGCAACCTTGCGGCCTTCCGCCGGCGCATCCTCGGCCCCCTCGACCCCCGCGAGGATCATCTGCTCCTTCAGCGGGATCCCTAGCTTCTTGTAGGTCTCCAGCAATTTCGGATCGACGTCATCGAGCGATTTCGGCTTGTCCGCCATGCTCTTGGGCCGCGCATAGTAATACTGCGCCTGGTAGTCGATGGCGGGGTAATGCACCATCGCCCAGGTCGGCTCCTTCATCTGCTTCCAGCGCTTGAACGCCTGCAGACGCCAGTCCAGCATCCATTCCGGCTCGCCGTTCTTCTCGCTGATCAGGCGAACGATATCCTCGTTCACGCCGATCGGCGCGTAATCCATCTCGATCTCGGTGTTCCAGCCGTATTTGTATTTGCCGCCAAGGTCCTTGACGGCATCGACGGTTCCCTGGTCCACCCCATCCTTGACGGGCCCGATATCGGTGTCGACTGCACTCATCTCAAACACTCCGCTACTATCCGCCCGCTCGCGCGCGCCATTTTCGCCGGGCGGCAAGGAAGGCCTCGCAAAACGCCTCCACCTGCCGCTCCGTCACCGTGGGCCCGAGGGAGACGCGCAACGCACTGCCCGCCTGCGCCTCGGAAAACCCCATCGCCCGCAACACGCCCGAAACCCGGACCTTGCCGCTGGAACAGGCCGATCCCGCCGAAACGGCAAATCCAGCCAGGTCCATGGACATCACCTGCGTCTCGCCCTTCCATCCCTCCGTCACGATCATCGTGGTGTTCGGAAGTCTGTTCACGGCTTTCCCGACAAAAATAGTCGAATTCCCGGCGAGGTCCAGATATGTTTCTAGAATATTTCTAAGTTTCTCCACCGGCTCCCAGACGCCATCCGCCAGATCGCGCGCCGCCGCCTGTGCCGCCGCGCCGAATCCCGCGACTCCGATCAGGTTCTCGGTGCCATGGCGGCGCCCGCTTTCCTGCCCGCCGCCCCGGATCTGCGCCGCCACATCGAGCCCCCGGCGCATCACCAGCGCCCCCACGCCCTTCGGCCCGCCGATCTTGTGGGCCGACACGAACGCCATCTCCACACCCGACCAATCGAAGGCCAAGGGGATCTTGCCGAACCCTTGGGTCCAGTCGCTCGCCGCCAGACCGCCGGGCAGATCCTGCACGATCCCGGTCTCGGAATTCGCCACCTGCACACAGGCCCGCGCCGGCTCGGGCACCGCGATCGCCCCGTCCGGACCAACCGCCAGATCCGGCGTCACCCAGGCCAGCACCGCATCATGCTCCACGCCCGCGGCGTGCAATCCCCGCCCTGCCAGCGCCAGCGCCGCCGCCTCCGTCGCGCCGGACACGAACACCACATCCGCGCCCGCAGCCCCCAGGGCCTCGGCGACCTGCGCCCGCGCGCGCTCCAGCAGCGCCTTGGCCGCACGGCCCTCCGCATGGACCGAAGACGGGTTGCCAACGACATCCATCGCCGCCCCCATCGCGGCCCGCGCCTCGGGCCGGAGCGGCGCGGTCGCGTTCCAGTCGAGATAACCTCGCCCCGTCACAAGCCCCGACCTCGCCCGTTCGGCGCCGACCCTTTCATGCTGGCGCGAAACCGCAGTCCGCCAGCCGCCCGCCGCACCGCCCGCACCGGACACACCACGCCGATTTTCGCCAGAAAATCGGCGACCGGCGATGCCGAAGGCAGCGCAATCCCTGCGCGCAGCGCCGCACTACTCATCCACAAGCTCAAGCAGGTTCGGCACGGCCGGACAGGGGGTCAATTCGTTCAGCACGACATCCGACAACCGGGTCTGGTGCAGGAACACGTAGACATGGGCCGAAAAGCCCTCCCACAGGCGGTTCGCCAGGCTTTGCGCCCGACTGCCGCTCGACCCGCCCGATGCCCCGGCACCGGTATGCAGCGCGCTCACCGTCTCGTCGACGGCCGCGAAGATCTCCACCACCCGGATATCCGAGGCCGCCCGCGCCAGCCGATACCCCCCGCCCGGTCCGCGCACCGACACCACAAGCTCGGCCCGCCGCAGCTTGACGAACAACTGTTCCAGATAGGGCAAGGAGATATCCTGCCGCCGCGACAAGTCCGACAGCGGCGTCAGGACGCCATCGGGCTGCAAGGCCAGATCCGCCATCGCCACCACCGCATAGCGGCCCTTGGTGCTCAATTTCATGTCGTGGCCCCTGATGCCCGGTTTCATCGCCGACGCTGCAATATCACGCGCCGACAGCTTGGAATGATTGACCTTTGAGGCCCCCGCGCTTAACTGCGATCCAACCCCAGCGGTGGCTCACCCGAGCCGCCGGATATTGGAATCGTTCTAAGGACCGGTCCGCACTCCGTCAAGGAAGCTGCGCCGCCGCGCCCCGGAACCCTGCGACGCGCAAGGAGACGTGGATGCCCGAGGTTATTTTCCCCGGACCGGAAGGCCGGTTGGAAGGCCGTTACCACCCGCAAAAGGCAAAGGACGCGCCGATCGCGATCGTGCTGCATCCACATCCCCAGTTCGGCGGCACGATGAACAATCGCGTCGTCTATAATCTGCATTACGCGTTTCACAAGATGGGCTTCACGGTGCTGCGCTTCAACTTCCGCGGCGTCGGGCGCAGCCAGGGCGAATACGACCAGGGCATCGGCGAACTCAGCGATGCCGCCTCCGCGCTGGATTATCTGCAATCGATGAACCCCAATTCCAAACATTGCTGGGTCGCGGGCTTTTCCTTCGGCGCGTGGATCGGGATGCAACTGCTCATGCGGCGCCCCGAGATCACCGGCTTCATCTCCGTCTCGCCGCCCGCGAACATGTATGATTTCTCCTTCCTCGCGCCCTGTCCCTCCTCCGGTCTCGTGATCAACGGCCTCTCCGACCGCGTGGCCAAGCCGCACGACACCCGCATCCTCGTCGGCAAGCTGCACGAACAGAAGGGCATCACCATCACCCACCAGGAGGTGGAGGGCGCCGGTCATTTCTTCGAGGATCCCCATATGGACCCGATGATCGAGTCGGTTCAGACCTATGTCCGCCAACGTCTCACCGAATCCACACGCTGAACCGATGGCGCGGCGCGACCGGGCCGTTCGCCCGGATCGCGGGCACGACCATCGCCGACCCGCCGGTGCCGTGTCATTCCGGCAATGGCGAAGACCGGCGCGCCACCCAGGTCGGTGTGGATCAACCGACCAACGCGGATAAGGAGTGACCATGGGCCTTGCCAACGACCTCGCCGAGAAACTCGCGCTCGACGCCTGCAACGCGTCCCTCGCCCTCGAGGACGAGGACCTGCCCGAAACCATCGCCAAGATCGTCGGCACCTCCTCCCCGACGACGGAAGAGCTTTACCGCACCGCCGTGCGCGTGATTCTCGCCGAACGCCGCGCGCGCAAGGTGCTGGAAGACCGCCTGCGCGCCGCCGGTCTGCCGCCCGAGGCGTGATGCCGCGTCGCGGGGGACCGCCATGACAAGCCGCACCCCGAACCGATCCCGCGCCCGCACAGCCTGTCCGCACTGTCCGCACCGTCCGCAATGCCTTCCCGCAGGGCTTGCCCGTGCGCAGCCTCCGCCCTGGCGCGTCTCCCGGGTTCGCGGTTGCAGCAGCGTCCGTCCGGTTCCCACCGGGTGATCCGGGCCGGCGGCACCGCGCCGTGCGGTGTGCTGCACCGCCGTTTCCCGACGGACCCCGGGGCGTTGCGGTGTTGCAGGGTCAAGACCGACGTCGAGGGACCTGGACGGACCGATCGTTGCCGGGTGCGCGCGTCGTCGACATGATCCCGTCGTGGCAGATCAAGTCGGTCGCGCCCCACCGAGCGCAGCCGGTCCCCGGGGTCCCGCCCGCAGATCCCGGCGCCAGCGACGCACGATCGACCCCGGCCCGCCCTCGTCGGCCAGGCAGAGTGATCCGGTCACCGGCAGCCGTCCGGGGTCGCAGGGGCTGTCCGGGGTCGCAGGGGCTGTCCGGGGTCGCACGGGCAAGGCGATCCATGGGCGATTGTCCGGCGCTGCGATCAGGGGTCGGGTTCTTTCGCCGATCTCTCCGGGCAGGATGGCCGCGCAGGACGGCCGGGCAGGACCGCCGGGCAGGACGGCCGGGCAGGACGGCCGGGCAGGACGGCCGGGCAGGACGGCCGGGCAGGACC
>Ga0100398_1000828_pt1 | contig 27339 bp, 22 predicted proteins | sample CryGeymeta201522_FD_81568 | JGI IMG/M metagenome (GOLD analysis project Ga0100398, IMG submission 81568) | Groundwater microbial communities from Crystal Geyser aquifers in Utah, USA - Crystal Geyser metaG 2015-22 | ecosystem: Environmental > Aquatic > Deep subsurface > Groundwater | place: USA...
ACAATATTTAACACCAATTCAAAAGCTAGAAAATCTTTTGGAGAAAAATAAAGTTTGTATATAGTCATTTTATACGTAGTGAATTTTATTAAATCTTCCTACACAACCTACTAGATTAGTACAGATTATTATATAACTTATGAGAAATTGTAAAATTTAAATATTTTTTACTTTAAAATCAAAGATTTAATTATTTTACTTTTAAAAGATTTTAATTATATTTTATTAAATATTTTAATAATAAGTCAATAATGGGTTTTATAATAGATTCATACAAAACATTATACGATTATCAAAGAAAATTATTTAAAGATGTTTTAAATGATTTTTTATTGATATTAGAAGAAGTTAATAAAAATAAATGAAAGAAATCTATAAATTTAAAACAAGTTGAAGATTTTAATAATAAATTATTAATAGAAACAAAACAAGATTTATTAAATAATTGAATAAAAGAAGAAGATATTAAAAAAATAGCTTCATCTTCATTATTTAAAGAATTAATTTGAGTTGGGTTAAATGAATGATATGAAACTATAATGTTTAATGTTTATAAATGAAATGATGAAAATACTAAAAATGATAATATTTTTATAATTAGAAAAGATATTATAAGAATATTAAATGATTGATTATTAATTAAAATAGCAAATTTTAACTTAATAAAATGACTAGAAGAAGTTAAACAAGATGATTCATATTTAGCAAAATTTAATGAATTAAAAAATATATTAAGTAATGAATATTGAAAAAATATTGTAGAAAGACAATTTTCTTGATTAGATTGAAAAGAAAAGTATTTAGAATTTATAAGTTTTAAAAAATCAGATATAGAGAATTTATTAAAAAATATTAATAATATTGATAATAAAAAAATAACATATGAAAATCATACATTATCATATGATTGATTACACTACCCATTACAAAAGGATTCTCAAAGAGATATATTTATAAAATTATTTTTTACTAGTGATGAAAAATCATATTCTCAAAAAGAAATAATTAATTATCTTGAAAATTGAGCTTGAGATTTTTATGATGAAAAAAATAGAAAAAAAATATTAGACTTATATAAAGCAATTAATAAATCCATTGAAAAAAATCTTTGAATAAAAAAATTATTCTATCTATGAAAAGAGCTAGATAAAAGCATAATCTTTATAAATAGATAAATTCGATTCGTATTTTATACGAAAACCCTCATTAAAGTGATTATTGAATAAAGCAATAATCTTTTTTTTGTTTTATTTATTTTTTGCAAAATCTTATTTTTTTCCTTTTTTCCTCTTATACAAAAAACTTGTTAAAGCAAATGGCTAGTCAAACTTCGGTGCGAGTGCGTATGCACCGCTAAGTTTGACGAGACATGCTTTCACTAATCTTAAAAATAGAGGAAAAAGGAAAAACTAAAGCGCCGATACAATAATATCGGAGCAGTTAACTATAAATTAGTACTATTTATTTAAGTACTCGCGAGTCATTATTATTAATTAAAATGACAAATAAATTAAACATTGAAGAGAATATATTTCACTTCTGACTAGATGAATTAGAAGTTTACGGAACTTTTAAAGATGATGATTTTATTTATCAATATAAATGAACTAAATTAGTAAAAATTATTAATTGATATTATATTAAAAGATATTCAGTTGATAAATATTTATATAAAATAGCTTTTTTTATAGATAAAGAAGATTGTAAGAATAATAAAAATATATTATTTTCATATTATAAATGAAATTCATTACAATCAATTCCAACTAAAGATTATATAATTGTTCATTGAACTTGATTTAGAATATTATCCGAAGATAGAATATTATTTTTTTTAGACCAATTTAATATAACAAAAACCAAAAGATTTGATATAGCATGTGATATAACTATTAATATTGATACTATTTTAGAAACTTTTGAAGAATTAGGTCAAAGATGAGCAACTTTCAATGGTCAATGATGAGAAATAGAAACAAGATATATTTGAGAAAAACAAAAAACAAAAAACAAAAGGCAACTTATTAGAATCTATAATAAATTAGTTGATATAAAAAATAAAAAGAAAAATGATTTATATGCAGATTATTTATTAAATAATCATGTAACTAGACTTGAAATAGAAATAAGAAGTGAATTAGCACAAAATATGTATTATATAGATTTATTTAATGCTAAATTACTTTTTAGAATATTTAAAAACTATATATGAAGACATACAAAAGTTTTTGATGAATGTTATTGAGAAAAATTAACTCTATATTCAAAGAAAGTTGAACAAATAGACCCTGAACTATATCAAAGTACATATTACAGAGATAAAAGAAGAAATATTTTTCTATGACATGCAAAACTAGTATTTAATCTTTGATATTGTCCAATTAGAGTTTTAATTGAAGAATGATATATAAAGGATTTAACAAAAAAAGCTATATGAATAGAAAATTTTAATGAATTAGTTCAAAAAGAAAAATTTGTAAAAGAACTAGCTAAAGAAGATAAATATATAAGAGAAAATCTTGAAGAAATACTTGCTAATCACTACAAGTATGGAAATATTTAAAGAAGAGGAAAAACAAGAATTTATAAATGAAGTTATGAGTCTATACCCTTTTTTATCTGAAAAAGAAGCAAAAGAAGTACTTGAAAGTATTATAGATTACTGGAAATTTATTATAAAAAACCAAAATAAAGTTTTTAACAAATAAATAATATTTTAACATAAAAAAAATATTTATTTAGACTTATTAATTAGAAAATGTAAAATAGTGAAAATATTTATTAATTTTTAGATTATGAAAGTAAAATTGGATTCTGCTGAACTTGAATTATGAAGTGAAGACTATAATGCATTAGCTAAATTTGTTAATTTTATAATCCCTTGAATTGTAGATAAATCTTGAATAAAACAAGATGAAGCTAAATTTGAAAGATGGGAAAATGCACAAAAATTAATGATAAAAGCAAAGAAAATAATTGATGACTCACAAAAAGAAATTAAAAAACCGCCTTTAAAAATATCAACTCCTTTATTAGAAAATGCTAGTTTAGAGAATGAAGAAGATTTGCAAAATAAATGGGCAAACCTATTAGCAAATTCATTAACTTGAGAAAAAAATATTACTCCTGCATATATAGAAATATTAAAAGAATTATCAACTTTAGAGGTTCATATATTAGATAAAATATATAATGATGCCATTTTATCAAATGAAAATATTACTGATGTTCAGTTTTGAACTGATAAAGTATGTGAATTATTCAAAATAAATATTGAAGAATGAAGATTAATTGTAGATAATTTTTTTAGATTAAGACTAGCAGAAGCTCCTGCAGTTCAATGAATTAAAATGTGAGATTTTTCTCCAGTTTGAAAAACTAATGATTTTTTTCAAATGACAACATTATGATATAAATTTATTGAAGCTTGTAAATTTAATGATTAATAATTTTTTATGAAAGCAATAATTTACTGCAGAAAATCAACCGATAGAAGTGATAGACAACAACTATCAATTGAAGCACAAGAAAAAGAAGCTAGAAGAATAGCTTTAAAAGAATGACTTGAAATAGTTGAAATATTTAAAGAAACTATGTCAGCAAAAGAGCCTTGAAGACCATTATTTAATAAAATGATGAGTTTATTTAATTCATGAAAAGCCGATTGTATAATTACTTGGAAACTAAATAGATTAGCAAGAAATCCAATAGACGAATGAACTATAAAATGGAGTATTCAAAGTGGTATTATAAAAGCTATTTATACAGAATCAGAAGCATTTAAATCGTGAGATAATGTTTTAATAATGTGAATGCATTTTTGAGTGTCAACACAATATATACTTGATTTACAAAGAGATATAAAAAGATGAATGAAACAAAAAATAGAAAATTGATGAGTTTGTCAAAAAGCCCCTTTATGATACATAAATAATAAACTAGAAAAGACTATAGAAGTTGACCCTATAAAATCAGAATGGATTAAAGAAATATTTGAATTAAGAACAAAAAATCATTCTATTAAAAGTATTTCTAGAATATTATTTGAAAAATGAATTAAAAATGATAAATGATTAGCTTTCGCCTATTCTACTATAGAAGATATAATTAAAAATAAGTTTTATTTATGACTTGTTTTATTTAAATGAGAATATTATAAATGAAACTATGAAACATTTATTTCAAAAAAATTATTTGATAAAGCGAATAGTCTATATCAATGATTCTATGAATATAAAAATATATGAATTAAATACCCTTTAAAATGATATATTAAGGATGTAGAATGAAATTACTTAGATTGATATACAAAGAAATGAATAAACTATTATAAAAGTCGTAATTATAGTAATATAACAATAAATATAAATGAAAATAAATTACTAGATAAAATATGAGAATTATTAAAGAATTTTGAAATGGATGAAAAATTTAAAGATTTAAATATTAAATTAGCATTAAAAATTTTAGAAAGTTGAGATAGTGAAGAAAAACATAAATTAAAAATAATTGATTCTGAAATTAAAAAATTAAATGATAAAAAGAAAAATTTATTAGATTTAAGATTAGAATGAGAAATCGATAAATCAATTTATAATGAAAAATCTAATGATTTAGTTTTTAAAATAAATGATTTAGAAATACAAAAAAATGCTATTTTGAATAGAAATGATAAGGCAACAATTTTAGAAAATATCGAACTCGCTTGTTCCCTTTACAATACATACAAACAAGGAAATAATGACTTCAAACCCGATTACCTTAGAAAACTATTTATCGAACTTTTTGTAAACAAAGAAAAAGAGCTATCCTATACGGAAAGCCCTCTGCTTAAATTAATGAATTTTGTAAATTTCAAATTTGGAGGTGCCAAGCGGGTTCGAACCGCTGTACACGGTGTTGCAGACCGTTGTATGACCACTCTACCATGGCACCAAATTAATTAAAGCTAAGTGATTATAATAAAAAAAAGAAAATTTCAAATGAAATTTTCTTTTTTTTATTATTTACAAGCAAAAGTAGATAATAATTCTTGATATTTTGAAGTATCAGTTATACTAATCGGTAATGCAATTGTTATAAAATACCCTTTTGTTTTATTACAAATATGAGCAGTCTGTAAAAATTTAAGTTTTGGAGTATCAAGATTATATCTAGCTTCAAATTCATAAACCAATCATTCTTCTTTATCAGAAAATATTATATTATTAATTGAAATTTTTTTATAACCTAAATAATCATTTTCTGCTCAAATATTATTTAATGAAGAATAATCTTTTGATGTTGTTAATTTATTTAAATCATCAGATAATATAAGTAAATTATTAGCAAATCATGATACTATATTTGGAGAAGTTGCTGCGAGTTCTATATTTCAATTTTTTGCTTTTGGAAGTATATTTTCTTTATCTTTTATTATTTCCCAATTTGATGGAACTTTAAAAGAAAAATTTGTATTATCGACATCAATTAATGAGTTTTCAATTACTTGATTATCATTAGATCAACAAGAAAAAATGATTAGTGAAAAAACAAATAAAACTAATATCTTTTTTAACATGAGTATATTTTTATAAAATAAAAATTATTTATTAAGTAATGATATAAATCATCATTCAACAATAACTAAAGAAATAAGTATAATAAAAGAAATTACTAAAAAAATAAAAAATAATATAAATAAAAAACCATTTAATTTTGAAGTAAAAGTTTTTTTAAAATATAGATATAAATATATTTCTATTGAAATAATAACTAAGACATAAGTTATACTCAAGTAATTACTAAAAAACTCTCTATAGTATCAAGCTCAAACAAAAAAGAAACTTATAAAAAATAATAATATTGACATAACTAAAATTATTTTAGCTGATTTATATCTAAGAATTAATTTATTTTCACTGTCAAAAAAATCTTTTTTTAATATTTCTTTAAATCACATACTTGATTTTTTAAAAATAAATAATATATTTAAAACATATTACATTAATAATATAAATAAATGAGTTTAACACAAGAGCAAATTGAAAAATTATCAAAAAATCTAAGTAAAATTAAATTAGACAACGAAAAACTAGGTCAAGATATTAATGGTATATTAAAATATATAAACTTATTAAATGAGGTTAATACAACTTGAGTGAAGCCAACTATCTCAGTTATAGATAGTGAAAATATTCTAAGAGAAGATATAGAAATCAGATCAATAGATCCAAAAGATTTACTTGCATGTTCAAATCAAAAAGTTATAGCAAATCAAATAGCAGTTTCAAATATAATGAAATAATTATGATTAAAGAGCTTAAATTAGTAAATTTTAGAAATTTTTCTGAAAAGATAATATATAATTTTGAAATAGAAAATTTCATAATTTGAGAAAATTGAAAATGAAAGACTAATATATTAGAAGCAATAAGTCAACTTTGAAATAATTCAATCACTAAATTAAATCTAGATGATTTAGTAAAAATGTGAGAGGATTATTTTTTTATAGAAGTAAAAGATGAAAATGAAAATAAGTATAGTTTTTATTATTCAAAAAAAGATAAAAAAAGAAATTTCCTTATAAATAATAAAAAATCTACTAAAAAAGAATTTCATCAAAATTCACATTCTTGTGTTATTTTTTCCCCTATAATGATGAATATGATTTACCTTTCTCCTAGTTTAAGAAGGGATTTTTTAGATGATACATTAAAAAGTAGTTATAGCGAATATGAAAATTTATTAAAAAATTACAAAAAAATATTAAAAAATAGAAATTCTATACTAAAAGCAATTAATGAAAAAAAAGTATGAGAACAAGAAATAGAATTTTGGGATAAAAAATTTATAGATGTGTCGAGTGAAATATATAATTATAGATTTAAATTTATAAATTTTTTACAAGAATCAATTATAAATACAAAAGAATATTTTACATGAAAAGTAGAAAAAATAGTATTTATATACAAAACAAAAATAGATAAAGAAAATATAGCTCAAAGTATAAAAGATTATTTAGAAAAAAATTTTAAAAGAGATATAATTTTATGAAAAACTCATATCTGACCACATGTTGATGATTTTGAAATTAAAATTGATAATTTAAGTTTAATTAATTTTGCTTCTAGATGAGAAACTAAAAGTATAATCATATATTTAAAACTTTTAGAGTGAATATTTATAGAAAAGAAGACCAGTAAAAAACCTATTTTAATCATAGATGATTTACTCAGTGAATTGGATGAAAATCATAAAGAAATGCTATTAAAAAAGATAAATTATTATCAAACATTTATTTCAAATATATATATGCAAGAAAAATCTTTTTATATTAAATTATAAAAATATGATTTGTAAAGTTAAATATTATAGTTTTTGTTTTAAAAAAGCGAAATATTGTTAAGATATTAACAATATTTTAACAATTACTTTTCATATATGAAATTCTGAAAAAAAGTTTTGGTAACAGCATTTACATATTTAATTTGAATCAGTTCAGTTTTGGCTTGAAGTATAGACCATTTTCAAGTAAAATTATCACCTGATTCTGCAAAAGTATGAGAAGCTATCGATTTATCGATTGAAGCCGTTGATAAAAACAATGTAGCTGTAAGTGATTATAATTGAATGATATTGATTTTTTCAGAATCAGACCCTGAAGCTGAGTTACCAATTGTATTAGAAGAAAATACTTATACATTTAAATCATCTGACCAATGAAAAGTTGTTTTTGAAAATGCAGTTAAATTTTTAAAAGAATGAAATCAAAATATACATGTCTATGACTTTAATGATGATACTATATTTGGTATATGAGAAGTAAATATTATAAAAGATGCTTCATCTAAAAATTCAAATATAGAAATTGTATCTCCTGAAAATTGATTGACTATATGAGTAAATAAAATAAAAGTATCTGGTACTACAGAAAAAAATCATCAAATTAAAATAATTGTTAATTGAAAAACAGAATTAAATACAACATCAAATAATGAATGAGTTTATGAAAAAGAAATATTAGACTTAGTAGAATGAGAAAATATTTTCTTAACAAAAGTTCTTGATTCAGATGGAAAAATAATTTGAGAATCTAATGAAGTTAAAATTAAAGTTGAAAAAAACACAATTAAATTAACAAGTGTAAAAGTTAATCCTACAGAAGTTAATAGTGAATGACAATTTGATATAGAAGTTATTTCTACTCCTGCTTTAAGACAAGTAAATACTGTTATAAACGATGTAGTTACAAAATTAGAAGAAACTAAACAATGAACTTATACAGCTAAGATATTTGCTCCAAAAGAAGAAGCAATATATAAAATTGATATTATATTACAAGATGAATTAGGTCATGAACAAAAAGAATTGTGAGCTGCAAGTATAAAAGTAAATAAAGTAGAATTTAAATCTGCAGATCCAGTTATAGAAGAAATAAAAAATGATAAAAAAGATTTGAAAATAACATGATTAAAGTTAGTAGAATTGAAAACTAAATCAATTTTAACTTGGGATAATATAGATTGAGCTAAAAGTTATAATGTTTACAAAAAATTAGAAAATGAAAATTTAGAATTAATTGTAAATGTATTAGAACCAAAATTTGAAATTGAAATTACTTGAGATGAAGTAAAGTATGATTATTTTGCAGTAAAAGCATTAGCTGAAACTAGTAGTTGAGAAATATATGAATGAGATTTATCTGAAGCGACTAAAATAAAAACTGGTCCTGAAATGCTTATACTATTACTTATTTCTATATTTTCTGCTTGATTATATTTAGTATCAAAACAAAAGAGAGCTTAAAAGCTCTCTTTTGTTATTATACCTAAAATAAAAACATATTCTTTAAAGAATATGTTTTTATTTTATTAATCTGAAATTATAATTATCAGGAACATAAACTCATTTTAAATGAGTTAAACATCTTTTAACATTATTATGCCAATGATCTTCATCAGTTGCATAACATGATCCTCAAACTCAACATCATAATAATCAAACTTCTTTTCTTCATGCTCAAGATAATTCAGCTAAATTAGTAATTTTTCATAAATATTTATTATTCAAAGTATAAACTATTGAATAAACTCATTGTCTAGCATTATCAAATCATTTTCTATCTCATCTATCATTATTTCAAACATTTCATATATTGTATGCAGTAGTTAAATTTTTACCAAGTCAACTTTCTGCTAATCATATACACATAATAATTGAGGGGTCAATATTTCAATCTAAAGCTTCATCTATCCACATTTGCCAATTACTAAATGCTCAAACAGCATAATTTGAAATCAGATATTTTTGTCTTTCTACTTCATTATCTCATTCTAATTTAAACAATTTAGTATTAGAAGATTGATCACTATAATCATATCAATTTTTATATTTATAATCTTCATTATATTTATCTCTATATTTTGAAGGTAATCATTGATATTTAATATATGATAAATCAAGTACACTGAATGGATCTATATATTGTTTATCTTTAAAAACTTCAAAATGTAAGTGTGGTCAAGTTGTAACATATCATGCTCAGAAAGTACCATATTCTCATCATGATTTAGCTATAATTTGTCACTTTTCTATATAATCATATTGGTTTACTAATATATCACTCAAATGTCAATAAACTGTTAAATATCAATCATAATGTTTAATTGCTAGATAAGAATAATCTTGTGAATTTGGTGGATTTAAATATACAACATATCAATCCATAGGTGCTTCAATAGAAGTTCATTGAGGAACTTTTATATCAATTGCATTATGATTTGCTCAAAATAAATCTTTATACTCTTGATCCATAAAATATGCAGAAATTCACCCAACAGGATTTACAGGCCAAGAAAGTGGATTAATAGATGATATTTTTGAACTACTAGAACCAGTTTTACTTAATTGAGATTCACTATAAATCATACTATTTATAGAAAAACATTTAGAATCATTTTTTTCCATTGCTCTTACATCAGATGTATTTTGTGATACATCGATATATTTACAATTATATTTTTCAAGTATCTTTGTTCTTGCTGAATTCAATTTAATTTGCTCTTTTAATGCTTTTAATCTAACCTCATTTTCAAGTTTTATCTTATCTTTAAGATATTGTTCATAAAATGATTGTTTTCATTTTGATTCATCTAAAATTGTTTCTTTAAATTTCTTTTTATCATTTAATATTTTTTGTTCTATAACTCATTGTTTTCTTAAATTTTTTAAATTTTGTTCTTGTTTTTCAAGAGTAACTTTCTTTAGATATAAATCTCAAACATATAATCTATGATTATCAATTAATTTTTTTCAAGTTACTTGAATAATTCACTTAAAATACAAATCATTTATCAAATCTCAAATAGGTTCTTCATTTAACAATATACTTTTTAAATTATCAATTTCAGATCATTCATAAGCAGTATTTGATTTTTTATAAATATAAACTAAATAATCTAAAAGTATTGCTGTATTTTCTTCAATTTTCTTTTTCAAAAGTTCTATTGTTTTTGTATTTGTTTCAATTTCATTTTTTGTTTTTATAACATCTAAATTTATTTGTTCTATTTTTTTCGATGTTTGTTCTATATCTTTATCTAATAATTCAATAGAATTCTCTAGTGAAGAAATTGTAGAAACAATTTGTTCTTTTTTTTCTTCAGCCAATTTTTTGTCACTATTTATATCTTCAGACATAGAATTATATACATCTATTTTTTTTGATATACTAAAAATATCTGAATATTCTGAAGAAAAACTTCATAAATCAGATTCAAATAATAAGTCATATTGTCTATCATTGAAATTATTTAAAATAGCTCACTTTTGCTCATTTGAAAGTGCATTAGTTGTAGCAAATCATAATAATATTAATAAAAATGCTATTGTTGATATATAATTTTTACTCAAAACTCTAAATTAGAAAATAATTTATCTACTTAAATATTAATATAAATAAGTAAAAATAGCTATAAATTAACCTTGACTATAACAAAAAGTTAATTATTCTTGATTTTTTATAAATAACTCTAAAAAAAATAAAACTATAAATGCTAATATTGATGTTAAAAATAAAGAAACTCAATAATAATTAAAAAATAATAATATTAGAAAATAAACACTTATAAAAAAAGACTGCCTAAAACTTACCAAAATATGATAAATTGTTATATTTCATCTAAAATATATTTTTTTTATAAAATATAAAAAAATTGTAATTATGCTTGATAATCAGAATATATATGAAAAAACTAAAGATGAAATTCATAATTTAGTATATTCATAAGGATCTAGATATTTCATTATTAAAAAAAATGTTGTTGCACATATTAAAAAAATAATAAATATCAATACCAATAAAAACCTTTTTTTCATGTTTTTCTATAATAAACTAATTTATTATATACTACTCATTTTTAGCATTTTTAAAAGAGATTTTATATAAAAAAATAAAATAAGGATTTAAAAATCCTTATTTTATTAAAAATTAATATCAAATTTTTAATCACAATTATCCCATTCTTTTTTCTGACTATCATAGTAAAAAATCGGAATTGCTATAAGTGTTAAGATTGCACTAGAAGATAGTCACCAAACTATACTCCGTGCAAGTCAGCTCCAAACTGGATCTGATGTTATTTTGATTGCTCAAAATATAGCAGAAATACTAGTAAGCATAATTGGCATAAATCTAATATATGCTGCATTTAAAATTGCTTTTTCAATAGTCCAACCTTTTTTCTTCAAAATATCTATATAATCTATAAGCAAGATTGCATTTCAAACAACTATTCAAGCCAAACTTATAACTCAAATCATTCAAGTTGCATTAAAATACTCATTTTTCAATAAATACAATATAGAAAAACCTGGAAAAATACCAAAGAATCAAAGTAAAAATGGAAGCATAACTATTCAAGCAACTGAAAAACTTCTAAATTGTCATACAATTAAAAAGTAAATTGCAATCAAAGCCAAAATCATAGCTGTTCACAAATCTCTAAAAGTATCCATTGTAAGTTTCCATTCTCAATCCCACTCCAATTTATATGTTTTTCAATCTTCTAATCATCTGTATTCTATTCAGTAAAAAGAATATTTTACAACTTCATATTTTCATCCTAGAAACTCATCTGATTTCAGAGTAGATATCAATTTAACAATTGGATAAACAACAGAATTATCTCACATTTCAGAATAAATAAAGTTTGTTTTTTCTCTACCATCAGTATTTATTTCAGAATTTACAAATTCATAACTTATATCAGCTATACTTGAAAGTGAAATTTTAACTCAGTCTTTATTTGTAAACACTATATTTTCAAGTAAATCCAAAGTTTCACTTTGTTCATTTTTTACTCACAAGATTATATTTGTTGGTTCAAGTGAATCGTAATCCTTAATTATACTTATATTTACTGTATTTTTAGCGATTGCAAGTGTATTTGCAACTTGTTCTACATCTAATCAAGCCAAAGCAATTGATTCATGATCTAGTTTCACATTTACCTTTCTATATGTTGTAGAAAGTGAATTATTTAAATCTACTAAACGACTACTTACTTCTAATTTTTTAACTTCATCATATATTTTTTTTGTAAAAATATCTAGATTAACTCAGTCATCTCATCATTTTAGTTTTATCATAAAAGTTGATCTAACTGGTGGTCCTGGAGGATCTTCCAAAAGTCTCAATTTCATATCTGGATATTTTTCTAATAAATATGCAGTTAAAAGTGGTCTTATAGTAAAAGTATAATTTTCTGATTTTATCCTATCTGGATTTTCCTCCTTTGGAATTAAATTAATTCTTGATGAAATTTGGTATTCTTCTATTCTATTACTTCATCATCTAAAAAGATTAGCAAAATCTCACATAAATGGTGTTCAAATAGTTGAACTTACATTTTTAACTATATCTAATTCTGCTGGAATATTATAATTATTTAAAAAGAAATTTTCTATATCTTTTTCTACTTTCAACATTTCTTCAACACTAGTTCATCTGATACCATCAACCCATAAATATACTTGGTCTTTATCAGATTTAGGAAGCATACGTGCTTTAAATATTCAAAAATATATAGGTAAAACTATAACTAAAACAAGTGAAATCCAAAATGTAGCTTTAAATAATTTTCTATTTCTATTAGATTTTTTATCATCATTTATAAAATAATTCATCAATTTTAAATATAATTTTCTTACATCAAATCTAGATTCTTTTTTTACAGGATGAGGTTCATTTAAGTCTATATTTTTAGTTGTAATATATGAAACCCAAGGATTAATTGAAAATGCAACAAGTATAGAAAATAATAATGCAACAATTGCAAATTTTGGAATTGGTCACATATATTCTCACATCATTCAAGTTACTGCAAACATTCAAGCAAATGAAAGTACTTTTGTAATTGTTGATAATATAACTCAAGTTCCTACTTCATTTACTGAATCTAAAATTGCTTCTAATTTATGTTTTCAAGTGTGAATCCTATCTTCTAAATGTCTATGAATATTTTCAACAACAACGATAGAATCATCAACCAACATTCATATAACTAATATCAATGCAAAAAGTGAAATCCTATTTATATTATATCAAACAATATAAGAATATAAGAAAACAAGAGATAAAATTAAAGGTATAGAAGTTGCCGTATTTAAAGCATTTTTCCATCAAAGAAATAAAACTAAGATAACTACAACTATGATTATTGATTCTATTAAATCTGTAATTAAATTACTAGTTGCCAATTGTGCTTCAGCTCATTCATCTTGAATTATTTCAACTTTTACATCTTTTGGAAGTTCTTTTATTATTTCTTCCATCCTAGTTTTTACATCATTTGTAACAAATACTCAATTAGTTCCGACTTGTTTTCAAATTCAAAGTAAAGCAGAACTATTTCAAATACTAGTTTTTTCAGAAAATAAACTATAATTTGATATTTTTTTATCTCAAATACTTATTTCAGAAACATCTCATAAATAAAGAATATTTCAATTTATATTTGAAATAACTATTTTTTTAAGACCTTCTATATCTTCTACTTTTCAACTAGTTTCCAAGAAAACTCTATCTTTATTATTTACTGAAAAATTTCAATTTGGTAAACTTAGATTATTTTTTTTAAGTACAGAATATATTTGCATAATATCTGTATTTTTAGCTTCAATCTTATCTAAATCTAAATTTATAACTATATTTTTATTCATTCATCAAACTATATCTAGAGTTGTTACATTTTTTATAGTTTTTAATTTATTTTTTATTATATTAGCTATTTGACGAAGATAGATTTGCTCTTCATTTTGTGATAAAGTTGAAACATTAGAGTTTGTTTTATTATCATAATAAATTGCATAAGTAATTTGTGGTAATTCTTCAGGATTTATAGTTGTAACAATTGGATTTCAAACTCATAATGGCTTTAAAGATAGATTATCATTTATTTTTTGATTTATTCTAATCTTTGCTTTTTCACTATCTTCTCAAACTTTAAATTTAGCCATTAATCAAGCATAATTATCTCAAGAAACTCAATAGATTTCATCAATTCATTCGATTTCCATAAGTTTGTTTTCAAATGGAGAAACTATATATTTATTTATTTCATCTGAAGTTAATCAGTTTGATTCAATAAATATATTAAATGCAGGAACTACAATTGTAGGATTATATTGTTTTGGAAGTACTAAATAACTACCAATTCCTGAAATCAATATAACAATAATCAAAACAAATGTAAGTTTTGAATTTTGTATAAAAAATTTTGCTATAATACTAAACATTAATTTGAAGTTATAATTAATTAATTTATTTTTTCTTTATCGTAGAAATTATCTTTTCACTCAGTTATAATTATATCTCATGATTTAAGTCAAGTTATATTAGAAAACTTATCATTTGATTTAACTATTTCTATTTTTTTAAAAGTCAGAATTTGGTCGTGTCATAAGATATAAACTCAAGGAATCATATACTTTGAAACAATTGCAGAATTTGGAATAAGTAAACTATCAAAATCAGAGATATTGCTTAAAAAAACCTTTGTATAAGTTCAAATTTGTAAACCAAATGTATTTTTAAAACTTATTTCAACCTTTGTTTTCTTTGTAATTAAATCCTTACTTGGATAAATCATAGAAATATTTGCTTTTACTTGTTTTTCATATCATTCTACATCAAGCAATATATCTTGTCATAATACTATATTTTGTAAAACACTATCTTCAACAAAAATATCTAATTTCATATTTTTAGCATCTGCTATAACAAAAACTGGCATTCCTCATCCTATAACTTGTCATAATTCTACATTTTTTGATACTATTACTCAAGAAATAGGACTTCTAATTTTTCAAGAATTTATCATAACTGCTGAACTATTTTTTTGTCAATTTGCTTCATTTATCTTTAAATCAATTTCATTAATTGATGTTTCTTTTTGTTTTTTTAATGATTCAATTCATAAAATGACTTCCTTTATTTGAGAAGTTATAACTTGATTTTGAGTTTCAGTTTCATTTATTTTTGCATCATTTCAAGCCTTATATTGATCATAAGTTCTTTGAGCTAATTGTACTTGTTTTTCTAGTAAATCTAATTGTAATTTCTTTTGATCATAGAAATCTCAAAGTGATTGTTTACTTCATTTTAATCATAAAAAATTTTGTCAAGAAACTGTCATTAAACTAGATTCAACATTTGTTCAAAAAGTACTTATTGTATTTTTATATCAATCAAGGGTCTCTTTTGATAAAGATACATTTTCAACAGTATAATCTAAAACATCATATGTATTACTTAATAATATTTTAATACTTTCTGCTAATTCTTCTCATAAATTAAGAGTTTTTAATAAAACTTCATTACTTGGATTTTTATTTTCTATTTCTTCATCATACAATTTTTTATAACTTTTATATAATTCATTTGTTATAAAAAATTGTTTTTTTGATTCAACATATTTAGATGGATTTTTAGCACTTATATATATTTCATAACTATTATTTTTGTTTTCATTTGCACTTGTTACTCACAAGATTTCATCAATAAAATTTATGATAGAAGTATCTAGTATAACTGATGAAACAATCGCATTTTTAGAATTGTTATATATGTTTTTTTCTTTTGTATCAAAGATAATTTTTGTGTTTTCTAGATTTAGTTTAGCAGTTTCTAATCAAGTTAGTGCTGTTTCAAGATTTGTATTACTTATATTTTTAACATCTTCTAATCAAGTAACTATTCAGCTTTTTCAAATCATAGCTTGATTTTGTTTTTCTTCCATTGCTTTTATTTGTTCATCATACATTGCAATAGTTGAATTTTTTAAATCTTGTAATCATAAAATAGCAGTATCAGAAGTATTATAAGCAACTTTTGCTTCCATAGAATCAAGAGTTAACAATAAATCTCATGCATTAACATAATCACCTTCTTCAACATATAATCAATCAACTCTTCATCATAGTTTTGTTGAAAGATTTGTAGAATTTTCTCATTCTAAATATCAAACATAGGTATTAAAATTATCAATACTTCATGAAAATACGCTTCAAGTTTGAAAGTATTTTTTTTGAATTTTAACTTCATTTTCTTTTCAACACGAGAACAAAAACAAAGTAAAAAATAGGATTATAAATAGTTTTTTCATTTTTTATTTATCATTAAATATTATTTTCATAGCTGATATTAATTCTAGTATCTTGTTATTAGAAATCTTATAAAAAACTTCTTTTCATTTTTTTTCTGATTCTAAAATTCATTCTAGTTTCATTTTTCATAAATATTGTGAAATTTGTGATTGTGAAATAGTTGAACAAGTCATAATTTCACTTACATTTTTTTCATCATTTCACAGAAAACAAAGTATTGTTAGTTTATCTTTATTTGAAAAACTTTTAAGTAAATCAGCTATTTTATCAACCTTTTGCATTATTTCTTTCATATTCTACATATTAATATATAATTATATGTTTATATATTATATAAAAAAATAAAAAAGCAAATTGTTTTTTGCTTTTTTATATATTTAAGTTTTAATAATTCTTATTTTTTCTATTTTTTTGCATTTCATATCATCTCATATTTCAACATAAACTCATGAAACAAGATATGTACTTTAAAGTGATTGTTCTATTTTTCATTTGTTTATTCAACTCAAAAATCTAGATTTTACACTTTCAAAATCAGCTCAAATAATAGAATTAAGTGGTCAATTCATACCTACATCACAAATAAAACCTGTTCAATTTTTGAGAATAATTTCATCATTTGTTTGAACATGAGTGTGTGTTCAAAACATAAAACTTATGTCTCAATCTAAATAATTTACCAAACCATAAGCTTCAGCAGTTGCTTCATTATGAAAGTCTAGAATTATTCAATCAAGTTTTTCTCACTTATAAGAATCAAGGATTTCTCTAGTTTTTAAAAATGGATTTGTTACTTTATGATTCATAAAAACTTCTCATTGCATATGAATTACTAAAAGTTTTTTTCAATTTTTTTCAAAAATCTTATGTCATTTTCAAACTAAATCTTCTTCATAAAAGTTTGCACATCTTATAAGATGTGAATCTTTTTTTCATAGATAATCCTTAATTTTTTCAAAATTATCAAAAATATGATCTCAAGAAGTCATAATATCAACTCCTATTTTTTCAAGTTCTATTATATGTTTTTCAATTGCTCATCTTCAAGAACTCACATTATCTACATTTGCAATTACAAAATCAGAATTATATTTTTCCATCAATTTTGGCAATTCTTTCCTAAGTCATTCTCTACCAACTCTTCCATAAACATCTCAAAATATTAGTAATTTCATTTAAAAATATATTAATAAGACCGGTCTTAAATTATTGTATTATAATTAAAGAGACCGGTCTCTTTAACTTATTTTTATTATAATTTTATTTTTTCAATTAGTTTTTCAATTAATTTTTTATCACTTGTATAATCTATCATAATAACCCTATTATAAACTGAATTTAAAATCATAGTAAAAACTCAAAATATAAATAAAAACTCTAAAATATTAAATAATTTTAAATAAATATAATATCTTGATTGCATAGAATTAACAAAATCTATTTTTTTTCAATCAAATTTTTGTTCTAATCATTCATAAAGATAAGTATTTATTCACTTCATATTTACTTGATCTTCAGGTTTTAAATTTAAGTATTCTGAATAACTATTTAAATCATTATAATTTCAAGAAATATAAATTGAAGTCACAAAAAATGGTAAGTATAAAGATAAAAAAAGAATAAAAATAAAAGTAGTTTTTATAAATTTTTTATATCATTTTGTTATATTATAAGATTTTTTGAATATTTCTTTTATGCTAAGATTTTCAAATCTTTTATAAACCAAAATCATATAAAAAAATATGAATCTATAAAATAGATAATATAATCAAACTAATAATAATAAAAAGAAAACTAAAGAAATAATAGAAAATAAATTACTATAGTTTCATATTACTATACTAGTCGTAGCATCAACTCAACCAAATATTAGTATTAAAACAAATATAATAATTAAAAAAACGAATATTGGTAAAATAAATATAAGCAAACCTAAAAGAGTTAATAAAAGATATTTTAAATATAATTTATAATCTAAGTATGATTTATTTAAATATAAAGTTTTATTTCATTCTAGATAACCGTTATATAATTTTATAAATAATATAAAACTAAAAAAATAACTTATTATATATGAAAATAATGAAATTAAATATAAAATATTTCAGAATAAATCAATCATAAATACACTATTTATAACAGAATTTATAAAGTCTAAAAATGCAATTCATGAAAATAATGAGTAAATATAAAATACTATTGCGAATGGTACAATTGATAAAAATCAAATAAAAGTTGAATACAAAAAAATCAGTATTTTAGAAATACTCCAATGCAATAAATTTTTATAAAGTAATATTATATCTTTAAAAGTATATTTTAAAATATTTACCATAATTAATTTTTAATATATAATTGGCTTACATTTTAATAAAATAGATACAATTTGCAAAATAAAAACAAAAATGTAGAATATAAGAAAATAATTTAATTATATTTATGAAAAAACACGATATAATTTTTTGAATTATAAGATTACCACTTGATTTTTTTATAATATTTTCAAGTTTTTTTATAGCGAGAGAAATAAGAGCAGTTCCAGATTTATTACCTATTTGGCTTAATCTACCTATAAAAACAATTGATAATGAAAGTCTAGCATTATTTGCTATTTTTTGAGGTTTCTTATATTTATTTATACTTTCAATTCACTCATTATATTTATTAAAAATAACTTCTTCAAAAATAAATGAATTTCTACAAATAATAAGATATTCGTTTTATTGGATGATTTTTTTCTCATTTTTCGTATTTCTATGAAAATGAATAGTTTATCAAACTGATATACCTAGACTTATAATTTTTTATACATTTTTAATTTGAACAATTTGAATTATTTTCTGAAGAATTTTATTAAATAACTTTGAATATTTTTTACTTAAAAAATGAATATTATCAAAAAGAAAATTACTACTTATATCAAATAAAAATCCTGAAAAAATAAGCGAAATAATTGATGATATAAATGATTCTAGAGTTTATAAAATAATTTGATACTCAAACAAAGAAAAAATAGAAAATAATGATCTTAAATACAAATGAAATATAGAAAAAATTAAAATACTTTTTGAGAAAAAAAGATGTGATGAAATCTTATATATTGATAGTGATTACAATAAAAAAGAATTACATGAATTATGGGAATTAACTAGAATATTTGCAATTAGATATAGATATATAACTAACTCATTTGATGTAACAAAAACAAATACAACTTTGACTCTTATAAATAAAATACCAGTAATTGAAATAAAAAATACTTCACTTGATAATTGGGCAAAGGTATTTAAAAGAATATTTGATTTATTAGCATGAATAATTTGAATAATTATAACTTTTCCTTTAATAATTACTATTTGAATTTTAATAAAAATAGAAGATCCTAAATGACCTATTTTTTATAAAAATCATAGAATTTGAAAATCAGGAAAAAGATTTAATCTATACAAATTTAGATATATGAAATGGGAATATTGTATAAAAGATGCTTATACAAAAATAAATAAAAATGATGAAGCTCTACTCTTTGAAAAAGAATTAATTGAAAAAAGTTCAAGTAGAAATTGACCACTATACAAGATAAAAAATGACCCTAGAAAAACAAAAATTTGAAATTTTATTGAAAAATATTCTATCGATGAGATACCACAATTTTTTAATCTAATTATTTGAAATATGAGTCTTGTTTGACCAAGACCACATCAACCAAGAGAAGTAGAAAAATATAGTATAGACCAAAAAAGATTACTTACTATAAAACCATGAATTACTTGAATGGCTCAAGTAAATTGAAGAGAAAAAAATGATTTTAAAAAAGAAGCTGAACTTGATATATTTTATATAGAAAATTGGAATATGTTACTTGATTTAAAAATCATATTAAAAACTTTTAGTGTAATATTATCAAGAAAATAAAAATACTTAGGCAAAAGACCTAAGTATTTTTATTTATAAATTATTTCTATTTGTCTTTCATCTTCATTTTTAGTTTTAGTCAAAGTTATAGTTATATCAGATTTATAGTATGTTTCAATTAATTCTGGCCATTCTATAAGTATAATTCAAGTATTATTATCTAATATATCTTCTCAACCAATAGCAAAAAATTCATCATAATTACTTAATCTATATAAATCAAAATGATAATTATCTCAGTATTTATTATAATATGTATAAGTTGGAGAAATAATATCTTCTTTAACTCAGAGTAAATTATTTAAAATATGCTTTGAAATAGTTGTTTTTCAAGCTCATAAATCTCATTTTAAAAAGATTATACAAGGAGTTTTTATCTCAAAATCAAGTGATGAAATATTATTTATGGAATATTTTTTAATCATATCAAGAAAAAAATGTGTTAAAATTTGATTTAAATTATTATTTGATATATAATAAAGCTATAAATTTAGTAAAATAACTATATTACATATTATGGAAACATTAATAGAAGTAAATAAAAAAGAAGAAAATTGAATTATAATTTTTGAATTTACATGAGAATTAGATGAAACAAATGCAGATAAAACATTTAAAAGCATTTATGAAGCAATTGGTGATTTTGGTAATAAAAAAATCATTCTAAATATGTCTGGTTTAAAATATCTAAACTCAAAATCAATTGGTTATATTGCTGATGTATTTTCAAATATAGAAGATAACGAATGACAAATGCAAATTACAAATTGTTCTGAATGAGTAAAAGATATATTAGAACTTGTTGGGATTACAACTATTGTACCTACGGTTGATGATGAAAAAGATGCAATTAAAGCTATGAGTTAATAGTAAAATAAAAAAATATGGATGATGAATCCATATTTTTTTATTTTACTATTTCTTTCAATTTTTTCTCAAAATTACTAAGCGAGAAATCGTTTGCTCTTTCCTTGCAATCTGCTTTCATATCTAAACTTTTTTCAGGTGTCAATTTATTAACTGCTTCAATTATATCTTCAATTTTTAAATCTGGATTGATTAAATAACCAGTTTTAGAATCAATTATAGTTTCCTTTAATCATCAATCATTTACTCATAAAACTGGCTTTCAAGCAGCCATACTTTCAACTGGACTCATACCAAAATCTTCATCAATTGGTATATAGATTGTTGCAATACAATTCCCTACATAATCAGTAAAACCTACATTTCAAGGTAGAGTTTTAAATTCTATATTTGAAGATCATTTTGCAAGTGAAAAAATCTTTGATTTTTGAGGATCATTTTCTCAATATATAACAAGTAATTTTTTATCAGGCATTAACTTAAATGCCTCAACTATCTTATCTACTCTTTTTGCATCACTAAGTCTTGCAAAACTTAGATAATAATCCTTTGTACTTATATATTTAAATTCTCTTAAATTAACTGGTGGATATAAAACAACACTATCAATTCATAAAAATTTCTTAATTCTCTTTTGAGTATTTATAGAATTTGTTAAAACTAAATCCATTTTTTTTACATCACTTTCGTAACTTTTTTTAAAAACATAACAAAATAATTTAAAAACTGGTTTTATAAAAAAAGGAACTTTTTTAAGATATAAATCATGTAAATCATAAATATATCTAGGTGGAGTGTGACAATAATAGATTTTTTTAGAAGTTTTATTACAATTCCTAACAGAACTTATACTATCTCATGAAAAAATTACAGTTTCATAATTTTTTAGAAATCTTGTATTAAATAAAAATGCCCATTTAAGTTTTATATGCCTAAATCATTTTTTAAATATCTCACTTGATACTGAAATCATCTCTCATTTAAATCACTCTTTTCTTAGATCAAAACTTCATGCACTAAAAAACCCTGAAGCCAAATCAGCATTAAGTGCTTTTGCCATCATAAGAATAAGCCTTTCTCATCATCATTTATAGAGAAAAGTATCGTGCATTATTATTGTTTTATTTTTCATTTCAATTCATTCAATTTAATTAATGCTTCCATTGGTGTAAGATTATTAACATCAATTTTTTTCAATTCTTGTTCAACTAAACTTTCACAAAAAACCTCTTTTTCTACAAATTCTACTATTGGTTTACTTCAAATAGTAAGTTGATTTCAAAAAACTCATGAATGTTCTAATTCCAATTTCTTAAGCATTTTCTTTGCTTCCATAATAGTTGACTGTCACAATCATGCAATTTTTGCAACTTCTAATCAAAAAGATTTTTTGATTCACCCGGGAATTATTTTTCTAAGAAAAACTAAGTTTTCATCATTTTCTCAAACTGCAACAGAAAAATTTGAAACTCATTTTAAGTTTTTTGATTCATCAATTAATTCATGATAATGAGTTGCAAAAAGTGTTTTTGCTTTTATGTTGTCGTGATTTTCTTTTAATATTGCCCATGCTAAACTCATACCATCATAAGTAGAAGTTCACCTACCAACTTCATCAATTATTACAAAACTATTTTTTGTAGAATTATTTAATATATTTGCAACTTCTTGCATTTCAACCATAAATGTTGATTGTCCTAAAAACAAATTATCTTGTGCTCAAATCCTAGAAAAAATCTTATCCGTTATTGGTATATTTGCTTCCTTAGATGGGACAAAACTACCAATATGCGACATAAGTATAATCAAAGCATTTTGCCTCAAAAAAGTAGATTTTCATCACATATTTGGTCAAGTAATTATATGAACATAATCACTATTATTTAACTCTAAATTATTACTTATAAAATCACTTGCATTTTTTTCTATAATTGGATGTCTTCAAGAAATAATCTTTAAATTTGAATCGGTGTTTATTGATGGTTTTACATAATTATTTTCATAAGCTGCTTGAGAAAGTGATGATAGAAAATCTATATTTGAAGTTATATCTGAAACTTTTTTTATATTTTTATAACTATCTAAAATTTGTTCTCTAATTTGCAAAAATATTTCATATTCTCTTGATGATTTTTCATTTTGTGCTTCCAAAAATTTTTCTTCAAATTGTTTTAACTCAATAGTTACATATCTAGAAGCATTTACCAAAGTTTGTTTATGTATAAATGAATCTGGAATTTTTAAAGTTTGACTTTTTGGAATTTCTATAAAATAACCTGAAATATTAGTATACTTTATTTTTAAATTTGAAATTCAAGAACTTTTTGAGAGTTCATTTTGATAATTTGTTAACCAATCTTTTGAATTATTTATTATACTTCTAAATTCATCAACAATCAAATCATATCAATCTGCAATTATTTCTCATGAAGTGAGTGAATTTTCTGTATTTTCTTTAATTGAAGATTCTAGTAATTCGATGATTTTTTCTATTTCTATCAATTTTATGAATTTATATTTTAAACTTAAACCAATTTTAGTTATAATAAAAGTTTTGTAAAGAAAATATTTACTTGAAAAATAATCTTATTTCTATAAAATTTTAAATAGTTAAAAATAAAAATGAAAATCCATGATAAAAGTACATAAAAATGATTCTATAGTAGATATAATTATAAAAATTAAAAATAATTCTGAAAAAGAACTTATAATAGAGTTTCCTTTTTGACATCCTGTTTTACATAACCATACTTCTCTAAAAATCATAAAAACAAAAGCTTGAAAAAGAGAATTAATAATTATAACAAATGATAAAACTGCAAAGAAAATCTGAAAAAATTTGTGAATAAAATATTCTATAACTGATAATCCAGATTTAGTAGAATATAATTATACTTTTTTTGAATATTTTTTGTATACATTTAAAAGTTATTTTAGAGAAATAAAAGATATATTTTTACAAAAAAATCACGATTCAATAATAGTAAAATACAATAAAAAATATGGAAATTGAAAGATATGATTTTTTATAACATTTATCTTTATATCATTTTTCTTACTTATATTTATATTTTATTTTGCTGTAAATAAAACTTATATTTATATAAGTCCTGAAGTAGAAGTAAAAACAAAAGCAAAAAATTTTATTTTTACTGAAATGAAAGATGATGAATTTATGCTTGATGAAAATACTATAAAATTAAAGAAAATTCAAAAAGTAATATCTATAACTGAAAAATTCGGTACATCTTGAATTTCAGAAAAAACAGTTTCGACTTCTAGATGAAAAATTACTTTGTATAATTTATTTAGTGAAAAAATAGATTTAATATCAAATACAAGAGTAGAAACTATATCTTGAATAACTTTCTTAATAGAGTGAAGTGTAAGTATTCCACCAAGTATAGTAAGTTGAAGTTGAGAAGTTATACCATGACAAATAGATACATATGCTATTTCTAGAAATCATGATAGTAAATGAAATATACCAGGATCAAAAGCAAATATAAAAATATGAACTAAACTTGAATTACCTGGTTTAAAAACTGATAAGAATAAATTGTATGCAATTTCTAGTAGTGATTTTAAATGAGCAAATGATAATTATACTAAAGTTTTAAATAAAAATGATATAGAAAATGCAAAAATACTTTTAAAATGAAAAATAGAAAATGAAGCATTGAAACAAATAAAAAATGATATATTAGAAGCAAATAAATCAAATAATGTTGAATTTGAAATTTTATGAATTAATGATGTAATAAAATATTCTGACTTTGAAATCTTTTGATTAAATAATTTAAAAATATGAGAAGAAATAGATAATTTTGAACTATGAGCAACTATAAAAATATCAACTTATTCTTATAATAAAGAACTTCTCATAAGTAAAATGAGAAACGATATAAAAGATAATATATTAAAAGATATTGAAGAAATATTACAAATAAATTCAAATTCTCTAAGAATTACAAATATTATTTGGACTGAAAATAATCCTTATTCATTAAAAGCAACAGCTCAAGTTGAAGTACTTTTTATACATAATTTTTTAAGTAAAAGTAATAATTATGTAGATAAATTAAAATCAGTTGTATCATGATTAAACAAAAATGAAGCTGAAAAAATACTATTGAATAATAGTAAAATAAGTAATGTAAAAATTGAAACAAAGCCATTTTTTATAAAAAATGTTTCAAAAATAACTGATAATATAATATTTAAAGTAGTTAAAGAATAAAAAAAATTGCCGTAGGCAATCTTTTTTATTCTTTATTTAGTCTATTTATTTCATCTATAACCACCTCTTGAATTTGAAGAAGAAGAATTTCATCTATAACTTGAACCTCTACTACTAGTTTTTCTAGCAAAACCAGATGAAGAGGAACTACTACTTCATTCTTTTTTTGATTCAACAATTAATGGTTTAATAGGATTAAATTCTTTAAATTTTTTAAGAACAAAATCTGCATCATCATTTGATAAATTAATAAATGAAAATTCTCTCATTATATCAATATTACCAACATCTCATAATTTAGAAGAAGTTTCTTTTTCGATAAATTGGATTAAACTTCCAGGACTAAATCAGTCTAATTTTCATTTAGCAACAAATAATCTTTTTTGTCATTCAACTCAACTAAATCATCTATCAGATCTATCTCATCTTGGTGCCTTATCATTTCTATTACCTCTATCTCATCTGGTATCAGAAGAAAAATTTTCTTCTCTTAATTCACTATAATGAGTTATTGAAAATTCTTTTCAATAACTTTCCTTCAAAATAGCAGCGAGTATTTGTTCAGGAGGATTACCTAAGTCAAGTAAATCTTTTGCTAAATCTATATAATATAATTCATCTATATTAGTTAATAATTCTCTAGTATTATCAATTAATCTTTTTTTCTTAAATTCAATTACATCAGAAATTTCTGGTAATTTTTCAACTTTAATTTTTGATTTAATAGCAGACTCTATCCAAGATAAAATTCTAGAATCTTTTCTTGATACAAATGAAATAGCTTCTCATTTATTACCTGCTCTACCAGTTCTACCTATTCTATGTGTATAAGTTTCTGGATTATCAGGAAGTGTATAATTAACTACATGAGTTAAATTATTTACATCTATACCTCTAGCTGCAACATCAGTAGCAACAAGAATTTTTATAGCTCAATTTTTAAATCTTGCTAAAGTTTTTTCTCTTTGTTTTTGATCAATATCTCAATGAATTCATTCTACTTTATAACCTCTACTCATAAGTCTAGCAGCTACATCATCAACATCAGCTTTTGTTCTACAAAATAATATACCATAAAAATCAAATTCTACTTCTATTACTCTGCAAAGTGCTTCAAATTTATCTCTTTCATTAACTTTATAACATATTTGATTAATATCTGAATTTGTTAATTCATTTTTTTCTATAGTTACTAAATCATGATCTTTAATATATTTATTAACTATATCTTTAATACTTTTTGGCATAGTAGCTGAAAAAAGTAATACTTTTTTATCTTTTGGAGTAAAAGTAATTATTTCTTCAATTTCTTCTTTAAAACCAATATTAAGCATTTCATCTGCTTCATCTAAAATAAAATATTTTATTTTATCTATATTTAAAGTTTTTCTTTTAGTTAAATGATCTATAACTCTACCTGGAGTACCTACAACTATTTGTGGTCAAGCTCTTAATCATGATAATTCATCTCTGATATTTTGTCATCAGTAAAGTAATTGAATTTTTACTGAACTATCAGCAAAAGATCTAATTTCTTCAGCAACTTGTATAGCAAGCTCTCTAGTTGGAGCTAAAATAAGAGTTTGAATATCTCTAGAATTAATATCAATTCTTTCTAAAACTGGAAGTGCAAAAGCAGCAGTTTTACCTGTACCAGTTTGAGCTTGACC
>Ga0100398_1000830_pt1 | contig 27302 bp, 17 predicted proteins | sample CryGeymeta201522_FD_81568 | JGI IMG/M metagenome (GOLD analysis project Ga0100398, IMG submission 81568) | Groundwater microbial communities from Crystal Geyser aquifers in Utah, USA - Crystal Geyser metaG 2015-22 | ecosystem: Environmental > Aquatic > Deep subsurface > Groundwater | place: USA...
AGAAAAGGAGGGTAGCCTCCATCGTGTAGCTGCCTGTGTGAGCTACCGGACGCTGAAGCGATCCGGCGTCCTTTTGTGGGGGAACTTCAAAAACGATGCACTACGAATCCTGAGCAATGCTGGGGGCGTCCCTGTATACGCGGCATGCGCATTCGCGTGACAGACATCATGGACTTCTATGCAGCCGGTCTGACGGACCGTGAGATACTTGAGGAGATGCCAGACCTTGAGCGAGAGGATCTGATTGCCACCATGAAATACGCCACCCGAAAACTCCACCACGCGGTGTTGGCGGCATGAGAATCCGGATTGACGCACAGATCTCCCCTGCTATTGCAAAATGGATCACAAGGAGCTTTGAAGTAACCGCAACTCCCCTGCGGGACCTCGGCTTGCGCGATGCGCGCGACTCGGAAATCTTTTGCGAAGCGCGATCCGCCTCATCGAGTCGGGCGAGAAAGTTGTGGCGATTGCAGATGATTGACCGAAGAACTACAGCAGGAGAGTGACAATACTCATGTCCAAGCCCAACCTATCCGTCATGCTCTTTCCCTTCCACGCGGCCCTCAACGAGGGTACGCTGGATCCGGGGCAGTTCGCAGAGAAACTGCACACGGCAGGCATCACAGGACTGGAGCCTATGCCCCTCCTTCGCCAGGACCAGCCGAATTGGTGGGAGGCGTTGTATCGGTCCGCGACCGATCTCGGAATGGAGTGCGCCTGCGCGGACGTCTGCCTGAACCTGATCGGGGAAACGGAGGCAAAACGTCGCGACGCGCTGGATCGTGTGGCGTGGGGGGTGGAGTGGTGTGTGAAGCACAACTGCCGCATCGCTCTGCACGCGGGGAGTCTGCCACCGGAAGGCATGTCTTGCGAGGAGGGTCGGAAAGCGCTTGCCGGGCTTCTCGCCCGGGCTGCCGCGGAAGCGGAAGGATCCGGCGTGACACTCACCATCGAGGACTACGGAATGGACCCCAGGTTTGCGTGCAGCGTCCATCACGTATTGCAGGTGCTGGAGGATACGGGGCGACCCGATGTGAAGCTCACCTTTGACAACGGCAACTTCCTGTACGCCGACGAGAAGCCGACAACATGCTTTCCTTTGGTCAAAGACCGGATAGTCCATGTGCACTTCAAAGACGTCGTGACCATCGACGACCCGTCATCGACGGGACTGCGTTCGCTTTCAGGCAAGCGACTCGCAGGTGCGCCGATTGGCGCTGGGGAGGGCGAAGTTGCGGAGTGCATCTGGCTCATCAAGGCGAACGACTATACCGGCTGGGCGTCGCTGGAAGTCTGTGTCGCGCCACCTCTACCGGAGACTATTCGCGCCGCGGAGTATCTTCGAGAGGTCTGGAGTAGTAGTCGCGATGCTTGAGACCAGACGGCCGTAGGATAGAGCTCCAGCTCTGTCACTCACACGGAAGGAGTAAAGCGAACCATGCACAAGCCTACACCTCTTTTTCTGCTTCTACTTGCCTGCATACTTTCTGCACCCAGAGCCGCGCGTGCTGAGGTAGCGAAACCTGCCAACCTTCTGACAGATGCCAGCTTCGAGCAGGTGAGAGAAGTTGTCGTCGCGTGCGAACCGTACATCTACAACGCTATCGTGAAGGAAGGGATCAACCTCGGCAACGACGGCGCGCCGGTGGTCGTGCTCCCTGCGGCGCTCAGTCAGTTCTCCGGATGCAAGAAGCTGCAAGTCGTGGAAGGCGACGCCGGCAAGGAGGTCCACTCCGGAAAACGCGCGATTCTCGTCAACGGCAGCATCTATCTCAATGCCCGTAGCGACGCAACGACAGGAGATGCCTTCAAGGCTCGTGTCTACGTGAAGGGCAAAGGCAAGTTCCGGGTGATCCTGCACCTGACGAACGCGGGAAACCAATACTTCGGTCAGTCCGTGCCGAATCAGATGCCGGTGGACGCTTCGGACTGGACCCTCGTGGAGCAGACTCTCACCACCGACGACAAACCCAACCTGAAGACCGTGTGGGCGCGCATCGAGACGGTGGGAGATCTGTATCTCGATGATTTTGAATTGGTGAAGGAACAGAAATGAACCGCATCCTTTCGTTCTGCATTCCACTGCTCCTGTCAATCGGTCTCATTGGAGTCCCAGTCCGTTCGGTCGCAGCAGCCCCCTCCATCTTCGCCTTCGCATGTCCGGCTGAGGACGCGATTGCGGTGGATGGACAGGCGACCGAGTCGGTCTGGCAGCGCGCAATGCCGATGACGGACCTCGCCGCCTATATCGACAATTCACGGTCGGCGGATGTCCAAACCATCTTCAAGATCGCGTATGATACGACAAACCTCTACCTCGCCGTCCTCGCGGACGAACCGGCAATGGACACAGTCATTGTCGAAGAGGCCGATCACGACACCTGGCCGCCCGGCTCCAAGATCGAGGTGTTCCTCGACCCGCAGCGGGATCGGTACACTTACTACCAGTTGGCCGCCAACCTCGCAGGGACCCGGTATGATTCTTACAGGAAGGACAAGGACGCCTGGAACCCAGACTGGAAGGCGGCCACCCGGCTCGGCGACAAGGGGTGGACGATGGAGATGGTCATCCCGCTGAAAGACTTCTGCGACGCGCAACCTCGAGAAGGGAGTGTGTGGGGGCTGAACCTCTGCCGCAACCGGGAGGGTGGCCTGCAGAATTCCAGCACCTGGGCACGGGTGGGGTACGACTTCCACAACCCCGGCAAGTTTAACAGCCTCATCTTCGGCGGGCCGCAGGATTTCATCGACAGCGAACTCGCGCACGGCAAGTGGGTCAGCGAAACGACCACGCAGAACCTCGTGAAGGTTCCCCGATTTTCCGCCGCGATTCAGAGGCAGCTTGGCCGTGCGGACCAGGTGAGAAAGAATTTCGCCGCGACATCCGCGGCCTTCGCGCCCGGCGACCTCGACAGCTTCAGGGATATCTACGTTCTGGCCCAGTCGGTTCGCAAATGCTGTGACGCCATCGTTCAAGAGATGGAAGTGTTGCTTGCGCTCTCCGCGACGCAGGGAAGAGGAGACCGGAAATGAAACCATCGCTATTGAGAGTGTTATCTTTCACAATGGCTGTCAGTGGGTTGCTCGCAGCGCGTTCCGTCGGCCAGTGCGCGGATTTCGGGCCGGATCAGCCCTACGACAAGCTGTCACGCGCGCTGGTGACGCCGCACACGCCATTCGCGAATCCACTCGCAGGCGGGCCGATCAAGGTGCTTGTGATCGCGCCCACGGGGACGCAGCGGGAGACCATCGAATTGGCGCAGCGGCTGGAGATCGACTTCGCGGCGCTGATGACGGAGGGTTTTGATTCGTTCGGTCCCTACGACCGCGGCTACAATCGAGAAACGTATTTGGAGATCGAGCCGGCCCAGTTCCGCCAAGTGGTGGACAAACGCCTTGCGGAGGATGCGGAGTACGACGTCATCATCATCGGCAAGATGCCGTGGAGCGCGTTCCCCGCGGCGGTACAGACGCGCATCATGGACAAAGTGAAGTCTGGAGCGGGACTGGTTTACATCAACCCCACCGCCTTGAGCGACGAACTCAAAGGCGCGCTTGCGAACAACGACGCCAGTTCCATCATCGCGCGCGGGGTACCCATCTCATCCGTTCCAGCGCTGACCGGTGTGACCATTCACCAGGGACAGCTCGGCAAAGGCCAAGTTGTGACTGTTACGTATCCTGGAGATCTCGACCCGAAGAACCCGGAGATCAAGGGGATGCTGGAGTGCCTCACTCCCGGCGCGGCGCCGGATGACCTGCTCCACTATGACTATTGCCAGGCGCTGGTGGCGAGAGCATGTATCGCGGCAGCCAACAGGCAACCGCAAACCCTGATCGCCAACGTCGTTCTTCTCTCCACCGCCATTGACCGCGCACAACTGACATCGGCCAAAGTAACGGTTTCTCTCACCGGCCCACTAACGAACTGCGAACTGGAATACGCTGTCCGCGACCGACAGGGACGGCAGGAGGCGAGTCGCACACTGAAAGTCGCGGGCAACAGCGCGACACTGCCTCCGCCGCTCATGAAGAGCGGAGAAAAGATGCTTAACCTGTCGCTGAAGTCGGGCGGCAAGATCGTCGACTGGTATTCCGTTCCGTTCTCGGTTGTTGCACCGGTGAGCATTCAGCAGGTGGAACTGGTGAAAGATACTCTCCCCAAAGGAGAAGCAATCAGCGGACGCATTGTCCTGTCGCAATCTCTCGGCGCGGGGCGATCTCTCCGAGTCGACGCTGTGGACAACCACGGGAGGCTGGTGGCGACGGCGGGGCTGACGGTCGCCGGAACAGAAGGGCGGTTCGCCCTGCCAATCCCGCGTCCGCTCACCAAAGCGCACAGGCTTGTTGCTACGCTCAGCGAGAAGAGCGGTGTCATCGACCAGCGGGAAGTACCCTTCTACATCAACACCACCGATCCCACCAAAGTGGACGATTTCTCGTTCTTCGCCTGGGGCGGCGCCAAAGGCGCAAGCCGCAGCGCGGTGACATTCCTCAACCAGTTCGCTCGTTCGGGCATAGACACTCTCTACAATACTTCCTCGCTGTGGGACACCGTCGAGCAGACACGGGAGATCGGGCAGAGAGCCTGCCGGGCGAATCTGCAAGTGGCGCCGTATGCGACGCGTCTGTTCCTTGTCTCGAGTGGGTACGAGCACACAAAGTCGGTTGCGGGACCGGACGGACCCTGCATCCGCAACTGCACCCTTTCGGTCACGCCGGAAGAACGGGCGCAAGAGTCTGGCATCGTCCACATGAAAGACCTTGCGACGGCCCTCGGTCCTCTGGGTCCGGCCTACTACAGCCTCGGCGATGAGAACGCTCTTGCCTGGCCGGGGGAGGAGGTCTGCTTCTGCGACGAATGCCGGGAGAGCTTTCAGAAGTATGTGAAGGGAATCTACGGAACGCTGGACGCTCTCAACAAGGAATGGGGGAGCGACTACAAAGACTGGACGGAGATCAAGCGTATCTCCCTGCCGGACGCGTGGAAGCAAAAACGGTATCCGCAGTGGGTCGATCACAGGATGCACATGGACAAACTCTTCGCCGACCTGCACGCCGACTACGCAAAAGCCATTCAGGCGGTGGACCCCGTCGCGCGTGTCGGCATGGAAGGTCCCGTGTATCCAAGTCATTCGTACACCGGGTTCGACTTGTACGAGATGCTCAAGACCTTCAAGTACTTCAACCCTTACAACCATCTGCCCGAAGTGAAAACGATCTGCTTCCTGCCGAAGGACTCCATCACCGGCATCTGGTTCGGGAGTTACGTCGCCAACACCAGCGAGGGACTCGTGCGTTACACCCCGTGGCATTGTTTGTTCGAAGGCATGACTGCCGTCGGCTGGTGGACGGTTGGCGGAGGCAACCGCGGTCTCGGGGGCCCGGCGGCGTACGCGCCGGACTACTCTCCACTCTCCTTCTTCCAGTGGGCGTGTGACGAAGTCGCCGAAATCAAGTCGGGGATCGGTAAGCTGCTGGTCTCATCGGAACGAACGATCCATCCCATCGCCGTCTACTACTCCAACGCCTGCCGCCACGCCTCCACCATCAGTTTCAAGGAGAGCACTTGGGAGAAGTCGCTGCAGGACTTCCACTACGTTCTCCGTGACGGCGGATTCGAGTATCGCTATCTCCCCCCGGAAGAGGTGCAGAAGGGCGGTCTCGACCGGTACAGGGTGCTGCTGCTTCCGTACGCGCAGGCCGTCTCGGATGATGATGTCAACCGCATCCGGGAGTTCGTCAGGAAAGGCGGCCTGCTGATTGCCGACTTCTCTCCCGCGCTGATGGACGAACACGGAAAGCGACGTGACCAGAGCGCGCTGACCGATGTCTTCGGCAAATTCGAACGCATGAACATCAACGCTTTCGGCAAGGGGAAAGCCGTGTATCTTGGGGATTATGCGAAGGGCTACGCCGACAAGCGCGAGGCCGGGGAAGGGAAAGGCATCGCCGCGGGCGTCTCACACCTGCTGTCCGAGTTGGCAGGCGTTCGCCCGTTTGCGGAAGTGACGGACGCGTCATCGCAACTGCGCCCTGATATTGAGGTGTCGCAGTTCACCAATGGCGACGCCACGTATCTGTGCCTCCTGCGCGGCGTGGCCGCCGCCAAGTCAACTGCCGCCGGGGCCGAAGGCGCGATAGTGACGGGAGTGGACAGCTCCGGTTCATCCGAAATTCTGGTGAAACTGCCTGCCGCGGCGCATGTCTACGACGTGCGCGAGGGCAAGTACCTCGGCAAAGCCTCCGAGCTGAAGATCACCTTGCAGCCGTCGCAGGCCAAAGTGTTGGCCTGCCTGCCAGTGAAACCGGAGCGGCTGACACTCAAGCTGAACTCAGCCAGCCACACCCAGGGAACCCAAGTTCCTGTCACTGCGACGGTTTCTCCCAGCCCCGGCAAGCGCACCGGTCTCGCCGTGCGCTTCGATGTCTTCGGGCCGGACGGGAAACTGCTGCCCCACTACACACAGAAAGTCGTCTTCTCCACCGGCACGTTCCGAGCAACCATCCCACTCAGTCTCAACGAACAGCCCGGCTCCTACCGCGTGACGGCGACGGAGATTGCCACCGGCGTAGCAGCGAACGCGAGCTTTAGAGTGAGCGGGAAATAGTCGGAGCAATCAGTGAAACACCTATCGCTGTTCATCCTACAGCGGCAGAGCCGCAACCAAGAAATGGAGGCGTTCTCCTGATACAATGGTAGTCCATTGAAATCTCACCATCGACAGGAGAACGCCATGCAAGAGTTTTTGAGCCGGCACGCATCCAAAATCACGGGCGTGCTTTCCTGTTTTGATCGAGTCGTTTTTCATGGTCACTTACCCTTGGGCTATCCGCATGCCATGGAACGATACCTCAACGCGCGAGGGTGTTTACTGAAGGATTTCAAAACCTTCGTGACGCAACAGAGCGAGCGTCTCAAGACGCACGCTCAAGCAGTCGCGGCGCAGGCGAACCGTCCGTATATCTACCTGGAAGGCTATACGCGCAAGGAAGACCTCGTTCAGGACCTTGTGCGCAAGGAAGGCCTCACCGTAGGTCTGGTTTGTGTCTTGGCAGCCGTAGAACCGTGTCAGTCGTTTAAGCTCTGCTACGGAAAGCGGCGACCGACTCTCAAATCCGCCAAGTGTAAGTGCCTCCATTTCTACTTCTACTTCTACTTCCTTGACCGGGAATACGGGTTCATGCACGTGCGGGTGCAGAGTTGGTTCCCGTTCCAGATTCAGGTCTGTCTCAACGGCCATGACTGGCTGGCGCACAAGCTGGACCGGCATGGCGTGGCGTATTGCCGACAGGACAATGCCTTCCTCGCCATCGAAGGTCCACCACGCGCACAGAAGTTTGCGGACCAGATGGTGAATAAGAACTGGCCTCGCATCCTCACCGCCTTTGCCCGCAAGGTGAATCCTCTGCTCCAGAATATTCTGGCGGAAAGCCAATACTACTGGGTGACCGACCAGGCCGAATATGCGACCGATGTGATCTTCCAAGACCCCGCTGCTCTCCACAGCCTGTATCAGAAATTGCTGCGGCACGCCGTCGTGTGCTTCAGCGCCGAGGATGTCATGACCTTCCTTGGGAGAAAACTACACGGGCTTTTCAAGGGTGAACTTGTGAACGATTACAAACACCGTCTTCCCGGTGCCCGGATCAAGCATCGGATGAAAAAGAACTGGATTAAAATGTACGACAAGTTTGGGAGCGTACTACGCATCGAGACAGTGATCAATCATCCGTACGAGTTCAAGGTTCGCCGCACCGGCAAGCGCAAGGGACACATCGTCACGGACTGGTTCCCCATGCCCAAGGGAGTCGCGCATCTGTATCGCTATGCGGAGGTTTCCCTCCAGGCGAATCGGCGATATCTGGATGCATTGGCAGCCGTAGAAGACCCCGCCCAATCCTACCACCTCCTCGATCGAGTCTGTCAACCGGCCACGTTTAACGGGCGCAAGGTGGGGGCTTCAATCCTCTCGCACACCAGGACGCGGAACTCTTCGCCACCGTGATCCGCGGCGAGCACGCGGTGAGAGGTTTCCGCAACGCAGACATTCGCCGTCACATCTATCCGCACAAGCCTTCCGATCCCGCCGCAATCTGCCGACACACTGCCCGTGTCAGCCGTCTACTCCAACGACTGCGCGTCCACGGATTGATCGCAAAAATCCCTCGCTGCCGACGCTATCGCGTCACTTCCCTCGGCTATTCCCTGATGGCGGCCGCCGTACACTTACGACAGGAAGGGACTCTTCTTGCACTCGCATCCCAACCCCCTTGACCATCTACAAACATCTACGCGGAACGCGCATGTGTTGGAGATAAAGAATCTATGTCCCGTTCAGGCCGTATCTCTCTCTGAATCTGCGGCACGCCGCCGGAACGCCACCGACTCAAGTCGAACGTAAGTTGGCGAGCAAGCGATTCTGGCAGAGGAACCCGGTTAGCGAGGGCTTCGGACTTTGCCTCGTCGAACTCGAACTTCTGACCCATGACGATCTGGAACCAGCGCTCGCGGTCACGGACGACGCGGAACATCTTCTCATCCGCGCTGCCGGCGATGAACGGCTCGTAGACAAGGATGGGCCGCCGGCAGACCTCCGCCTTGCAGCGGATGCGGTCGAGACGACCCGTCCGCTGTTCCAGCGTGCTCGGGTTCCAGCAGAGGTCGTGGTGGATGACGTAGCGGCAGAAGCGGTGCAAATCCACGCCCTCACCCATCACGGAACTGCTGACGAGGACCTCGGGGAACAGCGGGCTGTTGAACGCAAGCATCAAGCGGTCCCGGATCTCCGTCTTCGTGTCGCCGTAGACCAGGCGGACCAATGGCATGACGCGGTAGCTGCCATCGTCTGCTTCGTCCTCGATGTCGTCCTCGTCGGCATGTTCTGCGCGCCTCGGCTTGGAGTAGACACTGACCGCGAACAGGTACTCCCGCAGCGGATCTTCTGACTCGTCCGAGACCTCGTCCTCCTTGAGCGCCAGACTGCGCTCGGCTCGCTCCGCGAGTTCAACGGCGAAGTCGAGGAACTGGGCCACGCGACCCATGCAGGTCTGGTTGGAGGTATCCCTCTCCTCCAGGACGGCGTGCCGCAGAGCACTCACACCCCGAGCGATGACCTCACGGCGTGACTCGCGTTCCTCCAGGGCATCGCGGACGAGTGGGTCGTCAAGCGGCAGGTAGCGCGCGACGAATGACGGCGAGCGGAAGTATGCCATCAGAACGCCCAGGAGTTGCCCTTGGTAAGGCTGCAAGATCGTGTAACGCGGCTCCGCAAATGGCACGTCGAGCAGCGTCTTCATCTCGCGATAGAATGGGCTTTCCTCATCGGTCAAGCGCCGGGTGATGCGGGCCAGCCAGCTCTGGATTTCCTCCCCGCGCTTCTGCGAATCGAGGCCGAGCTTCTCCCCTGCGACGTCGATGATCCTCTGGTTCACTTCCTCGCGAATGTGCTCATAGAGCGCGTGCGCTGTCTGGATGTAGAAGCAGAAGACGAGGACCTTCTCGCCTCGAAGCCAAAGGTCGACCGCTCTCTCCACTGTGGCCGAGATCTTGGGGTGCTGCAACCGCGCGGTCCGTGGGTCTTCACGGGACGGGATAAGGCGGGCAATCTGCTCCTCGTACCACCGCGTCGGGACCACCCATGCTCCGCTCTCCTCCACGGCGTCAAGCCCGTCGTCAGAGTCTTTCGCCTTGCGGCGAGCATCGCGTGTGTGATGGAACGCCTCGTACGAGCTGGCCAGGCCCTCGGCGAAAAACGCCCTCGTACCCGGGCACTGGGCTAGCTGGCCCTGCGCCCTGGCCGTAATGAGGAAGGGGAGCAGTGCACGTTCGTCAATCGGCAGGCCCTCGACAGCCTGACCGGGAAGAGCGCCCTCAGGGGCAGTAATGGCCTTGCCAACCATCACGCTCCGACGCGGGACATTCGTCGTCCCGTCCTCGCAGGGCAGATTTGGCGACCTGTTGTGACGGATGAGCCATGGCCTGAGGAGTTGCTCGGCTTGCTCCCTCGTGTCCGCGCAATCCTTGTAGGTTTGGACGAGCTCTCGCTCCCAAGCATCCGACGGTCTTGTTCTCAGCCGTTCCCACCACTCGTGAACGAGCTCGGTTTCGTCTTTCTCGCCGCCAGGGTCCACGGCGAGCATCTCGCTACGCAGCTTGCCCCAAAGCCGGTCGAAGCGCCTGCCGGCCAGGCGGTTCTGGTCAAGCGCATGCTCAAGCTCGGTCATCCTGTCTGAGAAGTCGTCGCGCGTCCCGTCAGGCGCCTCCTTCGAAGACCATCGCACGGCCGCGAAGCTCCGGAGGACGCGGATCAGTTCCTGATGCCCAAGCTGGAAGGGAGTGGCGGTGAGGAAGAGCGTGCGGTCGAACTTGTCCTTCAGGAGCGCGACCTCACTCTCGCTCTCCTGGCGGAAGAGCCTGGCCAGGCGCGCGGAATCGTTCTTGGCGTGATGGGCCTCATCCAATATTAGGAGCGGAGAGCGCCAGCAAACGAGGTTCAGCCACTGCTCGTAGATCAAGCGGCAGGCGTCATTGAAGTTCTGGAGAACCTCATTCCGAGTCGATTTCTTGACATGTACTGGCCGCCGACTGGGCAGGTCATGTCGAATGAGATTGCACAGGGACTCCCAGTCAATGCGATGGTTTTCCTTGGGTAGGAGGTCTGGAACAGGATGATCATCAGCTTCTGTCAGAATCCCTTCCTCTACCAAGATGCGTTTCCAGTGAAGCACGTCCGCATGCATCAGCCGTCGGACAACCTCATCCGTGAGCCTGCGGTTGGACAACTGCCGGACAAGGACCGCTGCCCAACGGTAGAGCCGACGCTTCCGTGTGTCCGAGAGTCTCGTATGGCCACGGGCAAGACGGATCATCGCCAGCTTAACCCATGGGTCGTACAGACCACGGGAGAAACAACCTGTCGTGATGAAGATGAGGTGGGCGCGTTCCCGGACATCGTCGTCCAGTAGCTTGAAGAACTCCGTTGGGGTGTGGGCGTACTCATCCCGCACCCACTCCAGGGCGCCAGGCCGCACGCAGTGTGCCTTGAACTGATCCCAGTCGCGCTGCCACTTCTGCCGTAAGCCCGGCGGCACCATCACTACGACTGGACAGTGCATTGGGCGCGTCGCGACGATGACCGAGGCGGCAACGGCCATCGCGACGTAGGTTTTTCCCATCCCGACCTCATCTGCCAGGAGCACGCCCGGACGGGTGCGAAGGTCCGCTAGGATGCTCGCCGCTGTCTCTGCCTGGCGCCGAGCATCGTCGGCGCCGAGCTGCTTCTTGGCGACGCCGCCAAGTTCGATGATGCTCTCAAGGAATGTCCACTCGACTGGCATTCGCTATCCCTCCTCGCGGGCGCCCAGGAGCTGCACGTTCTCGGCAAAGGCTGCCTCGAGGTAAGACCGCAGACCTTCGGGCGTTGTTCCCGCCCGCTCCCGCAAGCGCTGGACTACTGCGTGTAGCTTCTTCCCGGCTTCCTGGAAGAGCGGGATGAGCCACTTGCCGTCACGCCCGACCGCACGCCGGACCTGGCGCCCGATGTGGCCAAGGCACAGAACCATCTCGGCGAGAACATAGAGCCGATAGGCCAGCTCCAACGGCGTGGCCTCGTCGTTACGCCCATCTTCCTCCCCGCACAGGGCTTCTGCCAAGTGAACGGGCCCCAGCGGGTCGCGGAGGAGCCGGTAACGGATGGCGTCGGACGTCGGGGCGGTTCTACCGAGGCGTTCCGCCATCGCTGCCAGTGCGCGGCCAAAGCGTCGAACGCGATACAGCAGGTAGGTCGAGGTGTCCACCGCCCGCAGGGATTCGATGGCGGCGTCAGTGCTGGGTGTCCTTTGGCGGCGTGTGCCTTGCCGCTCAAGCCATTCGGCAGGGTCTCTGCCGCTGAGCAGGCATTCGATGATGCTGTCCACCGTCAAGTTGCGGAACTCCTCGGGCGGCAGGAGATCCGCTTCCCTGTCTTCGACGGACATAGCGAGGAAGCTGTCGTGCCGCGCTCCATCCTTGTCCTCCCAATCCACGTGAAGGGCGACAAGGTGAGCGCCGCGGGCTTTCTCGTCCAGGGTGAAGCATAGGGTTGACGCTTCTGCTGGCGCCGCGGCCCGCGTGAACAACGGCGGAGCCTGCTCGACTGACTGCCCTGCAAGGCTAACAGTCCACTGCGGCGGCTCCCACTGGTCTCGGTCCAAGCCCACCTTGATCTCGCCCGTCACTTGGGAGTAACAGGCCCACGCGAAGAACGCCGGTAGCAGAGGCTTACCCGAAGGGGCGTCGTCGGGCAACTCGACCGGCTGTTGCCAGACGACCTCGTCCACGCCCAGCGCGCTCTCCCGCCGCACGGGAAGCCCAAGACGGTCCGCCAGTGCCAATCCCTCCTGCTTAGCTTTGGCCCAGTCCTCGAACGCAAGGTTGGCTTCGCAGTTGAACACACCGACACCCATCCCGTGCGGGGTGAAATTGCTGGACCCGATCATCAGGAGCTCGTGCTGGTCACCCTGGAAGAGCACGGCCTTGGCGTGCAGATCGCGGTTCCCATCGTCCACGCCCTCGACATATCGTGGCACGGGGAGCACGTAGGCCCGATCTCCCCGTCCGAACCGCCTCTTCCAGTCCTGGCCAAAGCGCTCTGGCAAGCGAACGATGCGGTGATCGCTCCCCTCGGCGGCTGGCTCCTCGGGAGTAACCAGCCAGCCTTCGGCATCCCGCGCCATCGGCAGACTCCACACGCGCGACACGACAGGGTCTTTCCCCTGCTCCGCTTGTCCCACGAATGGGGTCATCACCGTGAGGCGAACCACTCGGCGCGGAAGCCAAAGGCCAAGGAGTTGGTCCAGGACGGAGCGAGCGGCGACCTCTTCGCTGTGCGGATGCCCAACGATGAGGCTCACCCGTGGCCTCTCCCTCGGGGTGAAGTCCTGCGGCGCATTCAACCAGCCTCGCATCTGCGACCGCACCAGGTCAACTGTCCCGCGCACGCGCTCTGTTGCCGCGGGCAGCGCTCGCGACCAGGTGGACAGGTTCTCGGTGAAGTCGAGGACATGGCCCAGGGGCTTCAGGGGCACAGAGTCCGCCCCGTCGAAGAAGTCCAGGGCGGCGAACACTTCGCGGTTCCGTCGGTAGCCTTGGCGTGTAAGATTCGCCGAGGCAACGATAAGCCGGATGAGGCGCTGCCAGACGAGGAGCGTCAACTTCGCGTGCTGGATGCCTCCCGGCACCTGGATCGGAAGCTGCTCCCACTGAAGGGTCGTCTGGCCGGGGTCGAACTTCGAGATGTCCACGAGCACAGCGGCGCGGGTCTTCGCCAGGGCATCCTCTCGCTCGAGGATGAATGTGCGCTCGTTCTCTGTGTGATCGAAGCGAAGGCCAAGGAAACGTGGCAGCAGCTCCGCCTCGAAGAAGCCGGCGTCGAATTCGAACGTCGTCCCCAGGCAGGCGCAGGGTTCGCCGACGCCGCCCTCCAAGTGGGTGTCGCTCGGAGGCTTCCAGTAGTCGGACAGGTATTGCCCTTCGTCTTTCCTACGCCTCCCCATCGGGCACCTCCATTCCTGCCAGGCCCAGCTCTCCCAGGAAGCTGTAGGCGTTCGGCACGCGGAACGTGTGCAGGTAGACGACCTCCGGCTTAGGTGGAGCGTCTGCCGCCCACCCGAAGCCCGGCAGCAGCGTCCAGCGCTCGCCCAGCTCGATCCACATCCCCTTCCGCTTCGGGTTCTGGACGTCGCGGTGCCGGCTGATCACCGTTTCGATCAGGCGCGCGGGGCTTTCCGCCGCGCTCAACGCCTGAGACGCCAGACCGTCCAGGGGCGGAATGGGATTCAGGTCCTGCACTTGAGGAACGCTGGGAATCTTCACGACCAGGTATTGGAGGCGGCGTGCCGATGGTGGCAACTGCTGGCAGATCGAACGGAACACCGGCAGCAGGTGCACGTCCGCCTCGAGTTCCGCAGGCTCCGCTTGGCCGCCACGGTGAGTCAGTCCCCAGAGCAGCCCATTGAACGCTGCCTCCAGGAGACTTGCCACCTCTTCGTATGCGTCCGCCAAGTGGACGGTCAGCTCGATGACTCTGTCTTCCTTATGTTCGCCCACAAACAGCGAGGGAAGGATGCCTTCGAGCAACACGGTGCGATCTTGATTGCCTCGCCCACCACTGTCCCTGGCCGAGCGGAACAGCGACACGACCTGCGGTTCACACAGAAGTTCCAGGCACCTGGCGCGGATGGCATCACCATTCAGTAGGTTCCGAAGCACGCGGCGTTCCTCCCTGCCGACCTTGTCGGGACGCAGTCGTCCCGCCAAGTCCTGCCAACCCGACCAGCCGGGACGCATCCATCGGGCCTCAGCAACATGGCTGGCGGTTGTCTGGACGAAGCGGTCCAGCCACTGCCTTCCTGGCGACCCGCCTTTGTCCTCGTCGAGCAGCCCAGGCAGTCCTTCATCCACGGCCCACGCGAGGAGCAACTCCTCCCCGCTACGACCGAGACGGTCATCCTCATCCACGATGTTCAGGTGCCGAGCGAGACGGGCGAGGACGCCGTAGGGACCGTTGACCGCCTGGCCCTTGAGGAAGTTGCTGCGGCCAAGCGGCTCGTCGCCGGCACGTAGCGCCCGACGCGCAAGCGAACTTCCCGGCAACCTCCGCGTCGCTCGCCCCCGCTCCGCCGGCTGGCTCAGTTGCTGCCGCACGACAGCCGACACAAACAGGCGTTCAAAGCCCAACCGAGCCGCCTGCCAGGCGTTTTCCTGCACGCCCTGTGCCTGTGGGGGAAGACGCTCTGCTACCACCGACGCCATCGCGGCAAACGTGAGTAGTCGAGGCCGCCACATGCGGGCGGTGAGCCCTGGGAACAGCACCTCGGCAATACGCTCAGCACCCCCGAGTGTCCCAAGCGGGTCAATGCTGCCGGGAGGATCCTCGGAAGGATCGTAGGTTGTTGGCACTGGCAGATGACGAGCTTGCAGTCCCACGGCAATAACTTTCTTGGGCTCAAAGTTGTGCAAACGTCAAGCGAAGGAGAGTGCGGAGCGACCATGGAGATTTTCCGCCTGCCCCTTTCGTAAACGCCGAATATCCTAACAACCGCAGGCGACTGTTGTCAACAGAGGCCCTGTCTTTCCGTTCACATTAACAGATACACCTCCACCGGACACGATATCGCCAAAGCGTGTTGCAAGGGATCCAACGAGATAGAGATTGTGGCTGCCCCAGAATCGGGCGCTCCCTTTCAGGTCAGAAAGGTCACTCTGACTCTGGGCGAAGGGGTCGGTCCCAACGACTGGATCATCTTTGGTTTGCTGGCCATGGCGATTCTTCTCGCGTGCCGCTGGGTTTGGTTCGAGCTATTCCGGGGAGTCTTTCACGCCAACCCTATCGCCGCGACCCGCGTCGCCATCATCCTGACCGCGCTTCTGGTGTTCTTGGCGTACCTCTCTATTCCTTCGGGTCGCTGGCTTCCGCGGTGGTGACAGTCGTCGTGGGGGCGGGGATTCTGCTGGTGGCGCTGATGTTTGTCCTGCGATGACTTGTGCGACTCTACAGCAGTCCTCCAAGTATTAGATGAGTTGGCAACGATCTACTCTTTCCCCCTTCCCTCGCGTCCTGTTATAGTCAACCCGTCAGTTGGAAGGAAGTGACACGTCGTGGATTCACCAATTACCGTCTACCTCAAGAAAGAAGAAGAGGGCTTTGCCGCTGCCCTTGAGGAACTGAACCTGGAGAGCTTCGGAGATACTAAATGGGAGGAGATTGAGAAACTCGCGGAGGCAGCAACGGAATACTGGTTGCACCTGCGAGATGACCGGGAAATGCGATCCGTGTCGCCCTGCAAGGAACATCACCAGTATTTCAAGACCAGATTGATCCCCGCCATTTCGTCCTACTGCAAGGCGACGAGAAGAGATGATGTCACCATCGAGCCGACACTCATGGCCATCTTCGCGTACAGGAGTCCCACGCTTTGGCAAAGTCACCTCAGTACCGCCCCGCAGATGTCGCCCGCTGCCTGACGCGGCTCGGCTTCGTCGAGAAGCAGCACCGTGGCAAGGGAGACCATCGCATGTATACTCGGTACGGGTGAAAACACCCCCTCACCCTCGAACCCTTTGGGTTCGCGTCCTCTCCCCCGGATGGGGGTTGTTGCATGAACTCATTCAGGACCGACGAACCGCGAACTCCGTTACACAATTACTGTCGGGTTTCAGGCTACAGGCGCCTATGGTTCCGGCTGGGGTGGATTCTCACAAATCTGACTTACACCCCGTGAGTAGATACGAGACCCGCAATTCCAGCAGAAGACGAGACGCCCACGATTTCATATCGGGGGAGTATTACAACCAACCTACATGTGGGTTTTCTTCTTACTTCCGGAGGAGGATACGATGGACTTATAGCGAGATCGTGATGCTCCCCCGATATGAAATCGTGGGCATCTCATGCCTGGATTGTTCTTATGCTGGAATTGCAGGTATGAGACGCAAGGATTTGACTTAACCTGCTAATCTGGATATAGTTCCACTTGTAGACTAAGTGGCGTGAAAAAGGAAATGCTCAAAGCAACCGCAAATTGGCTGGCGCAGGTTGACTATGACATCGGCACCGCGGAGCACATGCTCAACACGGGGCGATACATTTATGTGATCTTCATGTGTCACCTGTCTCTGGAGAAGGCACTTAAAGCTGTTGTCAGTGAGGAGACCCAAAAGCTGCCTCCCCTAACGCACGATCTCTTATCCCTCCTGCATCGCGCGCAGCTCAACCCTTCGCGAGATGATCTGCACTTTCTGGCCGAGATTAACGATGTCAGTGTCGTCACTCCTTATCCTGAGGACCTGCCAAACTGGTTGTGCAATACCCTGAACACGTTGCGAGAGAATACTTGGTGAAAACCAGGGAGGTAATCGCATGGATTCGGCGGGATCTGAAACTGCAAGCGCCATCCGAGAGTTCTGCGAGCACTTGAAACGATTGGGAGTTGAGGTTCGACAGGCTATCCTGTTCGGTTCACACGTTCGCGGTGAGGCCCGGGATGACAGCGACATTGATATTCTGATTTTGTCGCCAGATTTCGGGGACCTTGGGGATTTGGAGCGTCGCCGTCTTCTGAGTCGGGCCCGAGCGAGCATGCGACAGTCGATCCACGCTTACCCTGTCTCGCCTGAAGAGTTCGCGGACGTCGAACCTGCCACCCTGTTAGAGGAAATCATCGCAACTGGCCGACGAGTCGCATGACTCCGTGCGTCGCCACCACGAATGCGACTGCGGGTGACCGGTTGAAGGAGGCTTCTGTGTTCTCGAAGACAACCGATATGCTACCCAATTCCTGTGTCGCCGCGCCGCGGCGAGAGAACGATCACCCCATGTTGCGCGGAATAACGCGGCGCACTCACGCGCTTGCGCTGGATGCCGTGCGGCGCAAGTACACTGCCTACGCGGAACAGGCGAGGCTCTACGAGCAGTACCAGGCGCCGGAGGGGATGTCTCGTTTCATGGGGAGGCGTATACATTCTCCCATGTCCATCCGCGCCTGACGCCGGTGATACGCGAGGGAGAGCTCATCGTCGGTGCCCGGCTGCGCAGCGAAGAAGACAGCGCATGGGGATGGGTGCCGGACGGGAATGCTTCCTATGTGGACGGATACGCCCGGAACGCACCTCCCGACCGGCCCGACATCCAGGCCATGGCAAAACGCGGACTCATTTCTCCGCAGGGGTCGCTCAACCATAAGGTGGTGGATTACGCCGGTTTCCTGCGCACCGGTTCCGTGGAAATGGCGCGACGGGCGCGCGCCCTCGCGGAAACCAAACAAGACGATGAACGCGACTTCTGTCTCGCCTTCGCGATGGGGCATGAGGCGATGGTCGCGCACGCGAAGACGTACGCGCGTGAATGCCAGCGGTTGGTGGAGTCGGCGTCTCCCGAGCGGGCGCGCGAACTTCGGGAAATTGCGCGCATCTGCGAGCGGGTTCCGGCGTACCCGGCACAGACCTTCCACGAGGCCGTACAATCCCTCTGGTTCGCTTACATGGTCGCAGGGGATGCAACGGGTCGAGTGGACGTTTACCTGAATGACTTTTACGCGGCGGACCTGGCCGCCGGTCGCATCACCCCTGTGTGCGCGCAGGAGTTGATCGAGTGCCTGCTCATCAAGCTGCACGGGGATGTGATGCAGGGAGTTGTCAACGTCAGCTCCGTGCAGACCATGACCCTGGGCGGGATGCTGCCCGACGGAACTGATGCGACGAACGACCTGACATGTCTTTTCCTCTCCGCCATCCGCAACGTCCGCCTGCTGCGGCCCACCGTGTACCTCCGCTGTCACGAACAGACGACGGAAGACCCTCTTGACCTGGCGGTGGCCATGCTGGGGGAGGGGCTGGCGGAGCCGAACTTCTACGGTGACCGGCCCATCATCGAAGGGTTGACTCGGGTGGGTATCCCGGTGGAGGTGGCGCGCGATTACGCTCTCAGCGGCTGCACGGAGGTGGTTTCTCCGGGACGCGGAAACTGGGGCGCGCCGAACGGGTGGATCAACTTCGCGTTGCTGGTGGATGAAGCGCTGCGCGATTATGCGCGCCACAACGGCGGCGCGCCGGAGGGGATGTGGCGGGCCATTGAGACTCGCGTTGACGAGGTTGCCCAGGCGTGCCGCGACAATAACGAATGGCTCGACGCACAACGTAAGGACACTGGCTACACCGCCACACTGCTCATGCCCACATGCCTTGAGCGGTGCAGGGATATCATTCACGGTGGCGCCGAAACGCATCTCGGCCACTGGGAGGGCATGGGACTGCCCAATGCCGCGGACATGATCTTCGCCGCGCAGCAAGCAACGTCGGAGAATGGGTCCACGTTGGCCGCGGCATTCGAGCGGCTCGACCGCGACGATCCGGCGTTGTTCGCGTGGCTCGACCGCCTGCCCAAGTTCGGCAACGGCCGCCCTGAAGTGGACGGCCTCGGCGCGCGTGTCATTGACATGATGGCCGAGGCCCTCGAACGGCGACGGACGCCTCTTCGCAGCGCACTCGTGCTGGGGCATCTCGCCGGGGGCGAGAACATGCACATTGCCTATGGCCTGACGATGGGACCGACACTCGACGGACGGAGGAAGGGGCAGACACTCGCAGACTCCCTGGTCGGTTCACAGGGGAAAACGGTGAGTGGACCAACGGCGGCAATACGTTCCGTCTGCTCCCTGGATCACTCCCGCCTGATTGCCGGCAACGTATCCACCTTGCGCCTGAGTCCCGCGGACTTCGCAACTCCTGCAACGCGCAAGGACGTCGTGGCCATGATCCGCACCTTTGTCGCTCTTGGAGGAAGCCAACTGCAGATCAACGTCATTGACGCCGAGACCCTTCGCGCTGCTCAGGAACACCCCGATGATTACCGCGGACTACTGGTTCGCGTGGCCGGCTACAGCGCCGACTTCACTCAGATGGGCAAGACGCTTCAGGATGAGATCATCGCCCGCACGGAAGGGTGAAGGATGTGAAACGATAAAGAGGCTGCGCCTTGAGTCCCCAACGTTACTGCGACTCACACAGTCCTCAGCTGCCGAAACGGGCGCCTGCCGTTTTCGTTGCGCCCACCATCCACATATTGACAGAACCCGACCCACCCGACTGGGGGGTTGCGGTGTATAAAATCTCGATTCAGCCGGGACGAACAACGAGAACGAATGGTGGCGCCACCTGCGAGGGATATCGTCGTTGCCACGACCGTGGATGTCATGCAAAACCGGTGCCGATCTCACCCCGCTCGAAGCGAGGTTGTCGAGTCAACGGCACTCATGCCATAATTGCTCCCGAAGAAGCTGCCCGGACTGCGTTGCGTCCGGAGAGGAGCAAGCACACAATGAACGCCCTCCGCGTCCTCACGCTCAGCATTGTCGCTATCCCGGGCCTCGCCACGTCTGTCTCCGCTCTCGACCGACAGGATCTCCTGTTCCATGCATCCTTCGACAAATCCTTCGACGCTGATTTCGCCGTTGGCGACAGGACCGCGAAGATGGAGGGGAAGGTGGAATCTGTTCCGGGACACGCGGGACAGGCGGCGCGTTTTGCCTCGAAGGGCGACCTTCTGAGGTTCGCCACGGCGGGCAATATGTCGCTGCCACAGGGGGCCATATCGCTCTTGGTATGTGAAATGGACACGACGTCGGAACAGCGGATCTGGAACCCGTATTTCCAGCTCCGGAGTGAGAGTCAGGTGCTGAACCTCGCGCGACTCTGGCAGCCCATCGGCATCTACGGAGGCAAATGGGAAAACGGCGCCAAAGTTGGGATGGTCGGTGCCGAGGTTGGCGCGCCGCACACGTGGAGACACATTGTGTTCACTTGGAGGCAGCACGAGCTTCGCATGTTCTGCGACGGCAAGTTGGTCGCCACAGAATGCAATCAGGATTTTGTCTTCTCTCAACCCGGTGGCACATTCACCTTGGGCCGGCCTTCAAGACCGACGGAGCTTGCCGACGGCTTTCACACGGGCGAGCACTTGCTAAAGGATGCTCCGCAGAAAGCGGTGGAGATGAGGATCGGCAAGGAGCCTTACGGCGCCTATGCACTGGATGAAGTGGCGATCTTCAACCGCGCCTTGAGCGCGGAGGAAGCGTCTGAGGTCCACGAGAGGCCGCTCGCCCAGGCGCTAACAAGCGGCGTGAAGGGCCAGCCAAGAATTCTGGTCGTCAACTACGCCAGCAGCGCGAAGGCGCGAGTGGATTGCGATCCGGGGACGCGTCTGCCGGAGGGTACGACGGTCGTGGCCGAGGTTGTGAAGCCGGGAGGCGTAGCGACGGGATTGAGGACGCCTCTCTCGCTAACTCCCGGCGGCCTGGACTACGGCTACCTTGGCCTCAAGACGCTGCCGCCGGGCAAGTATGAGGTCCTCGTGACCGCGCGGCAGGGCGCGCGGGAGATGCGGCGGAGCGCCGCGGCTACGGTGGAGCGCGTGGCGCCGGAGGAGTGGATGACGAACACTTACGGCAACGAGGACGTTGTGCTCCCAGGCTTCGAGCCGCTGAAGGCACAGGGACCGACGGTGACGCTGTGGGGCCGGACGTATCGGTTCGACAACGCCTTCCTGCCAACGCAGGTGGTAAACCAGGGACAAGCGATGCTGGCGCGGCCGGTCAATTGGTTCCTGAGTGTGGACGGCAATACTCAGTCGCTGCAAGTAGATACGGTCCGCCTCGTCTCCTCTTCGCCGACCCGCGCAGTTTACGAGGAAAAAGGCCGGCTGGGAGGCCTCATTGTCAACGGTCGGACGACGGTGGAATACGACGGCTTCATGAAGTGCGAGATGACCTTCGATTCCGGCGGCGCACCGGCGCCAGTCGAGCGGCTATGGATGGAGCTTGCTTTCGCTCCGGCGCAGTGCGTCAACTTGTTTCACCCTACCCGGCGCACCGGGTTGTGGACGGCAGACTGGAAAAGTCCGTTGACGCTGCAGACCACGAATGTCCTCACCCTCGGCACGCCGGATGTCTGCCTGCAGTGGTTGACCGAATCGGACGAGCACTACTTTCCGCGCGGAAATCTCGAGGCGCTGCAAACACTGGAGACGCCCGAGGCGCGAGTCCTTCGCACCATCGTGGTCGGCGCACCGAAGCAGATCAGCAAGCCCTTCCACCTCACCTTCGCGCTGCACGCCGGCCCCGTCCGCCCAAGACCTGTGGACTGGCGGGGATGGACGCTGAACGGCCGCCGCTACCTGGACCCGGCGAAGCACACCTCTGTTCGCTACCACTACTTCGACGGCTGGTGGTGTCGCGCCCCGGGCGACCTGATCCCGCGCGAGGGCTTCCCCCTCGAGCAGCTCAAGGACAGGATTGACGGCACAAGCATGCACTTTGGCGGCTTCCGTCACTTTGAGGAAAAGGACCCTCAGAAGCGCCTGCCGGAATGGGAGAAGTACGAGTCGGAGTGGGAGCGCATTCCGCGGATGATCAACCTCGGCACCGCGCCCGGCTGGTGCGAGCAATACGTGGACACGAACTCAACGTGGGGTCAATGGCACATCTACAACTGTCATAGGCTGTTCCAACTCACCGGAATGCGCGGTCTGTACTATGACGACTGGATGCCACCCGTCTCCATGAACCCCGCGGCCGGTTCGGGCTATGTGGACGAGACAGGCGTGCGCCGATCGATCTACCCGATCTTCAGTCAACGCGAGCTGCACCGGCGCGTCTACGCGATCGTCCACAAAGCGCGACCAAAGGACGGCGTCGTCATCATCCACACAGCCAGCAGCATCCTGCTGCCCATCGTGTCATTCTGCGACATCATCTACGACGGCGAAATTCTGGGATGGGTGGACCTCGTCCCGCCGGAGGGCGACTACTTCCAGACTTACCGGAACGACCTGTTCCAGACCATCTTCGCGTGCCGACAGTATGGCCCGGTTCCCGGTTTTCATGACATGACCTGCTCGGCTTACTCTCCCGCAGCGTTGAAGATGTCGAACCAGCGGAAGCTGTGGGCCATGCTGCTGACGCACGACATTCACGCCCAGGGCGGTTTCACCAGTGGTCAGGAGGAATTGCGCTACTTCTGGCTGGATGCCTTCGACCTGACGGACCCGCAAGTGAAGTTCCATCCCTACTGGTCGCCGAACCCGGCAGCCAAAGCGGTACGAGGCTACTGGCCAAACGGCGATGACAAGCTGGCTCGGCTGTGGGCGGTCGCCTACACGAAACCGGGCAAGGCGCTGATCATCATTGTCCGCGACTCGCCGAACAACTACAGTGGACCGATCACCGTCGAGGTGCAGCTCGACCGCAAGCAATTGGGACTACCACTGGGGCCGCTGCACTGCACCGATCTCGAAAGCCTCTGCCGTGCGACGAAGGGCGTCGTCGAGGGCGACCTCCTCAAAGTGCCAGTGGAAGTGGACGACTTCGCCGCGGTGGTGGTGACACCGAAGAAATGACCGTGATGGGGTTGTGGACTACGACACCCCCTCCGACCAGGACAAGCACCGGGGAGGAACAGAATCACATGGGAAGATACAGAATGATCTGGGCGGTCACAGCGGCCGCAGCTTTCGCGGCGCTCTCGCCTCTGAGGCAGAACACACTTGCTGACGACCAGTTAGGGACGATGACCTTCTACATCTCGCCAGTGGGCAACGACGCATGGTCGGGCAGGCTCGAGGCGCCCAACAAGTCCAGGACGGACGGACCGTTTGCCAGTTTGTCGCGCGCACGTGACGCGGTGCGCGCTTACAGGGAGAAGAATCCAGAGATCCCGTGCTGCGTGGTTCTGCGCGGTGGGATGTATTTCTTGCCGGAGCCTTTTGTGCTGACCCCGGAGGACAGCGGCACGGCGTCGGCGCCGGTCGAGTATTGCGCCTACCCCAACGAGAGTCCCGTCGTCAGTGCAGGGATTCCGGTGTCAGGATTCAGGAAGGTCAAGGGGAATCTCTGGGTCGCGGATGTTCCCCGGCAGAAAGTCGAGGGCATCGACTTGCGTCAACTGCGCATCGGTGAAGAGCGACAGATTCGCGCCCGAACCCCCAACTTCGACCCAAAGAATCCCTACACTGGTGGGTGGTTCTTCACCCGCTTTCCCCCGGGCTACTCGGGTCGCGGGTTTGGCACGACGGTGGCCTGTATCCACAACAGCGGGGACTTCTTGGAATGGCAGATCGACATCCCGGCTGACGGAGACTACCGATTCCTGTTCTTCTACGGCGCTCTCAACCAGCCGTTCGGCAGAGACAAGATGGACGATCGGACACAACTCACCATCGACGGAGGGGAACCGACGTTGGTGAAGAACCTGTCGGACACAGGCGGGTGGACCAAGTTCGGGTGGTCGGACACCTGTGCCACGCTGCCCATCAAACGAGGGAAGCATCTGCTTCGGTGGACGAACAACAAAGGGGGAGGTTTGAATCTCGACGCGTTCATCCTGACCGATGACCCAGACTACAAGCCGGAGGGGATTATTCCATCGCCTCCCGCGGCAGGGAAGCACTTGGTGCTGTGTCAGTGCGAGGATTTCGCCAAGGCTAATGGACCCGAACTCCAGATTACCAAGGAGTCCGTCCTGCCAGCGCACAAAGACCATTTCAACTTTATGTTAGGCGAGGTGAAATCGTGGGCAGGGATCGAGGACGCAGAGGCTTACGTGTTCCCTGCCTGGGGTTGGGTGAGCGCCCGCGCCGGCATCCACCGTGTGGACGAGGCGAAGGCGGAAATCCACCTTGATCCGCCAGGCTCGGAACAGGAGATACGGATCGGGAACCGGTACTACTTGGAGAGCTACCGGGAGGCGCTCGATGCTCCCGGCGAATGGTTCTTCGATCGCGCGGAAAGCCGCCTGTATTTCATGGCCAAGTCCACAGGCTTCGAGAAGGACGGAGTCGTTCTCTCCGCGCACGACCGCGCCATTCACCTCAAGGGTGACGCCGCCAAGCAACGGTTTGTGGAGCATGTGACGTTTCGCGGGATCACGTTTGCCGATACTTCCTACACTGCGCGCATCACCAACGTGTACTACCCGGAAGACGCGGCGGTCTGGCTGGAGAACGCCAACCACTGCGCAATTCGCGACTGCCGATTCATCTGCGTCGGAGGATACGCAGTCAAGATCGCCGGGGACAGCAAGGAGAATCGCGTCCTCAAGAACGATGTCCCCTATCCGGGCGAAGGCGGCGTGTTCTGCGCGGGATCCAATGAGGTCGGCCCCGCCGGTAACCTCGTTTCCGGCAACACCATTCACCACGGCGGCTGCCACTATGCCCACGTCGGGGGAACCTACATGCGAACCAGCAGCGGCAACACAATTTCCCACAACCTCATCCACCACATGCCGCGCTACGGCATTTCCTGGAAGAGCGGGTCTGCCGACAACGTCATCGAATACAACGAGCTTCGCTTTCTGAACCTTGAGACGAACGACACCGGCGGCATCGAGTGCTGGATGTCCGGTCGAGGCAACATTATTCGCAACAATCTCATCACCGACGTGGTCGGCCTGAAGCACAAGGAAAACGATGAGGAAGTGGGGGTCATCACCCCAACCTACACGTGGGGCATCTATCTGGACGACCAATCCAGTGGCACGATCGTGGAGAACAACATTGTGGCCCGCACCGTTCTGGGCGGAGTCAACATCCACGGCGGCGGCGACAACGTGATCAATAACAACATCTTCGTCAACGGCCGAGACTACCAGATCTGTTACTCCAACTATGGACAGGGCGACAAGAACAACGTGGTCACCCGGAACATCTGTTACTGGACCAACCCGGAAGGACAGGCCATCTTGGCGCATGGATTTGGCGTGAAAGTCATCAAAGAGGCCAATCACAACCTCTACTACAACGTGGGTGCGCAGAACACCAACAACGCAGATTCCTATACAGTCCGCTTCGGCGGCCCTCCGCTTGCTTTCCCACAATGGCAGGAGAAGGGCTTCGACGTCGATTCCATCATCGCCGATCCGCTGTTCGTGGATTCGGCCCGGGACAACTACTCCCTGCGTCCTAACTCACCCGCGTTGCGTCTCGGCTTCAAGCAGATAGACACATCCCGTATCGGGCCGAAAGGGTATCGGGACCCGCCATGAGCCGTTCGGGAGGCGGGCGATGATTCCACCAACGCAACCAAACATCAGAGGTGACAACCGAGCAATGGATCAAGTCCATCCACCCCAAATTCAGTCTGGCACACGACAGTTGTTCCTGGATGATGAGCTGGTCACCTCGGCAGACAACATCCGCCGCGTCCTGCACCAACCCACAAAGCACGCCGCCAACCCGCTCTTGACGCCGGAACACCCGTGGGAGGGGCAGATGGTCCTGCTCTACGGAACGGTGCTTCACGACCCAGCGGAAGACCTATTCAAGATGTGGTACCAGGCGTTCGGCCCGGAAACTGGCAATGTGGTGTGCTACGCGACCAGCCGCGACGGGCTGCGCTGGGAGCGCGCACCCTTGGGGGTCACCGAAGTACTTGGTAGCCGCGACAACAACGTGGTCTTTGGCGTTGCCAACCATCCCAACTACATTGAGATGCACAGCGTGGTGCAGGATGACGACGATCCCGATCCGGCCCGCCGATACAAGATGACCTTTCATTGCCGGCAGGGAGAGCAGCGTGACTACCACACCGCCACCTCGCCGGACGGGATTCACTGGACGGCCCGTCAGGGCCCGGCGATCCGCTACCCGGAGAACTGCGCGGATATCTCGCATTGCATCAAGGACCCCCGCAGCGGCAAGTTCGTGCTCTGGGCGCGGACCCGCTGCAGAGCGGCAGGAGTTGAGGCCCGTGACCCCGACTACATCTACGGACGCGCCATCGCGCGCTCCGAGAGCGAGGACTTCGAGCAGTGGACCCAGCTGGTGACGATTCTCCACGTGGATGAAGAAGACCCTGTCGGTTCGGACATCTACACACTGGCCGCCTTCCCGTACGAGGGGATCTACATCGGGCTGGCGCAGATGTACTACGGCATGAAGCACGAGGGACTGCTCAACATCCAGCTCGCCTGCAGCCGCGACGGGTGGGGATGGGAACGGGTCGTCGACCGGGAGGTCTTCCTGCCGTGTGGCGGAGTCGGGGAATGGGATCGCTACAACCAGTCGGTGGCGGGACAGCCCGTCGCGCGCGGGAACGAGCTGTGGTTCTATTACGGCGGCCGCACCTGCCGGCACAGTCCCTATGAAGGCAGAGACAATGGGCCAAGGTGGGGTGGAATCGGGCTCGCCACCTTGCGGCGGGACGGATTCTGCTCGATGGAGTCCAGCTTCGATGGAGGCTGTCTGACGACGGTTCCGCTGTTCCTGCCCCGAGGAGACCTGCACTTGAACCTGAAGAGCGATTTCGGATCCGCACAGGTGGAAGTGCTGGATGAGAACGGCGCTCCCATCCCGGGCGCCGTCTCTCTGCCGCTGCGCACCGATTGCTGCGACGCCACCGTCTCCTTCCCCGACGGGTTCACGATGGACTCAGTCCTCGGCCGTCCCGTGTGTCTGCGCTTCCGGTTGAGCAACGCGCGGCTGTTCTCGTTTTGGAGTGAATGAGATTCCTACCACCCGCATGAGAGGTTTCTGACTTTGTGCTTTTTGCGAGATCCAGACACCAAGAGGATGCCTACCTTTGGAAACAAGTTGGGGAGACCCGGGACTACCGAGAAGAGCATCCGGGAGTTACTTGCACTTGTCCCATTAGTCCCTTTTGGACATTTGAACGACAACATGTTTGCGTTTGTGCAGCGCCTCATGCGGCGATGCCGAGAGCAACGAGCGTGAGACGCATTTGCTTCTGGAGACTTTCGTAATGAGCCT
>Ga0100398_1000838_pt1 | contig 27190 bp, 22 predicted proteins | sample CryGeymeta201522_FD_81568 | JGI IMG/M metagenome (GOLD analysis project Ga0100398, IMG submission 81568) | Groundwater microbial communities from Crystal Geyser aquifers in Utah, USA - Crystal Geyser metaG 2015-22 | ecosystem: Environmental > Aquatic > Deep subsurface > Groundwater | place: USA...
TCAGTGAAGTCACGGATTACAGCCATTTTGCCGGTAATCGTCCAGGCTTTTTTGAATATCGTCCCCGAAACTCGACATTCAAAAAAGCCAAACTACCCAGAAAACCTTATACAGCGCCACTTTCTGGCAACCTGCGAATTGGATAAAGTCCAGCGAAGTAGTTACCAGTTGTCTTCTCCTGACACCGAAAGGACTCCATCAACCATGATGAACTCACGCGAACGTGTCCTCGCCGCTATCAACCATCAAAAACTCGACCGTATTCCCACGGACATCTGGGCAACACCGGAAGTCTGGGAGAAGCTGCGGAAGCACTTCGAGACGGAGGCGGAAACTCGCGCCGCGCTGCACATCGACGGATTCGCTTCAGTCGGCCCGCAATACACTGGCCCTTCGTTGCCGGAAGTTCCGGAAAACGAATCGATCAACCTGTGGGGCATGCAACACAAGCGGGTGGACTACCCCACAGGAGTCTATTACGAGCAGAGCTTCTATCCGCTTGCGCAGGCACAAACCATTGACGACCTGGAACAGTATTCCTGGCCGCAAGCCGACTGGTTCGACTACTCTGAAATGCGCGGCGCGGCGGAAGCCGCTCGGGAAATGCGCGTGGTCCAGTGCGGATACATGACGCCCTTCTATCAGCACAACCTTCTGCGGGGACTGGAGCAGTCGCTGATCGACCCCATTGATGATCCAGCGTTCACGCGTCACCTGCTGGACCGCGTCTGCGACTTTTTCTATCAGCAGCACCTGCGGATGTTCGAAACCTGCGAAGGGCTGATTGATGTTGCCCAGGTCACAGATGACTATGGTAGCCAGACCGGACCGCTCATCGGCCTGAAGTGTTTCCGGGAGTTCTACAAGCCCCATGTTCAGCGATTCATCGATCTGTGCCACGGCTTCGGCATCAAGGTTTTCCACCATGATGATGGCGCCATCCGCGATTTTTTGCCTGACCTCGTGGGCATGGGAATCGACATTCTCAATCCCGTTCAATCGACCTGCCCGGGAATGGAGCGGGAGGGATTGAAGCGAGACTTTGGTGACCATCTCTGCTTCCACGGTGGCATCGACAACCAGTACGTGCTGCCTTATGGGAGCGTGGAGGAAGTCCGAGCGGAAGTGCGCGACGCCATCGACACCCTTGCCAGTGACGGCGCTGGCTACATCCTCGCTCCCTGCCACAACCTACAAGCCGTCTCCCCGGTTGAAAACATTGTCGCAATGTATGATGAAGCTTGGGAGTATGGTAGACTCTAACACCGATCTTTGGAAGGGAGTCTTTGGATTGCCATGGATGGAACAGCAAGCATCATAATCACGTCACCGCAGAACGGCGACATCCTGAATCATCTTGATGGCGAGCAAGCAGAGCGCGGTCTACTCATCGAGGTCACTGGCACATGCCCTTCGAATGCAGAAGTCAGAGTGAACGGACGCAACGCCACGGTCCGCGGTGCCGCGTTCAAATCGATGCTGTTGATCGTGAACGAGAAGACACGCATCCGCGCCTGCGTCGGCTCGCGGCAAGACGACCCCCATGACGACATCCAGGTGCTCTGGGACCGAAACTGCCTCAAGCGGTACCGATTCTCCACCGATGACAACATCTGGTTCCTGCGGGACATCGCGCAGAATGCAGACACGTACAAGTCGATTTTCGATAACCCGTATCTCGCCCTGTGGAAGCGGTTGAGAGACCTATACGGAACCAGTGTCCAGCACAACATCTACTGGCAGGACGAGGCCGATTTCGAGCTACCGCGAATGCCAGACAAGTTTCGGGCGGAATGGCAGGACAACGCCCACTGGCTGAAGCTGGCGTATCACGCTCTGGCGAACGAACCGGCGTATCCGCATGAGAACGCGACCTATGAAGATGTCGCGCGCGTCTTTGAGGACATCACTTCAGAGATCATTCGGTTCGCGGGAGAGGAAGTGCTAACCAGTTACACAACGCTCCATTGGGGGCGCGCGTCTCGGGAAGCGTGTCGGGCGGTGCGGGATAGAGGCATTCGAGGTCTGGCGTGTCCGTTCCCGGACACTTGGCCCGTCGATCCCCACATCGCCTATTACCTGCCCAACGAGGTCATCCCCCACGCTCAGTCGCGGGATTACTGGTGGGACGCCGATGAGGACCTTATTTTCATCGCATACGACATCAACTGCAACGGTGTCGCGGCCGCAGACATCCCCGGCCGCCTGGCTGTCCGCGCAGCAGACCCCCATCACTCACAGCTTATGGAGGTCATGATCCACGAGCAGTATTTCTACCCCGACTATCGCGCTTACCTTCCGGACTATGCGGACCGTGTGGAGACCTGCGTTCGCTGGCTGACGGAAGCTGGGTACCGATCTGTGCAACACGATGATGGGTTTTTGGGGGCGTAGATTCAGATCACAGACCTCATAGACATGAAGCACTCCAAGCGAATTCATCTGACTGTCTCCGCTCTTCTTGTCCATGTGGCATCCGTCGGCAGTCTGGCTGTGTCATGCGCATATGAGGTCGTCCAGCCAGGCAATCGCCTCTGCTATTACACCTCCCCGGTAGATGGAACCGAGCAGCCATATCACATCTATATCCCGAGGACCTACGATCCCGATTTGCCATCCCCCGTCGTCCTGTCCATGCACGGATTCGGTGGGAGAACGCACCCTCCGGTGGAAGATCCCTGGCGGCAGAACTGGGCCGACAGCTATCGGTGGATTGTGGTCAACCTCGACGGGCGAGGCAGCCAGAACTGGGACGACATCGGGGAAGACGACCTCTTCTTCGTGTTGGAGGATCTCACGCGGACGACGCGGCATCACCCCGCGCTGAATGTTGACCAATCGCGCATCTACATCGAGGGTTGTTCGATGGGTGGTCATGGCGCGTTCCGCGAGGGATTCCGGTATCCGGACAGATTCGCGGCCATCACGCCCGGCGCGGGATGGACCACCTACAAGGAATTCTACGACCACTGGTACGATGCCACGGCGACGCCCAATCTGCCGCAGTACGTGGACCCCGCACGGCGATCCGTGCTCGAAACGGCTTCGTCTGCTTTGCAGACAGAGAACGCGCGCTGGGTGTGGACCTTCACAACCTTCGATCGCAATGACAGTGTGAACCCGCCCGTCAATCACAATCCCGTCATTGAAGGTTTGCGCAAAATCGGCAGCGATCGCTACGCCATGCGAGTGGGCGAACGCGGCCACTGTGGCAGCTATTGTGTTCGATGCAACTGGCAGTTCTTCCACGGGAAGAAAGCAGAGGCCACTCCCGCAACGGTCGTTTACACGACCAACGATCTGCGGTACAACCGCGCCTACTGGGTGACCATTGGCCGGATGCGGTATCTGAATCAGTGGGCGCGTATCGAGGCTTCGGCGCAAGGTGAGGTGATGCGGGTACGGACAGACAACGTATTGGCGTTTTCCCTCGACATGAGGACGTGCCCCGGTGAAACGGCGAGCGGCGTCCGCCTCCTTGTCGATGAGGCTTCGGCCATTCACCTGCCACGCGCGCCCGAGGTCCATGTGGAGGCGCTGCTCGATGCGCGTCACCAGGTCATCGGATGGCGGGCGAGCGCGACGCTCCCCTCGGCCGCAGAAGTGAGAAAGCGGCCCGGACTTTCCGGGCCGATCAGTGACGCGTTCCGTTCTCGGTTTGTCGTCGTCTATGGGACACGAGGCGGATTCCTGGGAGCTGCTGAGAATAACCCTGACTGGGTCGCTGCTCAAAAGTTCTCCACTGAGTGGAACAACTGGACCTCACTGCACTGGGGCGGCGAGAAACCAGCCGCCAACCGGAAAGAGAACTGGTGGATCCCCCCGTACCCGTTCCGCCCGGGCGCGTACGTTCCAGCAAACCAGCCACTGGTGCAGCCGCTGCCGGATACGCAATTTGGTGTTGATACGCTGCCGTGTGACGCAAATCTCATTCTTTTTGGCGACGTGGATACTAACTGGATCATTGCTCAGGCGGCACCGCGCCTTCCTCTGGAGCTTGCCTCGTGTCAGGTGCGCGTTCGCGAGCGCGTCTACCGTGGCCGGTATGTAAACTACTTCTTTGTAGCTCCCAGTCCGTTTGCCGCCGTAAAAGAGGAGAACCGTATGCCACCCACGCGGTATGTTGTCGTCTCCCGCGGGTACCTTTCGAGCGACATCGATCCGAGCGTCTATACCGCGTGGAACGTAGGGAAGGACTTGGAGGCGCTACCTTTCTACTGGCCGGATTACGTCGTGTGGGACGCGCGCAGCGAACCCGCTCCGACCGTGCAAACCCCACTCAAGTACCTGCCAGACGCGTTCCTGGACGCCGGGTTCTTTGATGAGAACTGGCAGTTGGATTCCGACCTGCCGGTGACGCGAGCATCCATCTCCGGGAACCCGCCTCTCTCGAAGGTGACTCTCGAAGCGGCAGACGCGCCGGGAGGATTCGGGGTGCAGGCGATTGAGTACAAACTGGGTAGCGAGGACTGGAGACGGTACGAGCGGCCGCTCGAACTGCAGATGCGCGACCGTGTGGAAGTACGCGTGAGGGCTATCGACAACTGCGGACAGTTCGTTTACGATGCAGAGAAAATGCCCAACCGCGGCGTTCCTGCGATGGGCAACATGGAAGCGCCGCAGAAGTTCATTATCGATGCACGGAAGGGAAGAATGTGGCAATGAAGACCTTTCTCCGACTGATTCTGTTGATGGTTGCCTGGGATTCGCTTTGCGGCCCATCGTCGTATGCTCAGCGTCTGCGGATTACCGTGGACCAGACCGGCAAGGCGCTGGTGGTGGACCAGCGATCCTTTGACCTGAAAGCAGGACTGAACGAGATTGCCTGGGATGGTGTCAGTACGCAGCTCGACCTCGGTTCTGTGGAGCTTCGCAGTGTCGACCGTCCGGGCGAACTGACCGTGCTGAGTCAGCGTTACGACTTCGACCTCGCCAATCTCCAGGCGCTGCTGGATCGCTACGTGGGCAAGACCGTCACGCTGATTCGTCGTGACGACGAAGGGAACGAGTCCGACCGACTGACCGGGGTATTGCTCAGCTCACAGGGCGGCCGCGTTGCCGCGCTGCAAACGGACGGGGGCGAGATTCGACTGAACCCTCCGGGAGAGGTGATCCTCGACACGCGTCAAGAAGCGCTCACTCTGGAGCCGCGTCTGTTGTTCCGGATCAGGGCACGTCAGGAGGGGAGACAGACTCTGGAACTCTCGGCAGTGACACGCGGCATCGCGTGGGCCGTCCAGTACAATCTTTTCCTCGATGGCGACGCCTCCCGCGCCCGGTTGGCCAGTTGGGTCTCCCTGACAAACTCCACCAACGCCAGCTACGACGCGGCCTACTGGCGCGTCCTTGGAGAGGAAGTTCGTCGGATCGACAGTCTGCAGCCCGTCGACGAGAAGGTGATTGTGGAGTACCGACCGGCCGGGTTACAGCAACCGCTTTCACTCGCTGCCGGAGGCGCACTCCGCCTTCCGTTGACGGAGTCGCCCGACATCATCGCGGAAACGCGCTTGATTTTTGATCCCATTGGTTCCGGGCCCGCGGCACCGACACCGCCTCAGAAGCTGCGTCGCGTGGCGCGCTTTCATAACGACGTACAACACGGCCTTGGGGTCTCGATTCCTGCGGGGAAAGCGCTGCTCTATCGGTCGATTCCTCCCGAGCTGCTTTCAGCCCCATTCAGCGCGCAGACAATCACGGAGGCGTCAATCCCTGCAACAGGCGTCGGTGACTACTTTGAGCTGAGCATTGGGGAAGCGCCGGGGCTGGAGGGGGAACGCAAGCAGACCTCCTTTCGTCAGGTGGCTGACCGTGTGCAGGAACAGGACATCGAGATCGTCCTCCGCAACAACACGCGGGAACTCGCATCACCTATCGCCATCGAGCATCCGTGGGGAAACTACGAAATCCTCCAGAACACTCACCCATATGCGAAGCAGCCGGATGGCTCCGTGGAGTTCCCGGTGGACGTGCCCTCGCAGGAAACCGTCACACTCACCTATCGGGCAAGGGTGCGGTACTGAGGGAGTGATCAATGCCAACTCGTCGGGACCACGCAGGATGAAAATACTGGGAGGGCGACGGACCTCCCGATCCAAACCATGCGGCTCAACTCGAACTCTCCGAGTTCGCGGAGCTTCGCCCTCCCAATAGCCGCTATTTTCGGAGGGGAAACCGTTCCCGGTCAGTCAATGGAGTTTCCTCCCCAAAAGGGCGTGCGCGCTCCCGCCAGGTTGCGCGAGAAAATTTCGCGACGAGGGACCTCGCGCGTTCTCGGATACCGCTCAACGGTCAACCGTCTACAAGTTCGTCTTCATCCACTGGAGGCAACGGCGGTAGGCGACATCGCTGGGTTCTGCGGCCTCACACTCGGCGCACCACACGCCTTCGTATCCGGCTTCCTTGAGGCATTTAACTGCGTGAGCGAGGTCAATCTCACCTTCACCCAATGCCGCGCCCACATAGTTGGGGCGAGCGCCCGTTCCGTCCTTCAGGTGGGTGTGGAATGTGTGCGGCGCGAGGATTTCGTAGAAGCGGTTGATCGTGGGAATCTCGTGTCCGAACCAGCGATAGTTCATCGTGTCGAGATTGACACCGACGCGTTTCGAGCCAACCATCTGGATGAGTTTCAGTTGCCGGTCGCCATCGTTCGTGCAAAGGCCGTGATTGTCCACGGCAAAGTTAATGTCCATCTCCTCCGCGAATTCGACGCAGCGTTGGAAGCAACCGCCCATCGCTTCAACCCATTTCTCTTCGGGGACGGAGTCCTTGGGCTGCCCGCCTTCGGTACGGATCGTGTTGGTGCCGAGAATCTTCGCCAGCCCGCACACGCGCTTCATCCGCTCGACCTGGAACTTCACCGTCTCCTCGTCCAGCACAACGAAGTCGTTCCCGGAGGCGAGAGCGGAAAGCTTAAGCCCACGATTTTCAACCAGTTTCAGCACCTTTTCGGCATTCGCCTCGGGGTCGTCGGACTCTTCTTCCTTCCACACGTCGCGGCACTGCAGCTCGACGTATCCGAACCCCGCATCTTGGCAGTAGTCCAGAAACTGCTCCAGGCTGAATTCGCGGAACGGGTAGTGAATGACACCAAGTTTCATGAAAGTCTCCTGTGCAAATGTGGATTGCAGGCGACGCTTGCATCGCGCGCCCACCGAGGCGGTAGTATACACCGTGACACAGAAGTAGGCAAGCTCTCGGCGGAGTCTGAAGGGGGTAGAATGCGTGGCGCGGCGCGCAGGGTGGAACCGCAAGCCTTGCTGTTGGACGAGCTACTTGCCCTGGTCAAAGTCCAGCGCAGCGGAGTTGATGCAGTAGCGAAGTCCGGTGGGTTCGGGGCCGTCGGGGAAGACATGACCAAGATGGGCATCGCAGCGCCCGCACAGAACCTCCGTGCGACGCATCCCGTGACTGGTGTCAGATTCCTCCCTCACATTCTCCTTCGCCACCGGCATGAAGAAGCTGGGCCACCCGGTGCCGGAGTCAAACTTCGTGTCGGAGGAAAAGAGATCAGTCCCGCAACAGACGCACTTGTAGATTCCCTCTGCATGGTTGTTCCAGTACTTGCCAGCGAAGGCGCGTTCGGTGCCTTTCTCTCGCGCGACGCGGTACTGCTCGGGAGTGAGACTCCCCTTCCACTCTTCCTCAGATTTCTGCGTTTTCTCCACGACAAGGAACTCCTTTTTCTGCACCGAGAAAATCCTGATCCTGTTCGCTGCGTCAGGGGAAGCGCGCGGGGGAGGAGTCTTCGCCTGCGCGGACGATGGCGCCGGCCCGTTCTGGCGTCTCATCTGGCTGCAAGCCGCAAGAGTGACAACCCCAAGAAATACCACGACCGCAACTCTCATATCTGTCATCGGTCCTTTGGCAGGATCCCTGCTGCATTCAGCGATGGTTGCTCCCGCGCGGTTCCCGTCGCGTTTTGGCTCACTGCGGCGGAGAGGATTGGGGATCGGAGGATGATTTCTGGAGCAGCGAATCGATGGAGACTTCTCGCGTGTGCCGCCCGCTCTCCCAGTAGACAGTCACTCGCACCAGCGCCGGCGCGTCTTCGCCCGTGTCCTGCACCTCTGCCCTCCAACGGTAGTCCGGCGACGATGGCGGCGCAGCAATTTCTCCAGCGAACGCCCCTTCCAGTGCACCGGAATCCAGTTGCGGCAGCGAGCGCAACTCGGCCATCTTTCCTTCGGCCAACATCACCGCGCGTGTGTGTTCGTGACTCATCTGGCCGGCCTGCAGGCTGCGGGTGATGGCCTCCAGAACGGCCACCGTGCCGATCGCAAGGATCGCCGATGCCACCACTACCTCCAGCAGCGTGAACCCGGGGCGTTGATGGGGAATGGGGAATGTAGTTCCTCGCCTTGCCACATCTACACTCCCCACTTCTCTCTCATCTCCTCCATGTTCACCCTCTTGCCCTCCTCCCAGGCGTAATGAGCGATGGGGTTGTCACCGATCCAACGCTCGTCCACAGGATCATCTGTTCGCTGGTAGCGTGTGTCGGCGCTGATTCGGAATCGGTTGGTGGAATTCACGACGGAGGCATGCATGGTGAACATGGGGAAGATCATCACATCGCCCATACGGAACTCGGTGGTTCCCCATTGACCACCATGGGCATCGACAATTTCAACGGGATCGCTGCTAAACCAGCCTTCCACATGATCTCGGTCGACATCCATCTTCCCGTATGTTTGTTTGATCTTCGCGAAGCGGTGGGGGCCGACGAGCACGGCCAAAGGACCCAGGTCGAAGAAAATGTCTCCCAGCGGCGTCCAGCAAGTATAGAGATTCGTGGTGCCGCGTCCCATGTAGACGATGTCGTAGTGGGCACCCGTGAACTGCCCGGGCCCGACAGCGCGTAGCCACTTGTAGTCGAAGGTGAGCACAGGCGATTCAAGGAAGCCCTCAAAGAAGTTCATGATCTCCGGGGACTCCACCGCACGAAGGAACTCAGGGGTATGGGTGATCGCCCTCGCGCCACCGAGGAATGCGCCCCTCTTGCCCTCCGCCGCGACGGCTTCGTGAAGCGGGTGAGACTCGTCGATCTGACCATTGGACTGGAGGTTCTGCAAAATGACGCGCCGCGCGGCTTCCACGTTCTCTCGCTTCTGCAGACCGCGCATCAGCAGATATCCGTCCTCCTCCACCCGCTGCCGCAGCGCGCCAAAGTCGCCAACGAGGTCAGTGGATTCACGCAGCGCGCTCAGGTACTTGCCGCCCAGCTCCAGCTCTTTCTCGCCGATCTTCAGAAACATCGTACTCGTACCTTCCATCTTCCAGAATGGTCAGTGGCGGAAGAGGTATCGGGAACTTCGCTTCCCATTCACCATCGACCATCAAATGGTTATCACCCTCGTCCTCGCCCGGATCTCCCACCTGTCAACACAATGGCCCGTTTCGTCAATGATGTTCGCGAAAGGATACAGATTCACCGTGGGGCAGACGTGCTTGGGCACGATGTAGACCACGTCGCCAACACTGGCCTCGGAGCTCTCCGGCATGTCCACCACCCAATGCTCCTCGCTCTGCGGACCCAACTTCGCTCCCTTTAGATTGAGGGCAACGCCGCGCTCCCCGGGCAGGTCGGGAGAAATGCCTTTGCTGCCGATATCGAGGGTAACCCGGTGAGCCAGCGGCTTGCTGATGACGCGACCCAGCACGAGGGCCGCCCACTCGTACTCCAAGTCGGGAGCAATCTCCGCGTAAGCCGCGTCATAGAGAAAGATTGTCCCGGGACTCACGTCCACCCCCGGATGCTCCAGCCACAGCGTGTGCGTGGGCGTGCCACCGGCAACGATCGAGGGAACCGGCAGGCCCTTCTTCCCGGCAGACTCCCGGAATTGCAGCACCTGGTCCATAACCTCCAGCAATCCGGCGCGGCGCTCTGTGAGGTTGGTGTGTCGATTGTGGCCGTCGTAGGCGTGAATTCCGGCAGGAGAAATTCCGGGGAGGGCGCCCAGTAGCTCATACAATTGTACTGCGGCATCGCCCACGGCAATCCCCGTCCGATGCATGCCGACATCGAGGTCGATGAACACACCGACCGTCAGACCCGCCTTCGCCATCGCCTCCGAAAGCGGACGCGCTGCGTCGGGGTGGTCGACGATGCAACTGAATCTCGTGTCAGGAAATCGCCAGATCAGCGCGGCCAACCGTGAAACATTCGGGCCGATCAACTGGTACGCGATCATCACGTCCGGCGCGCCGACTTCCCCCAACATCTCCGCTTCGGCAATCGTCGCGCACTTGAACTTGCGGATTCCAGAAGCCATCTGCATCCGGCAAATCTCCCGCGTCTTGTGCGTCTTCACATGCGGCCGCAAGCGTTCCGCCCCGCCTGCCACTGCGACAAGCCGATCGATGTTTTGCTGAATAATGGCCGGATAGAACAACAGGCCGGGGCTGAGGATTTCATTCGGGTTTGAGAGTTGGTAGCGAGGGTGCATGGGACGATTCTCCAATTTCAGTCTTATCCTACGGACGCTTTCCGGTAGTCGCTCAACAATTCAGGTCGGGAAACCTGAGACCTCGACAGGAACCGCGGGAGCGCTTGCGCCCCCAACCACGCTGGTATTCTACTCCCTCCCCCGCAGCCTCGCAACCGCACGCGATATCTCGGCTCCGTGTTCTCCGACATAAGACCGGTGAACCCCGGAGAACTCCTCCCATACCGCCCTTCACACCACCCCCTGCGAGACAGATACTATGCCTGCAACAAACTCCACGCCGGAGGCGACTGAAATGACGCAGGATCTGTCAACTCGACATGAACGGGTGGGCAATCTGATCCGTTTGCCTGAGACTCAGGAAGAATGGGATCGGTACAAACTCACCGACGACCAGGTGGAGTTCTTCCATGAGAACGGTTTCCTGTCCGGCATTCCAGTGCTCGACGACGCGCAAGTAGACGTGCTGCTCAACGAATTGGGTGAGCTGATGAATCCCTCTCATCCATCTCACCATCTGTTTTACGAGTTCCACTCCAACGAGTCGATCGATGCCAGCCGCGTCCTGTTCCATGCTCTGGGAGCGTGGCGCATCACGCCGGGCTTCCACGACATCCTCTGGCATCCAGCCATCACCGTCGCCGCGTCGCAGTTGCTGGGCGGTTCGGTGCGCTTCTGGCATGACCAGTTGTTCTGCAAACCGGCGCGGCATGGCGGCGTCGTTGCGTGGCATCAGGATTATTCATACTGGACGCGCACCAAACCTCAGGCGCACCTCACCTGCTGGCTGGGCCTGGATGACGCATCGAGGGATAACGGCTGCGTCCAGTACATACCCGGAAGCCACAAGTGGGACCTGCTGCCGATTACCGGACTGAGTGGAGACATGGTGGCCGTGAACGAAGTCCTCACAGCCGACCAGAAGCGAGCCTTCGATCATCCTGTGTCGGTGGAGCTTGAGCGAGGGGAATGTGCCTTCCATCACTGTATGACCATGCACGGCTCCTTCCAGAACGACACCGACCGGCCCCGTAGGGCCACCGTGGTCAACATGTTCCGGGACGGCGTCGTCTCCGACAGCGACGAACCACCACTCGAAGGCGTCCCACCCGTCAGAACGGGGGAGAAGATGGCAGGTCAGTTTTTTCCGTTGGTGTATGAGCCAAGGAAGTGATCCACCCTCGTCCCCGTTTTTTTTCACTAACCCCGCGGGCCCGTCGGATAACCCCGGGCGCGTTAAGTGTACCCTCCATTGACTCCGCGTGTGCAGTTCGTGTAAATTCTCTTTGGAGTCTGCGAGAACTCAGGGAGTTCATTGGGAGCGTTGAGGATGAAGAACCTGCGAGACAAAGTACATCGGTATCTGCTGCTGTCCCTGATCCTGACCCCGCTTTCTGCGAGCGCTGCGCCGTCTCCCGCGCGGCAGTACTGTGATCGTGTGCTGCGCGTGATTCGCCAAACGCGGCAACAAATCCCCGACATGACAATCGCTGCGGAGGTAGCGGGCGCACGGCTGATTGCGGGAGGGGAGTTGTACGCGGCGGGCTCGGATCGGGGGTTCAATCTGGAGGCGCTGAACCGCGCGGGGGGGATGATGGCGACAAAGCTGATGGGCAAGGTTGAGGACGTGAAACCCGGCGACGTGGCGCTCCTGAGCTTCACGTCGCAGAACGCTGACAAGGATCGCGATCTTGCCGCGGCATTGAAGGAACACGGTGCTCTGGTCATTGGCTTCGGAAGTCCGTCGCACGTGGGAGACGGACTCGCGCTGCCATTCCTCTTCGACAACCTTGCACCGAAAGACGACTGCATCCTGGCCTTTCCGTCGCGCCCGCAGAAGCTGGGACCCACCAGTGCCGTGGGGAACGCGATCAACCTTTGGGTTTTTACGGCGGAGTTGGTGGCCGCGTGTACCCGACAAGGAAAGATGCCCACTCTGTGGCAGAGCGTGATGGTGGAAGGAGCGAGGGATCGCAACGCTCTATACCGCGGGAAGAACTTCCATGACGGATTGAAAGTGGAGCCAGTCCCCTCCGGGCAGTTGGCGCGCCAATACCTGGACGAGTTGGCCCGCATCGTCCGACAGATTCGAGAAAGGGAAATACCGAGTGTCCGACGCGCCGCGATGAAGATTGCGGAAACTATCCGTTCGGGGAGCCAAGCCTACCTCTACATCATCGGTCACATGCCGCCGGACGAGGTGGGAGGCTTCGGGGACGCGGGTTTCTTCCAGGGACTGCCCCACGGCAAACGATTGCAGGAAATGGAGCAAGCGGTCGGAAGGAACGACCTCATCGTGGGGCTGGTCTATACCGGCGTTTGGCCGGAGATCCTCGATTTCGCCAACCAGACCGGCGCGCGAGTGGTGTGGATACTTGCGCCAACGGAAGACAGTGCGAAGGCTTTAGAGCGCGGCGACATCATCATTGACCAGCACTGGATACTGGGGGACGCGGTGGTAGAGGTTCCGGGGTACGACGTGAAAATTTTGCCGCCATCGGCGGTTGCCCAATTGACCATCTACTGGGCACTGGTCGGGGACATCGCGCAGCGATTGGGGTGCAATTGAGAGGCCGCGAGTTGGCGGTCGCGCGCGATCAATACCGACGCTTGCGCTTGCCGCCTTTCGACTTCTTCTTTCCCCCTGGAGCGGGAAGGGCATGGGCATCTGAGCGGGTAGGTTTTGCAGGCACGGTGCCCGTCCCTTTCTCTGCTTCCACCGCTTCGGCCTCTTCACCACTGCCAACGTGTTTTGCAGCGCGGGAAACACGGGCAGTCGATTGAGCAACTTGTGCGGCAGAGGGCGCGGACACCGACTGTTCCTCCCTCTTCCGTGTGGGGACAGCGGCGAGGCGCTTCCGGTCGTCGAGCGACTTCCAGGAAACCAGCATCGGTCCAGCAACGAAGATCGATGAGTACGTCCCAGCGGTGACGCCAATCACTAGGGCGAGAATGAAGCTGTGAATGGTCTCTCCCCCCAAAAAGAACAGCGCCAGCAAGGTCAACTCCACGGTCAACACCGTGTTGATGGATCGCGTCATCGTCTGCATGAGACTATCGTTCACGATCATGGCGTATGGATCCCGACGACGCAGATGGAGGTTCTCGCGGATGCGGTCGAAGATCACGACGGTATCATTAATGGAGTAGCCGACAACGGTCAACAGAGCGGCAACAAACGCGCTGTCCGCCTCGATACGCAGATTCAGCTTGCAGGCCAAGGCGAAAACACCGAGCAATACAAACACATCGTGGACCAGCGCCGCAATACCACAAACGGAATAGCGCAGTCCTTCTCCCATGAAGTTGTACCGAGTCCAGATCCAAACCGCAATCAGAAGGCATCCCAACACGACTCCGATGATGGCTTTGGCCGCCAAGTCTTTCCCGATGACCGGACCGACGACTTCGCTGCCCAACTCCTCAATGCCGGGATACTGTTCGGCAAGCACATCCACGATGCGGCGGGATTCGGCCTTACGTTCGGCATCATTGCGGGCACTGGTGCGGACGTATAGCTCGTCTCTTCCGGAGAACTGAATGGTGCCGGTGGTGATGTTGGCGGAGTGCAGGTGTTGCCGGACTTGGTTGATGACGGTGGTCTGTTGATCAGCAGGGGGAACGTGTTCCGCGGCGAATCGGTAGCGGAAAATACCACCACCCGTAAAATCGATACCCCACCGGATGTTGCCCGTGCTGACTAGACCCATGCCTGCCAGGATTACCACCAGCGAAATGGAATACCACAGTTTTCTGCGGCCGACGACCTCAAAAGAAAATCTCTGATTCAATGAATTTTCCCCACTCGTTCCTGCTCTCTATGTGGTTCGGGTCCGTGGCGCATTCCACAAAGGCAGGGATCTTTTCAGTCCCGTTTCCGCAACAGTGTAAACGAGGACTCTCGAAATCGTGAAGGCGGTAAACAGACTGGTCAATACGCCCAGTCCCAACGTCACTGCGAATCCCTTCACCGGGCCGGTGCCGTAGTAAAACAATACTCCAGCACCGATGAGGGTGGTCACGTGGGAGTCCAGGATCGCTGTCCAGGCACGTGCAAAACCTGCCTGGATGACGGACTTGAACGTCTTGTCGGTTCGGAACTCCTCTTTCATACGCTCGAACACAAGGATGTTTGTGTCCACCGTCATCCCGATCGACATGATAAACCCGGCAATGCCCGGGAGAGTAAGAGTCGCGTTGAGGATAATCATCGTGGCGAGCACCAGCAGACAGTAGATCGCCAGCGCAAGGTTGGCGATCGCCCCCGGGAGGCGATACACCGCGATCATAAAAATAACGACAAACGTCAACCCGATCAGCCCCGCAATGAGACTTCTGCGGATGGAGTCGGTGCCGAGAGTGGCGCTCACCGTGCGATTCTCAACGATATCGATGGGCACCGGCAGCGCGCCGGCGTTGAGGAGCTGCATCAAATCGCGCGCTTCTTCGATGGTGTCAAAGCCGCCCGAAATCTGCCCGCGCCCGCCGGTGATGGGTTGCCGAATGACAGGACAAGAGATCGGCTGCTGATCCAGGAAGATAGCGAGATACTTGCCGACGTTCTTGCGGGTGAACTGTCCGAACTTGTTGGCTCCGTCAGAATCGAATTCGAAGTGGACTGCGGATCCCTCCGCCGGGTCCATGCCGACGGTGGAGTTGGGCTTGAGGGATCGACCACTGACAATTTCTTTGGATTCGTTGTAGACCACGGAGGTAGGGATCTTCATTCCTTCCTTGTCTACGAAGTGGACGATTTCCCTGCCGCCGGCAGAGCGTTCCACCTCCGGTTCATACTTCTCCGGAATATGGCGGAACTCCAAGAGAGCGGTGGTGCCAATCATTTCGATGGCCTTGTCGGGGTCGTCAATGCCAGGCAACTCCACAATAATCTGAGAGTCCCCCTGTGGCTGAATCAAAGGCTCGGAAACACCGAGGGAATCCACACGCCGCCTCACGATCTCGACGGTGCGGAGGAGGATATTCTCCTCCCCGAAGTACGTCTCTTCACGCACCAGCGTGACGCTGCCGAATTCCCGCTTGAGAGCGTTGAGGATTTTGTCTCGGTCATTGGTGGCTTGCTGCTTCGACATGGCCTGAGTTGCGACATCAATGAGGTCCGGTGAATCTTCCTTGACCTTGACGCTGACGTCTTCGAATCCTGAAGCCTCAAGCAGGTTGCCGATTTTTGCCAGGAACGCGTCGCGCTCCTCCTGCGTTTCTCCGGCGGGCCCCGATGGTTGCTCCGTGGTCTTCTCAAACTGGTACTCGAAGAGAGCGCGCCGCACCTGCAGAACCAGGTGGCTGCCCCCCTGGAGGTCCAGCCCCAGCTTGAGTTGGGGTCGCGGGTCGTAGAGCGCCAGACCCCCGATAATCTTGCGCGGGGACGAGGGGAGGTCCAATCCCGTGGAGCGAACGAAAGTAATATGGTTCCTGAATCGCTCGCGCAGCTTCTTTGTGTAATCTTGCTCGAGTTTCCTCGCGCCCTCGCGCGTGGAGGCTTCCGGTGTCACAACGATGTCCGTCCCGGAGGCAGTCACGACATCGTCAATGGCTTTCCCGCCGACCTGGTCGAAGTCTTCGCCTTCCTTGACGAGTTTGTTGATATCCCTGTCGGCTCGGTAGTGGATCTCAAACTCCTGCAACCGCGGGGCGCGCCGAATCGGCTGGAATACAACCTCCAGGCAGGCAACCACCAGCGCAACGATTACCAGCAGCCATGCTCGACGGCGTCTAATCATTCCGGAAAACCCTCCGTACAATTGCGAAACGGCCAGAACCCGGTAGTGATGCATTGCTCCCGATCTGCAACGTCTCGCATCGCTTCCGTTGGTCGGCGGACCTGCCCTTCCTTGTTCCGTGGAGCAGGTGTCAAAAAAAAGTTGCGCCATCCCGACGCAACACGGGCAAGTATAACAGGGAGAGCGAAAATTTGTCAATTGCGTCGCGCCGCTCTAACGCCGCTGCAGGAGGAGCATTGTCAGCCGAAATGGCAGTCGGTTCTCAGAGACTCGGCAAGCCGACGCACGTACTCGGTGGAGGAGATTTCCTGCGCACCGAATTGCCGCATGATGGGTGTCACCATCTGCGTGTCGAGCAGGCGATAGCTGCGTTCCCGGAGTCGCTGCAGCAGAAAAACGAGGGCCGCCTTCGAGGCGTTGGGGACACGGTGGAACATCGATTCTCCGAAGAACGCGCCCCGGATACTCACTCCGTATAGTCCACCCACCAGGCTGCCGTCCATCCAGCTTTCGACACTGTGCGCATAGCCGAGCCGGTGCAGTTCGGCGTAGCTCTCAACCATCTCTTCAGAGATCCATGTGTCAGGACGATCTCCGCAGGAACGCATGACCGTCTCGAAACAGTGATTCACCGTGACCTCGAAAGGACGACGCCGCAGGTCGCGTCGCAGCCGCTCGGGAATGTGGAACTCGTTCAGAGGGATAACCCCTCGCGGGTCGGCCGTATACCACGCGATCTCACCGTCGCGAGAGTCGGCCATGGGGAACGCGCCGCGAAAATAGGCTTCAAGGAGGATATCAGGTGGGATTATGGGCGCTGATGGCAGATAGGCGATGGGTGATCGCGGATGGCAAAGGGGAACTCACCGCTGCTATGCAGACCGGGGCACAGGGCCGTCCCGCTCGTCAAACTTACCATGCACCCCCGTGCCTTCACTCCTCCTCGTGGCGCAGAATCTCGCTGGCGCGGGCGAAGACGCCCTGGAACATCGCAGGGGTGAGCCTGCCGGTGTTGGTGTTCTGTCGGCTGGGGTGGTAGGACGCCAATAAATGAATCTCCCGATCCCTCAATGGATGACGAATATGAGACTCCACACCATGCCCGAACGCGCCCCTGGGATGCGGCAGGTTGGCTCCGAGGTTTGCCAGCGCCTCCCATGTGCCGTTCCAAGCGAACTTCCCGAGGCTGAGAATAACACACACTTTTTTCAGTAGTCGAATCTCCTCTGCGAGGTACGGCAGGCAGTTCCGTTTCTCCATCGGCAAAGGCTTATTCTCCGGAGGCGCGCAACGCACGACGGCAGTAACGTAGGCGTCGTGCAGCTCCTGCCCGTCGTCCCGGTTCCGCGAGTAGGGTTTCTCCGCAAAGCCGTGCAGGTGCATCGTTTGCGCCAGGAACTCGCCAGAACTGTCGCCGGTAAACATCCGGCCGGTGCGGTTGGCGCCGTGCGCGGCGGGCGCGAGACCCACAATCAACAACCTCGCCTGCGTGTCACCATATCCCGGCAGCGGCTTCCCCCAATAGTCCCAGGCGCTGAATGCGCGTTTTTTAGCCGCCGAAACCTCGCTGATGTATCTTGCCAATCGCGGGCACCGTTGGCAGTGGATGATTCTGCTGTTGAGCTGGTAAATGGTGGTCATGTGAGCTTAGCGCCGGAAGTGCACGAAAATCCTCCCGAAGTTCTTGCTGTCCTTGTCGATACGGTGATAGAGAGCTTTGATGTCGGGTTGGTCCAGAAACTTGAGGACGCGCTTTTTCAACTGTCCACTGCCCTTGCCCGGGATGATCTCAACCAGCGCGATGCGTTTCGCGACAGCCTCCGCTATCACGCGGCTCAGTTCTTCGTCGATTCGGTCACCCTTATTGTAGACCTCGTGCAGGTCCAGCTTCAGTTTCGCCACGGCGTGAACCCGATGCCCCTCCGCTATTTCCAGAAGCATAGCCTAACTTCCGTTAATCATCAACTCGTGCCGCGCCTCAGGCGGTCGAAACTCTCCTTGACACACCTTTCTGGAACGTCTAAAATGGGCGTCGTTGTATGGAGAGAGTGAGCGATGCGAGTGAACTCGGTCCGAGCAGAACGTTGTTCCGGGGTAGATGTGTTAGCCAAGGCGTTGGGCCTTGTGCTGTTTGTTGGCGGGATCCTGCTGTTGGCTGCGTCGTTCCGGCTTGCGTACGAGATGTTCAGCGAGCTTTCGGACGCGAGTCATGTGTGGGTGCAGACGCCGACCAATCCCGAAACCGAACCGTCCGGTGCGGAGATCGGTTCTGCGATGGCCAAGGTGGGCATTCGGATATTGCTGCTGTTCGCCATGGGGTTCCTTGCGTCATTGATTGCCTCCAAGGGAACTCAGCTTTATGCGGCTGCAGCAGTGTTTCCGAGGTCTTCACTGCCACCCCCTTCCCCCATGAAGGAGGAGTAGCCGCCTTCACACAGGAATCATCCGTGCCGATCTGTCGGCGCCACGCGGGATGAAGATGTACCGCAGACATCCTGTCTGCATGCAAGCAGGATACTTGCGATACCTATTTTCAAGGGAGGGAAACGAACCGTCCGCAAGTCCGACCCCCACAACGCATTATTTTGTCCACGCGCAACCAGATGTTCCACGCTGTTGGCAGCGGCTGTCGCGATGCTTCCGCTGGCCTTGGGACGGTCGTCCGCGGCAACGGACTACTACCTTAATGTTACGAGGGGCCTCGATGCTTTGGAGCGCGGCGCAACTGTTGCCGCCGTCGACGCGTTCATTGTGGCTCAGCGGCTGGCACCGGAGGATTTTCTGGCGCACGCGGGTCTCGCCACCGCAGCCCTCCACCTTGGAGATAACATCGCCGCCGTCTCGGAATTCCGCGCTGCGCTGCGCTTGAATCCGCACGCCTCTGTCGCCTACAACGGACTTGGCATTGGTTACCTCCTCCACAATTCGGCCAATGATGCCGTCGTCAACTTCGGCAACGCCGTACGGCAAGACCTCACCTATGCGGACGCCTACGTGAACCTCGCGTACGCCCATTGCCTTGAGAACAAGCCTCGGGACGCAATGGAGCAATGCGTCAACGCTCAACGTGCGGGCGCTGAAGGCCCGTTCTTCTTTGAGGTACAGGCCGTTGCTCACTTCCTCTTGGGGAGCAGCGACAACGCCATCCTTGCCCTGAGACGACTGATGCAACGGCGCCAGCAGGCAGACGATTCCCACGGACTGACGCTGACCACGCCATCGGCAAGACTGATCGTCGTCAATGACGCGCCGGTATTACCCGACTTCAGCGACATCCTCCGGCGAGTGCAGGCCGCGCAACGGAGCCCTGTCCAGCCTGCGGTACTCCGGAGTCATTCGGGGAGCGTTAACACCGGAGATGGACAGAGGATCTCTGTATCCGACCGGACCGGCGGGACCGAGGTCGTTGGGGTGATCCGCTTTATCGCCTCAGGCGCCAGCGCCGGTTCAGACCGCTGGCAGGACGACATCGAGTACGTTAGCTTCGCGGTGGACGGTGTTACGCGAGCAGTCACGAATGCCCCTCCCTACGCTTGGGACTGGGACACCAGCGAGAACCGAGACGGGGAGCACCTGATCACCATTCGCGCCTATGACAAGTCGAAGGCGCTCATCGGCGAACGGCGGGTGCCGGTAAGAGTTCGCAACACCTATGACCCCCGCAGCGCTGTATCCGTGGCGAACTACACCGCCGAGCAGGAAGCCTATGCGGTTGCAAGGCTAAAGAAATACCTCAAACTTCGGGCGAACCCGCTGCGTGCCCAATATCTGCTGGCAAAGTCCTACGAGTCCAAAGGTCTGGCCGAGTTTGCCTTGCATGAGTATACATTGCTGTTCCTCGAACAGAACGACTATCTGGATACCCGGGCGAAGATCCATTCCCTCAAGCAACACTTGGGCAAGTCCTATGCACCGGGCCGAATACCGGAAATCAACAGCGTTGCGAACACGGGCAAAAGAGTGGCGCTCACTTTCGACGATGGACCGCGTCCTCCCTTCACGCAGCAGATTTTGGACCTGCTGAAGAAGCACGACGCCCGCGGAACTTTCTTCGTGGTCGGGAAGATGGCCGAGCAGTACCCCGATCAGGTTCGGGCCATCGTTGCCGCGGGTCACGAGCTTGCGAGTCACAGCTACACCCACCGTCGGATGACTGAGCTCACCGACATCGAGGTCGAGGACGAAATATTGCGTACCGAGGCCGTCGTCCGCGACATCGCCGACCGCACCACCGAGTACTTTCGCCCGCCGGGGGGACACTATGACCGCTCCGTCAGAGAGGCGCTTTCCCGCCTGGGCTACAAAGCAGTATTCTGGGGACCGAACATCACCTCATTCCCCGACCTCCCTCCGAAGCAGATTGCGCGGGCGTTGATTGATCGGGTTGAGCCGGGGTGTATCATTCTGCTGCACAACGGGGAGGACCAGACCATTCCTGCGCTGCCGACACTTCTTGCCGGGCTCGAGTCGCTGGGATACGAAATGGTCACGCTGACGGAGTTGCTGGAATCCGGCAAACCCGTGCCGCGGAAATTCGCGTGGGAATGAGAAGACTCAAACGATTGGAAGAATGGAAGAATGGAAGAATGCGCGAACAGCGATCTGCGACACGCTTGCCAGAACATGTCAAAGCCATCGCGCCAAGGCATTCCCGGTTGTCCATTGTTCCCATGCGGGTCGCATGACCATTTTTCCAGTCTTCCCGTGGTTACCATCCTGCCTATCCTGCTGATTCTGTTCGTCGGCAGTGCGCAACGCGCCATCGGCGATCCAGGACCTCCTCCCATCGTTGACCCCAACCAGACAAGGTTCCCGCGCTCTTCACTGGTGGACTTCAGTTATATGCTGGATGCGCCGGCCGGACGGCATGGGTTTCTCGAAACCCGCGACGACGGCCAGTTCTATTTCTCCGACGGAACCCAGTCCAGATTCTGGGGAGTCAACATCGCCAGCCGCAGCGTGTTTCAGCCCCCTGCAACCATCGACCAGGTGGTAGACGTCATCGCGCGATCCGGATTCAATCTGGTGCGCATCCACCATATCGATGAACGCAACGGCATCGTCGACCTCTCCGGGTCCGATACCCGCCACTTTAACGCGACGCGGCTGCAACTGCTCGACTACTGGATCGCCCGACTGAAGGCCCGCGGCATTTATGTCTATCTCGACCTGATCGACTACCGTACCTTCAAGCCGGGAGATGGGGTGGAGAATGCCGAGGCCCTCGGCCGCGGCGCCAAACCCTATGCTCTCTTCAACCGTCCACTCATCGAGTTGCAGAAGGAGTATGCGCGCAAACTGCTGGTTGAGCATATCAACCCGTTTACCGGTCTGTCGTATGCCCAGGACCCCGCAGTCGTCATGCTGGAGTTGTTTGACGAGAACGGTCTCTTTATGAAACGTCACCTGTGGCGCCTGATGCCGGAACCCTACGGAACGGAGTTCAAGCTGCTCTGGAACGAGTGGCTTCGGACTCAATACGCGTCGACCGAAAAACTGTCCCGAACGTGGACCAACAGCCGCGGCGAGAAGGCGCTGATGCCCTCAGAGCGACTGGAGAACAACTCCATCGAGTTGCCAGAGATGAAGCTGGCCGGGAAGGACGCGTCCACCTATGCACGCAGTCTCGATTCCCCGGCGCGGCGGAATGACGCGGCGCGCTTCGCCTATGACGTGCAACGTCGGTACTTCTCCGAGATGAGAAGCTACCTTCGCGGGTTGGGAGTGCGCATCCCGCTCACCGCGGTCACTCGCAGTGACGACATCCCCGACCTGAAGTCCGTCGCCGACGAGCTGGACTTCATCGGCAACAATTTCTACTGGGATCATCCCTTCTGGAAGGCCGGGAACGACTGGCAGCCGCCCTTCTACTTCCTCAGTCACAACCCTCTCAGCGAACCCGGGAACAACGCCTTCGCCCCGTCCGTGATGCTGTCCAAGGTGCGCAACATTCCCCTGGTCGTCCGAGAATGGGAGTACTGCTGGCCGAATCGCTATCGCGCCGCCGGCATGCTGGAGGCAGTCGCCTACGCCTGCCTCCAGGACGTTAACGCGATGATCCTGTTTACCCTTGGAACCCACGAGGACGCCAACAAACTGGAGTTCTTCGACTGTCACCTCGATCCCGTCCGATGGGGACTAACCGGTGTGGCCGCCAAGGCATTCATCCAGCGCGACATCAGCCCCGCAGACTTCCAGGTGGACGTCGCCTACACGCAAACGGATGCATTCACCTACTCAGACTATGCCTCGGAAGTATACCGGCTCGGCTTCGTCTCTCGCGTTCAGAATGCTTTGTTTGATGCGGCGGGCAGGATCACCGGCGGTGATGGAGGAGAGGCGCCCACCCTTCGGATTGCTTCCGGTCGAAGCGCCACGGGCCGGTATGACGGCGCTAAGAACCTCATCCGCTGTAACGACCAGAGCGTCGACCTCTACGACCGGGCTCGCAAGCCCACCAGCGAAGCGTTGGAGGCCTACGGCATTCTCGCCTTCCCCGGTCAGAGCGTCTCCACTCGCACCTTCGCATTCGATGGCGTCTTCCTCACCGTTGGGCGCAAGGAACTATCGACACAGATTCCCTTCGCCGTGGAAGTGCTGAGCGATCAGAAACTCAACCCCATCGGCGTGACCCCCGACGGACGCCACGCCTTTGGCTTCTTTGATCCGGCACGAAAAAATTTCGTCTTCAGTCGACTCGCGGAGGGCGACGCCGTACGCGTCGCACTCGATGCCATCGGGTTCCTCCACGGGAAGAAGATTTCCCGGCAGACGATTGATAGCGGAGAGCTGATGTCTGACAACGGACAGATTCGCCGCAACACGAAGACCGGACGGATGGCGATCTCCACCCCTCGATTCTGTGCTCTGGCGGGAATGCTGAAAGGCGCGAGGGAGGTACAAGTGGGCACGGTCAACATCACTCCCTCATCTGAGGTGGGTGTGATTGTTGTTAGCAGTCTCGACCTCAAACCTCTGGACGAATCCCGTCGCATCCACGTGAAGTGCGTCAGCAACGCCGCCAACACCGGTCAGAAGGATGTCTTTCAAGGGTGGTATGGCCGTTATCAGTTGGAGACCACCGGCAGCCTGCCCATCCAGACCTTTGGAAGCATCTCCACCCAGCCCACCCGCATTGACCTCGGCAACGGACGCGGCATCGAGGTCTACCAGGAAAACGGCACCTGGGAGCTGCTGATGGAATTCGACAAGAGCTACTTCTTTACCGATACCCCTGGCGCGCCTGTCAAGATCCTCGGCATATCCCCCACCGCCCGCGTCATTTCCTACGGCTACGACGAATCTCGCCAAGTTTTCACCTACGGCACTCAACTCACCTACCCCGCCAACACCGCGCTGGTAAGTGTGGAGTGAGGAAGCCACGCGTTGGCGGAGTTCCTCTCGTATGTCCGAGGAGGAGTATCACAAGAGCGCTGTCATTGGAGACCACTGCGGTATCGTGCAGTGGCCTGGAGAGTACGGGTTGAGCAACTTGCGCGGAACCACTATCCGGCTGCGCTTCCACCTGACTCATGCGCGGCTGTTCACCTTCGAGGCGAGAGAATGAACCCGCGTTGTGCAGCCCGTGCATTCGCCCATTCACCCATTCGCCCATTCGCCCATTCGCCCATTCGCCCATTCGCTCATTCGCCCATTCGCCTATTCGCCTATTCGCCCATTCGCCCATTCGCCCATTCGCTAATTCGCCCATTCGTCAGATGCGACAGGTCGTTGATCGTCTTGGCCCGGGGAACAGCATAGCCGTCCACCTCTTCCCACAGCAGACGCGTTACGCCTGTCGGGTCGTACGACAGGTGCGAGTAGACGAGAGGCACGGGCCAATTCAGCAGGTGCCCCAGAAGTGTCAGAATCAGACCAGCGTGGCAGAAGAGCGCAATGGTCAGGTCGTTGCTCTGGTCCACGCGATACCGCAGCCCCTCGCGAGTGTACCCATACTCCTCCAGCAGTGAGTCGAAGTTGCTCGCCAGACGCTCATACTGAGGTCGCATCAGTTCACCGTAGGGAACATCTTCGTGCCAGTTCGCCACCGTCGGAAGATCGTCTCGAAGAAGATGTTCCGACCCGGACACGTTCCAGCACCAGCGCCCACCCCCAAAGTGTCCATCCAACTCGCCGATCCACTCGAGGGTTGTGGGCTGCATTTGCTTCACCCGCGCGGTGTATTTGGCGGTCCGTTGCGCGCGACCGAAGGGGCTGACATACAGCGCATGGAGTGGCACGTGACGCAAGCTTTCCGCAAGAGCGCGGGCCTCGGTGTGGCCTTTCTCTGTGAGCGTGTCGTTGGTATAGTCGGGGTCTCCGTGTCGGATCAACAGAACTTGCATGACAAAGCCGGGTTCCTTTCCGGGCGTGAGATAGAGACGCATTGTAGCACGAAGACTACTTGGAGCGATCGGTCTCTGCCCCAGCGCCCTTCCGCGATCCTCAGATGAACAGCGTCATCCCCGCCTCATCCGACTCGCCCAGGAAGGTCGCCACTCCGCCGACCTCGATCCCATCGATCAGTTCCTCCCGTTTTAGTCCCATGACATCCATGGACATCGCGCACGCAACCAGTTTCACCCCGGCCTGACGTGCGGAGTCAATCAGTTGCGGGAGGCTGTCCACATTCTTCTGCTGCATTACATGTTTCATCATCGCAGTGCCCATGCCCAGCATGTTCAATTTCGACAGCTTCAGCGCCCGCGCGCCCTTCGGCATCATCCAGCCGAACATCTGATCCAGAAGCGGCTTGCGGATCGGGGGCGCGTCCGGCTTCCGCAGTGCGTTCAAGCCCCAGAAGGTGAAGAACATGGTCACCTCGCTGCCCATGGCCGCCGCGCCATTGGCGATGACAAAGCTGGCCATCACCTTGTCGAGGTCGCCGGAGAAGACGACCATCGTCTTCTTGTCCCGTGTCGGCGCGGCGGGAGAGTCTGCAACCCGCGTTGCGGTGGCCTTGCGGATCAACGCCTGATAGCCGTTGGGGACGGGAGTGATGCTGAGCACTTCGTGCCCCTGTTTGCGGCACCACGCCGGCGCGTCCGTGGCAAAACCGGGGTCACTGGCCGTTACCAGCAACTCATCCCCCGGACTCGCCTGTTGCATGGCCTCGGCAAGCTTGCGGATGGGACCGGGGCACTGCATTCCCGTGCAATTGATCTCGACTCGCTTCCCGGTCGGGGCGGGAGTCCGCAATGTCATCTTCTCTTCGGCGTACGCGAGCAGTGGCGGTTCCGGCTGCCCCGTGCAGACCGAACTGCCGTGATAGGGGCAGAAGGTCGAGGTGCCACCGCACAGCGAACGCGCGCGTGTGTAACCGCGCTGCTTGAGCAGCCTGTAAGCGAGATAGCTCCTGAACCCGACCTTGCAGTATGCGAAAATCGGTTTGCCCTGAGGCAACTGATCGAGCGAACCCCGCAAACTGCCCAGGGGGATGTTGATGGCCCCGGGGATGTGCCAGGCTGCATATTCCTCCGGGGAACGCACATCCAGCAGAATCCCTTCGGAGGTCTTGTCGGGATAGTCTTCGGGATACCAGCACTCGATATCTCCTTTCAGGAGATTGGCTGCGAGGAAGCCGGCCATGTTGATCGGGTCCTTTGCCGACCCGAACGGCGGAGCGTAGGAAAGCTCCAGGTCCTGGAGGTCGAACACAGTCATCCCTGCACGAATCGCTATGGCAAAGGCATCGAGCCGTTTGTCGACACCGTCGTACCCGACGATTTGTGCTCCCAGGATCTTGCCTGTCCCCGGCGCGAAAGTGAGTTTGATGTGCATCGGCGCGGTTCCGGGGTAGTATCCGGCGTGTCCGGATGGGTGGAGGTACACCTTCTCATACGCGGTCCCCGCGGGCTTGAGAGTCTTCTCCACCGCGCCGGTCGCCCCCGCGGTCATGTCGAACACCTTGACGATGGCCGTTCCCTGAGTGGTGGTGTAGGTCGAGTCGCGACCGAAAATGTTATCGGCCACGATGCGTCCCTGGCGGTTGGCGGGCCCGGCAAGGGGAATGAGACACTCCTCGCCGGTAACCGTGTGACGGACTTCCACCGCGTCCCCGGCCGCGTAGATGTCGGGGTCAGAGGTGCATAGGTGTTCATCCACCTTGATCCCTCCGCGCGGCCCCAGCTCCAGGCCCGACTCGCGGGCCAAGCTGGACTCGGGCTGCACGCCCACTGAGAGAAGGACCAGGTCCGTCTTCAGTGTCTTTCCGTCTGACAACTCAACGAGAACCTGTCCATCAGCGTCCCGAAACGCGGCGGCGGCGACTCCGAGGTGCACACGAACGCTGTGCCATCGCAGATGGTTCTGCAACTCCCGCGCCATCTCGTGATCCAGAGGAGCCATGATTTGGTCTTGCATCTCGACCACGTCCACGCTCAAGTCGCGGTGGCGCAGGTTCTCGGACATCTCCACGCCGATGTAACCGCCGCCGATCACAACCGCGTTCTTCGCCCCGGCGTCGACAATCGCCTTGATCGCATCCATATCGTCGATGTCCCGCAGGACGAACACGCGTGAATGGTCGATTCCGGGAATCCTGGGACGAATCGGCCGCGCTCCCGGACAGAGCGCCAGTTTGTCGTAGCTTTCCTCATACTCTCGTCCCGTGGCAGTTTCATTAATCCGAACCCTCTTGCTCTGTCGGTCGATGGACTTCACCTCATGCCCCACACGGACATCGAGGTCCAGGGCGGCTTTGAGGCTTTCCGGTGTCTGCAGCAGTAGCAGTTCTCTATCCTCAATCACTCCGCCAACATGGTACGGAAGTCCGCAATTGGCGAAGGAAACATGCTGCCCCCGCTCCAATAGAACGATCTCCGCGTGTTCATCCAACCGACGCGCCCGCGCTGCGGTCGACGCGCCAGCCGCCACGCCTCCAACGATGACAATTTTCACCTAGGCCTTATACAAGCATGATATTCAATATTTTCGAGAGGTGAGGAAGCGAGAAAGCCCCGTTTTTCTTGGACAAATCGGTGTAAGCACCGAAGAGTGAAGAACCAA
>Ga0100398_1000850_pt1 | contig 26973 bp, 24 predicted proteins | sample CryGeymeta201522_FD_81568 | JGI IMG/M metagenome (GOLD analysis project Ga0100398, IMG submission 81568) | Groundwater microbial communities from Crystal Geyser aquifers in Utah, USA - Crystal Geyser metaG 2015-22 | ecosystem: Environmental > Aquatic > Deep subsurface > Groundwater | place: USA...
GACGATGACGATGACGATGACGATGACGATGATCTGACACCGGACGCCATCAGGGCCTACCTGTTCGAATTGCAATCGGGCCTGCAATCGCTGCGAAAAACCCTCCCCCAGCCCCGCACCGACATCCAGACCGCGTTGGAGGTTCTGGGTCGCCGCACGGAGGACCAGAAACTGTGCGAAGGGGCATGGCCGGATGCCGATGGCAAGGCGCCCTGCCTGTTCGATCGACCCTTCCCGAAGCCGCCGCGCGACCCGGACACATGGTCCGCCGGCGCGCAGGCCGCATGGCGCAAGACATTCGACAGGTTCCGCGAAGATGCGCTGGTGCTATGCAGGGGTTTCCACTCCACACGCACCTACCGCCACGACCTCCGCAACACCAACCTGCAAGGCTACGACCTGTCCCACCTCGACCTGCGCGGCGCACGCCTCGACGGGGCGCAGATGCAGGGGGCGAACCTCGACAAGGCGCAGATGCAAGGGGCGGACCTCGGCGCGGCGCAGATGTCGAACGATACGACCCTCACCGACGCTGCTCTCCGAGGCGCGGCGGTGAGGCAAGTGGATGATGCGACCACAGCACAACTACGCCCGTTCTGGACGGACATCTTCGCCGACGCCACCCTGCGCGACCGTGTCCCCGAACCCGACCGGCCCGCCCATTGGCCAAGAGACGTGCTCGTCTACCAACCGTGGTTCCCCGAAACCTCCCCCTTCCACATCGCGTGGCGCGCATGGGCCGACAGCCTCGACCCGCCCGCCGCCGCCCGACCCGACGACAGGCCGTAACCCCCATGAAACCCATGCCAAGCCGCGCCTTCCTGCCCCTCCTCGTCGCCGCCGCCCTCCACGGCCCCGCCCCCGCGGCCCGCGCCGACCCGGCCCTCTATCCACCCATCGCGCCCGCCTATCTCGCGGCCGAGATCCCCGCCATCGTGCGCGTGTCGCGCGGCCTTCTGGCACCCGGCAGCTGTTCCGGCGTGCTCATCACCCCGCGCCATGTCCTGACCGCCGCCCATTGCGCGCGCGGCGACGCCACCCGCGTGGTGATCTTCTCCCCCGGCTCCGAGACCTTGCGGCTGATCGTGCCGGTGACGCAGATCGCGCTCCACCCCGACAACAGCCCCGGGATGGACACCGCCTCCATCGGCACCGATCTGGCGCTGCTGACGCTGGCCTCCGACATCGCGCCTTCGGTGGCCCTTCCCCTGCCCCTCGCCCCGGACGACCTGCCGCCCGGCACGCCATGGCTTCTCGCCGGGTATCCGAACGCGGCCCATACCGCGCTCCACGCCCAGTTCGATTGCCAGGTCGCACGGGTCAACGGCGCGACCATCGGCAGCGATTGCCGCGTGGTGTCGGGCTTTTCCGGCGGGGCGGTCCTGGCGGAAACCGATGCGGGCTGGAGGCTGGGCGCGATCATCTCGGCCACACTCGGCGATGCCGACAGCCCGTTGCGCGCCCTGGCTGCGGCCATCGAACCGGCAACCTTCCCGGCCCTGGGCGCGGCGCTTGCGGGCCAACCGTCGCCGGCGCTCCAGATCGCCCCTACCGTTCCCGCCCCGGATCGGCCATAAGCGCGCCTGTCGCGCGTGGCCCCGCCGCGCGCCGCGTTGTCCGAGACAGGAGGCCATGACATGCACGACATCCGCGCGATCCGCGACAATCCCGCAGCCTTCGACGCCGCGCTGGCACGGCGCGGCCTCTCTCCCGTCTCCGCGTCCATCCTCGCCATCGACGAAGCGCGCCGCGCCGCGATCACCCAGGCCGAAGCCGCGCAGGCCGACCGCAACGCGGCCTCCAAGGATGTCGGTCGCGCCAAGGCGGCGGGCGACGAGGCGGAATTCGAACGCCTCCGCGCGCTGGTGGCCGAGAAGAAGGACGAAATCGCCCGGCTGGAGGACGAGGCCCGCGCGCAGGATGCCGAGCTTCTGGCCATCCTCGAAACCCTGCCCAACCTGCCCGCCCCCGATGTCCCCGACGGCACGGACGAGGCCGGAAACGTCGAACTCCACCGCCACGGCACCCCGCGCGCCTTCGATTTCGCGCCGCTGGAACATTACGACATCCCCGCCGTGAAACCCGGCATGGATTTCGAGACCGCCGCCAAGCTCTCCGGCGCGCGCTTCGTGCTGCTCTCGGGCGCCATCGCGCGCGTGCACCGGGCGCTGGCGCAGTTCATGCTGGACGTCCATACCGGCGACAACGGCCTGACCGAGGTGAACGCCCCCGTCCTCGTCCGCGACGAGATCATGTATGGCACCGGCCAATTGCCGAAGTTCGGCGAAGACAGCTACCGCACCACGAACGGCTGGTGGCTGATCCCCACGTCCGAAGTGAGCCTGACCAACATCGTCAACAACACGATGATCGAGGAATCCTACCTCCCCCGCCGCTACACCGCCCATTCGCTCTGCTTCCGGTCCGAGGCCGGCAGCGCGGGCCGCGACACGTCCGGCATGCTGCGCCAGCACCAGTTCGAGAAGGTGGAGATGGTCTCCATCACCCATCCCGACCAGTCCGACGCCGAACAGAGCCGCATGCTGGGCTGTGCCGAGGGCATCCTCGACCGCCTCGGCCTGCCCTACCGCACCGTGATCCTCTGCGCCGGCGACATGGGCGCGGGCGCGACGCGGACCTATGATATCGAGGTCTGGCTGCCCGGCCAGAACGCCTATCGCGAGATTTCATCCGTCTCCACCTGCGGCGCGTTCCAGGCCCGCCGGATGAACGCGCGCTTCAGGCCCAGCGCGGGCGGCAAGCCCGAATTCGTCCACACCCTCAACGGCTCCGGCCTGGCCGTGGGCCGGACGCTGATCGCGGTGCTGGAGAACGGGCAGCAGGCGGACGGCTCGGTCGATCTGCCGCAGGCGCTGCACCCGTGGCTGGGGGGCAAGACCCGGATCGGGGCAGACGGGGTGCTGGCCTGACGCGGCGATACCCCCACCGACACCGGTTCGCGCCCGTAGGGTGGGTGCAAGCCACCACTCCGCCCACCCCCCATCGCTGCCGCATCCCGATCGCTGCCGCATCCCCGTCACCGGCCGCAGGCCCGCGCCAGACGTCACGGCCAGATCGTCCGGGGCCACCACCACCGCCGCAACCGCGACCGCCCTCGCACGGACCGAGGACAGCCTGTAAGATGGCAGAGATTCAACTATATCGTTTCAAGCCAATATGTTAACTCACACCCCTCACACCGGAGCACCTCCCCGCACCGCAATTTCCGGCACTCACGGGAACTCCCTACCCTCCCCGCGCATTCCCCCTACATGAAGGCCATGGAACCCTCCAACCGCACCGATACCGACCGCCTGTGGGCCATCCTCGTGACCGTGGCGGCGATCAGCTTCGCGGTCTCGCCCTTCGTCGTCACGCCGTTCAGCGGGTTCGAGCCGGGGCGCTTCCCGGTGCCGGTCGACACTCCCCCGATCCAGCCCGCCGGTTGGGCCTTCTCGATCTGGGGCCTGATCTACCTCTGGCTGGTGGCAGGCGCCGTCTTCGGCCTCCTGAAACGTGCCGACGCCCCGGATTGGCGCGCCCACCGCCCCGCAGCCTTTGCCTCGCTCGCGATCGGGTCGATCTGGCTGCCCGTGGCCAATGCCTCGCCGATCTGGGCGACGATCCTGATCCTCGCCATGCTGGCCACGGCCCTCGTGGCGCTCGCCAGGGCCCCGGCGCGCGATGCCCCCTGGGCGCGCTGGCCGCTCGGCCTTTACGCGGGCTGGCTGACGGCAGCCTCCTTCGTCTCGCTGGCCACGCTGGCTGCGGGCTACGGCCTCGCCACGGCGCAAACGGCAAGCTGGATCGCGCTGCCGCTGGCGGTGCTGATCGCCGCCGGGGTCACGCTCCGCCTCGGAACCTCCACCTATCCCGCCGCCGCCGCCTGGGCGGCCATCGGCATCGCGCTCGCCAACTGGCCCGGCCCCTACGCCCTCGCCGCGCTGGCCGGTGCCGTCGCGCTGGCGCTTCTCGCGGCCCTGTCCGCCACGCGGACCCCCTAGCCGCGCCCGGTGCGACATCCGCCGCCGTCGCGATCGCCCGCATGTCCCCCGCACCGCTTGCCGCCTCCCCCGTCGCAAGCTACACCGCCCCCATGCGTATTCTCATCACCAACGACGACGGCATCAACGCCCCCGGCCTTGAAGTCCTGCACGAAATCGCCACCGATCTCGCCGGACCCACCGGCGAGGTCTGGACCGTCGCGCCCGCGTTCGAACAATCGGGCGTCGGCCACTGCATCTCCTACGTCCACCCGACCATGATCGTGGAACTCGGGCCACAGCGCTACGCCGCCGAAGGCTCGCCCGCCGATTGCGTCATCGCGGGCATGCATGACGTGCTCAGGATGACGCCGCCCGACCTGATCCTGTCGGGCGTGAACCGGGGCAACAACGCGGCCGAGAACACGCTTTATTCCGGCACCATCGGCGCGGCCATCGAAGGCGCGATCCAGGGTGTGCCCGCCATCGCGCTGTCGCAATATTACGGGCCCGGCAACGTCAACCTGCAAGACCAGTTCGAAGCCGCCCGCGCCCATGGGGCGGCGACCCTGCGCAAGATCCTCGCCGCGCCCGATGCCTTCGCCAGCCATCCCTACAAGCTGTTTTACAACGTCAACTTCCCGGCCCGTCCGGCCTCCGAGGTCAAGGGCACCCGTGTCGTGGCCCAGGGCTTCCGCGAAGGCACCACCGGCATGGGCATGCGCGCCGATACCGCACCTTCGGGGCGCAAGTTCCTGTGGATCACCGGCGCGCCGCAAGACGTGCCCTCCGGCCCCGATACCGACGCCACCGTCAACCTCGACGGCTACATCTCCATCACGCCGATGCGCGCCGACCTGACCGCCCATGACCGGCTGGCCGACCTGAGGGCCGCCGTGGAATGACCGATCCGGGATCCGGCTTCGACGCGGAACAGAAGATGCAATACCTGTTCCACCTGCGCCAGAAGGGCGTGATGGACAGCCGCGTGCTGACCGCGATGGAGAAGATCGACCGGGGCGCCTTCCTGCGCGGCCATTTCGCCGCCCGCGCCTACGAGGACATGCCCCTGCCCATCGGCTCGGGGCAGACCATCAGCCAACCCTCCGTGGTGGGCCTGATGACCCAGGCGCTGGATGTGCAGCCCCGCGATACCGTTCTCGAAATCGGCACCGGCTCGGGCTACCAGGCGGCGGTCCTCAGCCTCCTCGCGCGGCGGGTCTATACCATCGACCGCCACCGCAACCTGACCCGCGAGGCAGAGCTTGTCTTCACCCGCCTCGGCCTGCCCAACATCACCGTGCTGACGGGCGACGGCTCCTTCGGCTTGCCCGAGCAGGGGCCCTTCGACCGCATCCTCGTGACGGCGGCGGCCGAGGATCCGCCGGGGCCGCTGTTGCAGCAGTTGAAGGTCGGCGGCATCATGGTGCTGCCGGTGGGACAGTCGGACACGGTGCAGAGCCTGATCAAGGTCACCCGGCTGGAGCAGCGCTTCGATTACCACGAACTTATGCCGGTGCGCTTCGTGCCGCTTGTCGAAGGCACCGCGCGGGACTGACCGCTGCGCCAGCGCCATGGCCCCCTGACGCGCGCCCGGACGTGGCGTGCCATGGCCCCCGCCCCCCCGCCGCCCCCCGCCGCCTGCACCCGGCCCTCTCGACCCATGGCGCGTCCAGCACCCCGGGAACCGCATGCGCACCGCCTCATCCTCCTCCTCCCACCCCCCAAGTGCCCCCAAGTGCCCCTGTGCCCCCGGCGTCGCGCGCCAGCGCCAGCGCCAGCGGACCGGGACGGAGGCAATCGCCCGGGACGCCTGCGGCGCAGATCGCCGGATGTGCCTCGAACATCAGGCGGAGACAGGCCAGCGGCGCGGCAGACCGGGACACCTCGATGCCCTGGAACCTGCGGGCCAGATGCACCGCGCGGGCGAAATGATCCGCCCCGATCAACATCGCATGCTGGCGCGATACGCGCAGGGTGCGGGCCGTGCCCGCCGCGAAGCAGACCACGCCCGTGTTGTCGGAGGTGAAGCGCGCCCGCATGGTGCCCTCGAAGACACGGCCGCCCCCCACACGGCGTCCGCATCAGCGCCGGTCTGCGCACCCGGCCCGGCCCCCTTCCGAAACCGGGCATTCCGGTGTAAACTCCCGAAAAAATGTGGCCGCAGCGTTTTGGTTGGCCCGGTATTTGAGGAAGGTTCGAGCGCCATGCGCCTGATCACATCATTGTTTCGCGCTCGCTCGCTGATGCTGGTCGCCCCGCTGGCGCTCGCCGCCTGCGTCGGCAATCCGGCCGATCTCGACTTCGATTTCCGGCCTAATGCGCCGCGCAACAACGTGACCGTGGCGGACCGGCCCGATCCCGACAGCCGCGGGCTGATCTCCTATGACAGCTACCAGGTCGCGGTGGCGCGGCGCGGCGATACGGTCGCGGATGTGGCAACGCGGATCGGCCTCGGCGCGGATGAACTTGCCGCCTTCAACGGCCGTTCCACGGAGGAAAGCCTGCGCGACGGTGAGGTGCTGGCCCTGCCCCGCCGTGTCACCGGCGGTGCCCCGGGCGCGGGCAACGACATCGCCGCCCTCGCGCGCGGCGCGATCGACGAAGCCGATGCGGCGTCGGGCGGCGGCGTCGCGTCCGCCAGCCCGCAACTGCCCGGCGGGCAGGAACCGGTGCGCCACCGCGTCGCGCGGGGAGAGACGGCCTATTCCGTCGCGCGGCTCTACGGCGTGTCGGTGCGCAGCCTTGCGGAATGGAACGGCCTCGGCACCGATCTTGCGGTGCGCGAAGGGCAATTCCTGCTGATCCCCATCGTGATCGAAACCGTCGCCGCCGCGGGCGAAACCAGCCGCCCCGGCAATACCGTGGCCCCCCTGCCGCCATCCGCCGCCAATCCCCTGCCCGAGGGGATCGCGGCCACTGCGCTGCCGTCGCTGGAGGGCACCGGCAACGGGGCGACGCCCGCCCCGGCCCCCGCCCCGGCCCCCGCCCCGGCCCCCGCTCCCGCCACCTCTCCGGCCCCCGAGACCAGCACCGCGCGCCTGATCCGGCCCGTCGACGGGGCGATCGTGCGGGGCTACGGCTCGGGCAACGAGGGCATCGATATCGGCGCGGCCACCGGCACGCCGGTGCGCGCGGCCGCCGACGGCACCGTCGCCGCCATTACGCAAGACACCGACCAGGTGCCGATCCTTGTGGTGCGCCACCCGGACGGCTTGCTGACGGTCTACGCCAATATCCAGAACATCACCGTGACGCGCGGCGCGTCGGTCAGCCGGGGCCAGACCTTGGCCGAGGTCGGCAGCGGCAGCCCGTCCTTCCTGCATTTCGAGGTGCGGCGCGGGTTCGAGGCAGTCGATCCCGCCGATTACCTGCCCTGATCGCGGCGGGGCGCCCGGCAGAGGGGGCGCTGCCCCCGCCTTCGGCTCCCCCGGAGTTTTTCAGCCAGGATGAAGGGGCGCCTCCGGCCTTTCGCGTTCGGCCTTTTCCCGCGCATTTCCGGCTCCGGCAGGCGGTCTTTTGCATGTCGCGCGGTTTTGCGGCAGGATACGATGCGTTTACGTGACGCAACATGCGACGGAGGCTGCCCATGTGGGATCGCATCCTGGACCGAATGCTGCGGGATTTCGTGCGGAGCGGGTCGCTGACCGTGACCCTCGCCGATGGAACCCGGCGCAGCTATGGCGCGGCGTCCGGCCCGGCGGTCGCGGTCACCTTCCACGACCCCGACCTGCCCCGGCGTCTTGTGCTCCACCCCGACCTGGCCCTGGGCGAGGGCTATATGGACGCGCGCCTGACCATCGCGGGCGATGACCTGGAGGGGCTGATGGCGCTTGTCGCGCGCAATGCCGCGCGCGGGGACAAGGTCTGGTGGCGCGCGCTGCAGGCGCGCCTGCAAGCCGCCCGCCGCCGGTTCGACCAATGGAATCCCGCGCACCGGGCGCGCGCCAACGTGGCCCATCACTACGACCTGTCCTCGGGGCTCTACGACCTGTTTCTCGACGCCGACCGGCACTATTCCTGCGCCTATTTCGCCGATCCCGGCATGGACCTCGAAGCCGCGCAGCAGGCCAAGGTCCGGCATATCGCCGCCAAGCTGCTGCTGGAGCCGGGACAGGAGGTGCTGGAAATCGGCTGCGGCTGGGGCGGCCTGGCGCTGGCGCTGGCGCGCGACCACGGCGCGCGGGTGCTTGGCGTCACCCTCAGCAAGGAACAGCACAGCTACGCCACCCGCCGCGCCGCCGATGCGGGCCTCGCCGACCGGGTGCGCTTCAAGCTGATGGATTACCGCGATGTCACCGAACGGTTCGACCGCATCGTGTCGGTCGGCATGTTCGAACATGTCGGCACGCCGCATTACCGCGCGTATTTCCGCACCGTCCGCGACCGCCTGACGGACGATGGCGTGGCCCTGATCCATTCCATCGCGCGGGTCAGCCCGCCCGGCCATACCAGCCCCTGGATCCGCAAATACATCTTCCCCGGCGGCTATTGCCCCTCGATCTCCGAAATGTCGGCGGCGGTCGAACATGAAGACCTCTACCCCACCGACGTGGAGATCTGGCGGCTGCACTACGCCGAGACCCTGCGCCACTGGCATGACCGCTTCACCACGCGCCTCCCCGAGGCCGAGGCGCTCTACGATGCCCGCTTCTGCCGCATGTGGCGCTATTACCTGAAGGCTTCGGAAACCACCTTCCGCCACAACCGGCAATGCGTGGTGCAGATGCAACTGGCGCGCCGACAGGACGCCGTGCCGCTGACCCGCGACTACCTCTATCCGGCGCACAGGGACAGCCGCCGCCACGCGGCGGAATAGGCGCGCGTATGGGCGCGGCCCGCAGCACGTCGCGCAAAAGTGGGCACCGGTCTTGCGCCTCCCGGACGTGCGCAATCAAAAGGTCAGGGCACGTCGCGGGACTGCGAACGAACGCGGCAGGCTCTAATCCAGGTAGCTGTCCGCCCGTTGCCCGGCGCGGTCCAGGTGGATCGGCAGGACACGCCCGTAAAGCTGCCGCGTGCGCTCCGGGCTGCCCACCATGTCGGGCTGTTCCACATAGGACAGGATCGCGACATATCGGGGGCGATCTCCCGTCAGGGGCGTCACGCGGTGCAGCGAATACCGGCCGCGGAACAATTGCACGTCGCCCGGCTCCAGTTGCAGCACCCTGACCCTGTCCGATGTCCCGTCGAGCACCCGCGCGACCTCGGCGAAATTCTCGTCATCCGCCCGGATGGCCGGGGAGTATTCGAAATCCCCCCCGGCCTCGGCGTTCTGGATGGCCAGCGTCACGGTGAAATTGTTGGTGTCGAAATGCCACGGAAACCCGTTGCCCTCCGAGGCCACGTTCACGATCACGTCGGCCAGCGGATCGGCGTAGCGGTGGAAATGTTCCTCCTCGAAACAGTCCTGAAGGAAGCGGTCGAAGCCATCGAAGTCATGCACCCCGCGCAGGGGGCCATCCTTGGCGAAATTGTCCGCCGGGACGAAAGCGTTGGAGCGGTCGAAGAACCGTCGGCGGGGATCGTCGATCGGCAGGGACGGGTCGTCCTGCGTGAAATAGGCGTTCGTCCGGCTGAAGGACCGGTGGCCCTTGTCGGCCACGCGGTCGGCCTCTTGCGCAAGGGCCGCAACGCCCGCGTCGGTCAGGAACCCCTTCAGAACAGCACAGCCGTCCCGCGCCAGATCCCCGCGAACCCGGGCCAGCACGGCAGATCGGGCCGGGCCGTCCTGATGGATCGGATACCGGACCAGGTCGATATGCGTCACCCCGTGTGCCGGCATCTGCGCCTCCCCTTTGGTGTCGGTGTCAGTAGAGAACCCCGCCCCCGGCGCGTCTGGCGGATCTGCGACATCGCGCATGGCGAAAACCGTCCTCTGCCCGCAAGACCGGCGCATGCGGGCACATTCCGCCGCCAATCCACCCCCGCGCCCCTTCGGCCCTTGCACCCCGGCGCACCCCGACTATAACGCCGACAGTTTGCCTGCCGCCTGGCGGGACAGCAGTTTCACCGCCGTTTGCCACGGCGGGGCCGCGTCTTGGGGGACACCATGCCGAAAAGAACCGATATCCAGTCCATCATGATCATCGGCGCGGGCCCCATCGTCATCGGCCAGGCCTGCGAATTCGACTATTCCGGCGCGCAGGCCTGCAAGGCGCTGCGCGAGGAAGGCTACCGGGTCATCCTCGTCAACTCCAACCCGGCCACCATCATGACCGATCCGGAGCTTGCCGACGCCACCTATATCGAGCCGATCACCCCCGAGGTCGTGGCCCGGATCATCGAGAAGGAACGCCCCGACGCGCTGTTGCCCACCATGGGCGGCCAGACCGGGCTGAACACCTCGCTGGCGCTCGAGGAAATGGGCGTGCTGGCGAAATTCGGGGTCGAGATGATCGGCGCCAAGCGCCCCGCCATCGAAATGGCCGAGGATCGCAAGCTGTTCCGCGAGGCGATGGACCGCATCGGGCTGGAAAACCCCAAGGCCACCATCATCGCCGCGCCGAAACTGGCCAATGGCAAGTACGATATCAAGGCGGGCCTCGCCGAGGCGATCGACGCCATCGAATATGTCGGCCTGCCCGCCATCATCCGCCCCGCCTTCACCCTTGGCGGCACCGGCGGCGGCGTGGCCTACAACCGCGAGCAATACGAGTATTTCTGCCGCTCGGGCATGGAAGCCTCGCCCGCCGCCCAGATCCTCGTGGACGAGTCGCTGCTCGGCTGGAAAGAGTTCGAGATGGAGGTCGTGCGCGACAAGGCGGACAACGCCATCATCGTCTGCGCCATCGAGAACGTGGACCCCATGGGCGTGCATACCGGCGACAGCATCACCGTCGCGCCCGCGCTCACGCTGACCGACAAGGAATACCAGATCATGCGCAACGGCTCCATCGCCGTGCTGCGCGAGATCGGGGTGGAAACCGGCGGGTCGAACGTGCAATGGGCCGTGAACCCGGTGGACGGGCGCATGGTCGTGATCGAGATGAACCCCCGCGTCAGCCGCTCCTCGGCGCTGGCCTCCAAGGCCACCGGCTTCCCCATAGCCAAGATCGCGGCGAAACTGGCTGTGGGTTATACGCTGGATGAATTGGACAATGATATCACGAAAGTGACACCGGCCAGCTTCGAGCCATCAATAGATTATGTCGTGACGAAGATCCCAAGGTTCGCTTTTGAAAAGTTCCCCGGCTCCGAACCGTACCTGACCACCGCCATGAAATCGGTGGGCGAGGCCATGGCCATCGGGCGCAGCTTCCACGAGTCGATGCAAAAGGCGCTGGCCTCGCTCGAAACCGGCCTGACCGGCTTCGACGAGATCGAGATCGAAGGCGCGCCCGACACGGCCGCCATCACCAAGGCGCTCGCGAAGCAGACCCCGGACCGTATCCGCGTCATCGCGCAGGCCATGCGCCACGGCCTCGGCGACGACGATATCCACGCCGTCACCAAGTTCGACCCCTGGTTCCTCGCCCGCATCCGCGAGATCGTCCAGAAAGAGGCCGAGATCGCCGTCAACGGCCTGCCGCGCAATGCCGACGGCCTGCGCGCGCTCAAGATGATGGGCTTCACCGATGCCCGCCTCGCCAAGCTGACCGGCCGGGACGAGGACAACGTGCGCCGCGCCCGCCGCAATCTCGGCGTCCACGCCCAGTTCAAGCGCATCGACACCTGCGCCGCCGAGTTCGAGGCGCAGACCCCCTACATGTATTCCACCTACGAGGCTCCCGTGATGGGCGAGGCCCAGTGCGAAGCGCGGCCCACCGCCGCGCGCAAGGTCGTCATCCTCGGCGGTGGCCCGAACCGGATCGGCCAGGGGATCGAGTTCGATTACTGCTGCTGCCACGCCTGTTTCGCGCTCTCTGCCGCAGGCTACGAGACCATCATGGTCAACTGCAACCCGGAAACCGTCTCCACCGATTACGACACCTCGGACCGGCTCTATTTCGAACCGCTGACGCTGGAACATGTCCTCGAAATCCTCCGCGTGGAACAGGAAAACGGCACGCTGCACGGCGTCATCGTCCAGTTCGGCGGCCAGACGCCGCTCAAGCTCGCCAATGCCCTGCAAGAGGCCGGCATCCCGATCCTCGGCACCACGCCCGACGCCATCGACCTTGCCGAAGACCGCGAGCGGTTCCAGGGCCTCGTGCAGCAACTGCACCTCAAGCAGCCCGAAAACGCCATCGCCTATACCGATCAGGGCGCCCGGGAAGCCGCCGAGAAGCTTGGCTACCCGCTCGTGATCCGCCCCTCCTACGTGCTGGGCGGGCGGGCGATGGAAATCGTGCGCGACACCGCGCAGCTCAACCGCTACATCCGCGACGCCGTCGTCGTGTCGGGTGACAGTCCCGTCCTGCTCGACCGCTATCTCGACGGCGCGGTGGAGGTGGACGTGGACGCGCTGTGCGACGGCGAGGCCGTCCACGTCGCGGGCATCATGCAGCATATCGAGGAGGCGGGCGTGCATTCCGGCGACAGCGCCTGTTCCCTGCCGCCGCATACGCTGTCCACCGAGATCCAGGACCAGATCATCGCCCAGACCGAGGCGCTGGCAAAGGCGCTGGGCGTCGTCGGCCTGATGAACGTGCAGTTCGCCGTCAAGCCGAACGCGGCAGGCCTGGAGGAGATCTACCTGATCGAGGTCAACCCGCGCGCCTCGCGCACCGTCCCCTTCGTCGCCAAGGCCACCGATTCAGCCATCGCCTCCATCGCCGCGCGGCTGATGGCGGGCGAGAAGCTGGCCGATTTCCCCGCCGCCACGCCCCATGTGCCGGTGGACGAGGATACGCCGATCATCCCCGGCGATCCGATGAGCCTCGCCGATTTCCGCACGCCCTGGTTCTCGGTTAAAGAGGCCGTCCTGCCCTTCGCCCGCTTCCCCGGCGTCGATACACTGCTGGGGCCGGAAATGCGCTCGACGGGCGAGGTCATGGGCTGGGACCGCAGCTTCCCGCGCGCCTTCCTCAAGGCGCAGCTTGGCGCCGGCACCGTCCTGCCCGAGGGCGGCACCGTGTTCCTCTCCATCAAGGAGGCCGACAAGGGCGCGGAACTGGTCGAAACGGCGCAGATGCTGACCGATCTGGGCTTCCATATCCTCGCCACCTCCGGCACCGCGAAGTTCCTGAAGGCAGCGGGGATCGGGTCCGAGGTCGTGAACAAGCAATACGAGGGCGGGCGCACCATCGTCGACATCCTCAAGGACGGCGAGGTCGCACTGGTGATGAACACCACCGAAGGCGCTCAGGCGGTCGAGGATTCACGGTCCATGCGGTCGGTGACCCTGATGGACAAGATCCCGTATTTCACGACCTTGGCAGGCAGCCACGCGGCGGCGCAGGCGATGGTGAGCGCGCGGGAGGGGGAGATTGTGGTGAGAAGCTTGCAGGGGTGAATTGGCGACCCGGCGCAACGCGCGGGCGAAAGGTCCAGTGGACCTTTCGGTCAATTCACGGGTGGAGCCCAAAGCCGGTTGAGGGCGAAGGTTAGCTCTCCGTTACTGGATTTCGATATGGAAAATCCGAAAGCCGTCGCATATTTCAGTTCCCGCAACGAAGATCTCCTTATCGTCCAAGGTAGTCGCAAACCATCTGTCAAAGCCAGATCCCGGCCAAAGCTCACGCGCGACCCCCATTGCGCTCAGAGTGAATTGGCGTGTGTCTTCATCAATGACCTCAGTGATATCGAAGTCCATGCCTACAACTGCAACAGAAATGCTTGAGGCCCGTACGGTTTGGAAAAAAATGTTTCCCCTCGTATCAGCATTCAAAATGACGGGTGTGTAGGTGTTGTGGAAGTTGGAAACTGTTCCATTTGCGTTGACACGAAAACCACCCGGATCGTCTATTGCGCCGACTGCGCGCATATCCCAACACGCTAAAGGATGCTCACTGGAAAAATCTGTCCTGACTGTCTGTAGGAATTGAAGATGCGCAACTTCGCTCAGTGGTATTTCCCAAAGCCCGTTAGGCGATCGAGGGAACACTTCTCCAGATTGAGCTTGATATTGATAATTGAAGAACTGGTCCAAATTGTTGGGAAAGAATACCAAAGGGCCATCGCAAGCCGAAACCGTCAGGATTACATTAAACAGTGCGAGAGCTTTCGTTCGCCAAATCAAGCCAAACACCTCACTTCGGCCGCCCTTCCAGAAACTCCACCGACCAATTCACATCGCCATCCTTCCCGCGTTCAGCGCAGAATTCGGCGGCGCCGACCGTGCCCTCCTTCTCCGCCAACGCCATCGCGATGAACTGGTTCAGCGACACGCCGTCCTTCTGCGCGAACTCCTCCGCCGCGCGTTTCAGCAATTGCGGAAGTTGAAGCATAAACCGTTCATCCATCATCCGAATGTAAAGTCACCTGACGTTCACGTCAATGCTCAAGACGGGCAAGCGTCAGCCCGCCGGGGCGGCGCTGCAACCTTCCATCATGGCACTTTATGCCAGCGAAACCTCTCCTCCCCTTCAACCCGTCACGACACCCGCAAAAGCGCCACCCCGCCAAGCCGAAGGCGTGCCTACGACCCTCGGCGCCACTCCAGTGCGACGCGGGGCGGGCTGGCGCTCGCCTGAACGCGCGAAGGCGCGGGAACCGACAGCGCATCCACTTGTTGATGCGCGAGAGGCGGCGGCCTGCGGCCTTGACTCCGGGCGGGTCCATGTCCGTAGGGCGGGGTTCACCCCGCCGCATCGTCAGCGGCGTGATATTACCCACCCATCACCCCTCGAACTCCCGCCGCGCCGCCTCGATCTTCTGTTGCGAGTTGCCCCATTCGGGCCGCCGGTTGCCTGCGTGCAGCGGGTCGCGGAACATGTCCAGCGTCTCGTCCCCCTGCAGCAGCCCCAGCAGTTTCGCGTGCATGAAGCCGCGCAGCACCGCGTTCATCCGGGGTTGGTATTTCGGCCCCATCGAGCGGAACCATTTTAGCAGGTCCGCATCCAGCCGGATCGTCACCCGCTCCGTCTTGTTGTCCCGTTTGGTGGCGAGGTCGTGCCACGCGCTTGGCACCCGGCCGTTCATGGCGATGGCGTTGTGCATGTCGTATTCGAACCGGCGCATCGCATCGACCATGTAGTAGTGGTGGAAGCGCTCGGTCTTGTTCGGGGCAGTTTCGACGAATTTGGTGTGCATTGCGGGGACCCTTCTGATGCCGTCCGGCGCCCAGTCTCGCGCAAATTTCCTAAAATTGGGTGTACTGCACCCGTATGCACAGGGTGTGCACAGGGTGTGTACGGGGATCACAGGCTCCGGCGCGGCGTCCCGGGGGCCGCGTTCCGGCCACGGGGAAACTTACGGAAAATCCCCATGGACAGCTCACGCGCAGCGGTCCTACCCTCCGCGCCACGATCCCTTTTGCCCCCGGAGGCACCGAATGTTCGTCCGTTCCCTTTTCATCGCTGCCCTCGCGCTCGCGCCGTTCGGCGCACAGGCGCAGGATTATACACTGGCTCCCACCTTCGGGGTCATCTCGCTGGCATCGAATTTCCTGCCGGATCCGAACTGGATCTCCGTGCTTGCGGGCGGCAATAACCGGGTCGAATTTCCCGATGTCCTCACCGGCAACCGCTGCGTCGGCTACTTCGCCGACGCGCCCGACATGCGGGTCCATTTTGCCACCGCCGATTTCGGCTATCCCCTGTCGTTCTACGTCGACAGCCGCGAGGATACCGTGCTGCTCGTCAACACGCCCGACGGGCAATGGCATTGCAACGACGACGCCTTGCGCCTCAATCCGGCGATCACCTTCGACACGCCCCTGGCCGGCCAGTACGACATCTGGGTCGGCACCTATAGCCCCACCAACGGCACCTACCCGCCGGCCGTCCTGTCCGTCACCGAGCTGGAACCGTTCTCCGGCGCGTTCGAGCGCGCCTTCTTCGGCGAGGATGATCGCGTCGTGCTCGATCCCACCCAGGCGCCATGGAACATGATCGGCTTCGTCGATCTGTCAGATGCCAGCTGCACCGGCACGCTGGTCGGGCCGTCGACGGTGCTGACGGCGGCCCATTGCATCGCCTCGGACGGCATGATCGAACGCCAGCCCGTTGAATTCCTTGCGGGTTATGACCGTGGCCGTTCGGTCGCGCGGTCGGGTGTGACGGGCTTCCACGTGCCGCAGCGCTGGCTGTCGGGCGAGCAGGAAGGCACCGATTTCGCCTTCATCTTCCTCGCAGAACCGCTCGGCAACCAGTTGGGATTCATGGACCTGGGCGGGCTTTCCCCGCAGGAACTTGCGGGCCTGCAGACCGGCATCGGGCCGGACATCCTGCAGGCGGGCTACAGCTTCGACCAGCAGGGCGTGCTGACCGGCAACCTGTCCTGCCCCTTCGTGGAGCTTGGGGGGCAGAACACCTTCATCCACGAATGCGACACGTTGCAGGGCGATTCAGGCTCGCCGTTGTTCATCCAGGATGGCGCGGGCTACCGGATCATCGCGGTCGAAAGCCGCACCGACGGCCGCCCGAACGAGCCGTATGACCGCAACGTCGCAATGTATGCGGAAGAGGTCGCCGCCGAATTCGCGCGGCTGGTGCCCAACACGACCACAGTGGCGCCCACCCGCGACATCAAGTGAGACGCACAGGGCGGGGGAAAGCCCCGCCCGCCGGACTCACTGACCTGCGTAGATCTCCGCCACGCGCGTCACCGCTGCCTCGGGCGACATCTCCTCGCTTTCGCCGGTGCGGCGGCTGGTCAATTCAACCACGCCATTGGCCAAACCGCGCGGCCCCACGGTGATCCGCCACGGCAGGCCGATCAGGTCCATGGTGGCGAACTTGCCGCCCGCCCGTTCGTCCCGGTCATCGTAAAGCGGCTCCAGCCCCTTGGCTTCCAGCGCCGAATACAATGCCTCGCAGGCCGCATCGGCCGCCGCATCGCCCTGCTTGAGGTTCACGATCCCGCAATGGAACGGCGTCACGCCCTCGGGCCAGATGATGCCCTTGTCATCATGGGACGCCTCGATGATCGCCCCCAGCAGGCGGCTGACGCCGATCCCGTGCGATCCCATGTGAAGCGGCACCCGCTCGCCACTGTCGGATTGTACGTAAGCCCCCAACTTCTCGGAATATTCAGTGCCGAAATAGAAGATCTGCCCCACCTCGATGCCGCGTGCGGTGCGCTGGCGCGCTTCGGGGATCTGCGCGAACACCTCCGCATCATGGGTCTCGTCCGTGCGGGCATAGCGCGAGGTGAACTCCTTCAGCACCGCCTCGCACTGGTCCACATCGTCATAGTCGATGTCGCGCGCACCGAAGCTCAGATCGGTGATCTCGGCATCGTAGAAGACCTCGCTCTCGCCGGTCTCGGCCAGCACCAGGAACTCGTGGGTGTAGTCGCCGCCGATCGGCCCTGAATCCGCGCGCATCGGGATCGCCTGCAATCCCATCCGCTCGTAGGTGCGCAGGTAGCTGACGAGATGGCGGTTATAGGCGTGCAGCGCGGCCTCTTTCGACACATCGAAATTGTAGCCGTCCTTCATCAGGAACTCGCGCCCGCGCATGACACCGAAGCGCGGCCGCATCTCGTCGCGGAACTTCCACTGGATGTGGTAGAGCGTCAGCGGCAGCGCCTTGTAGGAGGTGACGAAGTTGGCGACGATATCGGTGATCATCTCCTCGTTCGTGGGGCCATAGAGCATCTCGCGGTCGTGGCGGTCCTTCAGGCGCAGCATCTCGGGGCCATAGGCGTCGTAGCGGCCGGATTTCTGCCACAGCTCCGCCGATTGCAGGGTCGGCATCAGCATCGGGATATGACCTGCACGGATCTGTTCCTCGTGCACGATCTGCTCGATCCGGCACAGCACCTTGTACCCCAAGGGCAACCACGAATAGATCCCTGCGCTTTGCTGCTTGATCATGCCCGCACGCAGCATCAACCGGTGGCTGACGATCTGCGCCTCGGACGGGGTTTCTTTCAGGACGGGAAGGAAATAGCGGCTGAGGCGCATGGTGGCGGAACCCTTGGGAGACGTTGGTCCCATGACCTCTACGCGATTGGAAAATGGCTCACAAGCAGTGGCTCAATTCCCGCCGCCCGAGGTGTCGCCAGCCCTTGCTCCACGCCCGTTACCGGTGGGCGTCACCGGTGGCGTCACCGGGCGGTCGATGCCCCAGCCCCCTGCCGGTGTCTGGTAGACGCCCGCATCCGCCAGAGGTGCCATGGCAAGTGCGATCAGCAGTCCAAGGGTTGCAGCAAGATGCAAGCGTCCAACGGCTGTCACAAGGTCACTCCGACACGATGTCATGGGGCGCGGAGATGTCGTCCATCGCGTCCGGCACGGCAGTGACCGACTGATGGGCGGGAGCGAAGACGGGATAGGACAGGTCTGCGGCGTCCGAGGCCCGGGTGCCGAAGAACAGGGCGGCAATCGCACCGAGCACCAGCAGGACAAGGGTGACGGACATGAGATTCATGAGGGACATGGGGCAACTCCTTCTCTCCGATGTGCCGACCTTAGGCGCGCATTGCAGTCGGCAAAAGGCAGGCAATCCGTACCTGCACGCGGCCTTTGCGGACGGGGCCACATGGAAACGCACACGAAAAAGCGGCCCCACGAGGAGGCCGCAAAGTCAAGGAACAAGGGAGGGTGGGTGCAGCGGAACCAGGGACAAGCCCGCCGCACCCTCAGGGACATATCACATCAGAACGCTCCTCCGGAGACGGGGGCAGCGATCATGACAGAGAACACCACGAGGATCAGCAAGACGGCAGAGCAGGCGATGTAATTCAGGGCAGTCATGGTCAGGTCTCCGGCGAAATGGACTTTCCGCGATGGTCCGAAACTAGGCCATCGCCGACGTGCAGGCTATTGCGGGATTCCCTACCCGCCGGTTAAGGCTCGGCTCCGGGTATCACTTCGTTCAAACGCAAATCGGTGCGGATCGGTTCCATGCCGTGGGCCGTTTCGTCTCGACCAGCCTGTCAGGTCCCCAAGCCGCGCACGATCGCCTCCACCCCCATCGCGCCTGCCAACGCGCCGAAGCGTGCCTGCGCCACTTCTCCGAACAGGTCGCGGCCCTCGTCCGAGGTCAGCGTCAGGATCAGTTCGCCCCGCTTGGGTCTGTATTGCAGGCTTCCATGATCCACCGGATTGGCGACGGCGAACATCGCCCCGAAGCGCATGGCGCGACCGATGATCTCGGCCTCCAGCACCCGCGCTTCGGGCAGAAGCTCCAGCAGATCGGCATTGAAGCCGGTGCCTTCGCGGTTCGACTTGTAGCGGTGCAGCAGCGCCAGACCCAGATACACACGCTCTGCATGGGTCAGGCCGCCAAGGTTGGCGCGGGTGGCGTTGTCGAAACAGACCTCGGCACGGTAGTCGGGATGGGCGCGCCAGCTGACATCGTGGAGCAGGCAAGCGGCACGTATCAGGCGTTGCTTGTCGATCCGGGCAGTGGAGAACAGCGGCGTGATGAACTTGTAGAGCGCGCGCCCGAATCCCGGTTGCCGGGCCGAGGAAGCCTCCGCATGGCGGGCCGCTTCGATCAGCGGATCGCGGGTGCGCAAGGCGGGCGACATCTGGTCGTAAAGCAATCCCTCGCGGATGCCATAGCTGCTGATCGCGACTTCTTTCGGCCCCATTTGCCGAACCAACTCCTTCAGCACCAACGAGGCCAGCGGCACCAGCCGCATCCGCTCGGCCGAGGTGCCGGTGACCGCCCGCAGCGCGTCCAAGTCGGAGGCCCCGATATGCTTGATCGTCGCCATGATCGCGCGGGGCGTCATACGGTATTCGTGCAGCACATGCAGCGGGTACTCGCGCCGCAACATGTCGATCCGCGCGATCGCGCGCCACGATCCGCCGACCAGAAACAGGCGCTTGGGATGGGTCGGAAAATCCGCCAAAAGATCCGCCACCCTGTCCTTGATATGTGCGCGGATCGCCTTTTTTCCGCCCTTGATCCCCATCAGCTTCAGCGGTCCCAGATCCGAGGTCCGCTTGACCCCAACGACCCCGTCCCCCTTCAATTCGGCCAGTTCCATCGACGACCCGCCGATGTCGCAGATCAACCCCTCCGCTCCCGGCCACCCCAACAACACGCCCTGCGCCGAAAGCCGCGCCTCTTGTGCGCCGTCGAGGACGCGGATCTTCAGCCCCGCCTCGCGCAGCACATCCGCCTGAAACTCCGGCCCGTCTTCGGCGTCGCGCACCGCCGCTGTGGCGACAGTCAGCAGCGGGCGAACGTCCATCGCCTTGGTCAGTGCCGCGAAACGCTTCAACGCCTTGAGCGCGCGCACCCGTCCGTCGGGGTTCAGTCGTCCGGTCTCGGCGAAGCCCACGCCGAGACCGCACAAGATCTTTTCGTTGAAGTAATAGGCGGGCGAACGGGCTGCGCCATCGAACACCACGAACCGGACCGAGTTCGACCCGATGTCGATCACACCCACCCGCGCCAGCGACCGCGCCTCGGGTCCATCAAAGAGCGGCATGCCGAACGGGCCCCAGTCCGGGTGCATCTCGTTCATGTCTGATTGCTCCCCGACACTCATCCTTGACGGTTGTGACACGGCCACGCTCGGGGGGTCAATCGCGGCCAGCGCAAAGACATCTAGTCGTCACTGTGAGTCAGTTCCGGCACGTCCCTCGCCCCCGCCGATCCACGCCCGCTCAGTGACGGGTTCTCCATGAAAAAGCGATGGCAGTTGAACGGGTTGTCGATCTCCGACAGGTCCGGTCGCAAATAGGTGCCATCGGCCTGCAACACCCAGGATTGTGCCTCGTCGGCAAGGTTCGCCGCCATGATCTGACTGACGATCTGCGCTTTCACCGTTGGGTTGGTGCATTCCACCAGAGTCTCCACCCGACGCACGAGGTTGCGGCCCATCCAGTCGGCGCTGCTGATATGCACCCGCGCCTTGCGGGACGGCAGCCCGTGACCATTGCCGAAACAGACAATGCGGCTGTGTTCCAGGTAGCGCCCGACAATCGACTTGACGCGGATATTCTCGCTGAACCCCTCGATCCCGGGACGCAATCCGCAAATGCCCCGGATCACGAGATCGATCTTCACCCCCGCCTGGCTCGCCTCGTAAAGCGCGTCGATCACGTCCGGGTCGACGATGGAGTTGAGCTTGGCCCAGATCGCCGCAGGTTTGCCCGCCCGTGCATGGGCGGCCTCTGCGGCGATGCCCTCCAGCAGGCGCGGCTTCAGCGACAGCGGCGAGATGGCAAGGTTTTCCAGCCCTTCGGGCTCTGCATATCCGCCGATGTAATTGAACACCTTGGTGGCATCGCGTCCCAGCGCGGCGTCACAGGTGAACAGGCTCAGGTCGGTATAGATGCGCGCCGTTATCGGGTGGTAATTTCCGGTGCCGTAGTGGGTGTAGGTCACCAGCTTCGCGCCCTCGCGCCGCACCACGGTGCTGATCTTCGCGTGAGTCTTGTAGTTGATGAAACCATAAACCACATGGGCTCCGGCGCGTTCGAGCTTGCGTGACTGCCGGATATTCGCGGCCTCGTCGAAGCGTGCCTTCAATTCGACCAGGGCGGTGACGGATTTCCCGTTTTCCGCCGCCTCGCACAGTGCCTCCACGATGGGCGATTCGTAGGACGTCCGGTAGAGTGTCTGCTTGATCGCCACCACGTTGGGATCGCGCGCCGCCTGTGCAAGGAAGCGGATCACCATGTCGAAGGTCTCGTAGGGATGGTGCAGCAACATGTCCTTTTGCGAGATCGCGGCGAACATGTCGCCATCGTGGTCCTGCACACGTTCCGGCACGCGGGGCGTGAAACTGCGCCACTGCAGGTCCGTGCGATTGTCCAGCACCAGCGCCTTGAGGGAGACGAGGCCAATCATGCCGTCGACCTCCACCACTTCTTCGCGGGTGACTTGCAATTGCTCGATGATCTCGCGCGCCAGTTTCTCGGGCGCTGCGGCGCTGATCTGCAGGCGCACAACCTCGCCCCGTCGGCGGCGTTTGAGCGCGGTCTCGAATTCGCGGACAAGATCCTCGGCTTCTTCCTCAACCTCGAGGTCGCTGTCACGCAAGACGCGGAACATGCAGGATCCGGTGGTCTTGTAGCCTGGAAACAGCGCGCCGATATTGAGCATCACCAATTCCTCCAGGGGCAGGAACCGCTGATGCTTGTCGTCCGCCGGCAGCGCCAGGAAGCGGTCGATCTGGCCGGGGATCGGCAACAGCGCCTGCAACACGCGCCCGTCCCTTTCGCGCTTGAGCTGCAGCGCCAGCGCTATGCCCTCGCTCGGGATGAACGGGAAGGGATGCGCCGGGTCAATGGCCAGCGGCGACAGGACCGGGAACACCTGGTCGAGGAACACATCCCCGAGGTAGTCGCGATCGGCATCCGACAGGGCAGCGCGCGGCACCACGCTGATGCCTTCGGCTTCCATCTCGGCACGCAGTGTCACCCAGGCGGCCTGCTGCGCCTGCATCAATTCGCGCGCATCGGCGTTTATCAGCTTCAACTGCTCGGCCGGACTGCGCCCATCGGCGGCGGGCGTTGTATTGCCATCGGCGGCCAGCTCGCGCAGACCCGCGACGCGGACCGTATAGAACTCGTCGAGGTTGCCCGCGCTGATCGAGATGAAGCGCACCCGCTCCAGCAGCGGGACACGCGGATTAACCGCTTCCTCCAGCACGCGCCAGTTGAAGGCGAGCCAGCTCAGCTCGCGGTTGAAGAACCGTTTCGGTCCATCGGTTTCGGCCTTCGGCAGGCTGACCGGGGCCGGACATGGTGCGTTGAGGAAATCTGCGAAGCTCATGGTGTGGGCCTATCGGGGTGACATGACACTAGGATGACGGATCGGCGGCTTCAGCCGCAAGGGCCAGTGCGATCCGGGCATGGGCGAGCGTCGGTTTGCGCTGATCGCTCAGTGACAGGGAATCGACACGCGCGATGAAGGCATCGGCGGCGGCGAAGGACCGCTCCAGCCGGGGCGCCGCGAAGCCGAGGATCGCAGGCGTCAGCGCCAATTGCCGGTCCACCGCGCGTTTCATCATCACCGCTTGCAGCAGCGCGTCGTCGGGCGGGTCGAGCCGCGCGATCCCCGCCTGCCCCATGCGGCTTGCCAGGTCCGGCAAGTCCATGCCCCAGCGGCTCGGTGCCTCCCGCGCGGTCAGCAACAAGGGCGCGCCGGTTTGCAGCAGGGCGTTGTGCAGGTGGAACAGTGCCTCCTCCCGGGCCGGGTGACCCGCCACGCTGTCGGCGTCCTCCACGACCACGGCAGGCGCAAAGGCCAAGGCTTCCAGGGACTTGGCATCCAGATCCGCCGCCGCGACCAACCGGGCACCCGTCATGTCGGCCCAGACATGGGCGAGATGCGTCTTCCCTGCTCCTTCGGGCCCGGTCAGGATCAACTTGCCGAACGCCCAGTCGCACCAGCCGTCGATCTGCGCCAGCGCGCCTGCATTGGCCGTAGAGACGAAGAAATCGTCACGCCCCAGCGCAGGCCTGAGCGGAAGGTCGAGGGTCAGTTGCCGGGCCATCAGGTCGGGTCGGTCTCGGTGTCGAGGATGCGCCCATCGGCTTCGGCCTGCTTGGCCTCGTCGCTCAGCGCCTCGATGCCGCGATAGAGCATTCCTTGCTGGTATTTCTCGACCGCGTAGCGAACCAGCACGCCGATCGCGGCGGCGACGGGGACAGCGACCAGAAGCCCCACGAACCCGAAAACGGCGCCGAAGGCCGACAGCGCGAAGATCAGCGTCACCGGGTGCAGCCCGACGGAGGAACCGACAAGCTTCGGCGTCAGGATGTTGCCCTCGACCATCTGGCCAGCCTGGAAGATTGCGGCGACGGCAAGGATCCACCACCACTCGCCCCAGAACTGGACCAGTGCCAGACCGATGGCAAGAGCGCCGCCGACAAGCGCGCCGACATAGGGGATGAAGGTCAGCAGGCCCGCGATCAGGCCCACGACGAGGCCGAATTGCAAGCCGATCACCATCAAGGCCATGGCGTAGAAGGTTCCAAGGATCAGGCAGACCGTGCCTTGTCCACGCACGAAACTGGCCAGCGTCCGGTCGATGCGCGTCGCCAACATTCGGACCGTGGGGGCATGGTCGCGCGGCAGCAGGTCATCGATGCGTGCGATCATCCGGTCCCAATCCAGCAGCAGGTAGAAGGCCACCACCGGAACGACCACAAGAAAGACCAGCACGTTGACGACACCAGCAGCCGAGGACAAGGCGGTCTGCAAGAGCTCTGCTCCGCGCGACTGTATCGTCTCGCCGAGGCTGACCAGCGATTGCTGCACGGGGGAGCCTTCGTCGAAGGCCTCCGGGAAACGCTCCACCAAGAAGAGACGCAAGTTCTCGAAGATGCCCGGCGCGGCCGCGATCAGGCCGGAGGTCTGCTGGATCAGGACCGGCACCACGATCAGCCCGGCCAGCAACACCGCGAGGATCAGGATGACAAAGATGATCGCTGTGGACACAGAGCGTGACAGGCCCAAGCGCTCCAGCCGGTCGGCGACCGGGTCGAGGAAATAGGCGATGGCGCCGCCGACCAGGAAGGGCAGGATCACATCCGCGAGCACCCAGAGCAGCAGCAGGAATACCACCGCCGCGACGGACCAATAGATCAATTGTTGACGAACCGGCAGAGCCATGGACGCACCTTCTTTTGTCACGGGTCTTTGATGCGGGACTTGGGCAGGCGGTGCAAGGGGCATAGGGTGCAGGGGGGCCAGCCCGCCGTCCGTTCCGGACTCCCCCCGGAGGTTTGTCGCCAAGATGAATGCGGGGGGCGCAGGATCAGAGTGTGTCGAGCAAGGCGCCATGGACCTTTGCCATGGCCTGCGGGTGGGTGATCGGAAGCATTTTGCGCCGCCCCCGGCGGCGTGAACTGGCGCGCATGTGGCAGGCGGACAGCGAGGCTCCCATTCACCTCGAGGCTCCCATTCACCTCGGCGATCACGGGCGGCGCGTCTTGTCCGGCCAGCACAAGCGTTGGCGCAGGCAGGCAGTACAGCCGGTTCTGAAGGTTCACCTTGTCCGCGACGAGCGCCGCTTGGGTTGCATGCGAAATCCAGATGCAGTCGGTGATGTCGGCCTGTCGCGGCGGTGACAGGTCGCCGAAGGGTTGGGCACCCCACGGATCCAGGAAGACCCGTACGGCGCCGGAGGGATCGTTGCCGGCCATCGCCCAGGGCAGCGGCGTGAAGGCCGCGTCATGGGCGGCACGTCCGGGGCCGGTTGCGGCGCAGGCTCGGGGCCGCACCCGAAGCACCTGACGGTCATCGACGTCCGGCGAGATGTCTATCGAGGTCGTCGATCCGGTCCTGGCCCCAGAAATGCTCCGTCCCGTCCACGATGTAGAACGGCGCACCGAAGGCTCCGGCGGCGACGGCATCTTCAAGGTTGCGGGCATATTGCTCGGCCCCCGCCAGCAGTCCCTTGTCGGCCAGCGCGGGATCGAACCCGGCCTCGGCAAGGGCCGCGCGGATCACGTCATCCTCGGCGATGTTCTTTTCCTCGGCCCAACAGGCGCGAGTAACGGCATGGACCAACGCCCCCAGATCGCCGTCGCCGGATTTGGATGCGGCGATGATGGCGTAGGACGACGGTGCCGGATTGGTCGGCCAGTAGGCCGGGGCGAGGTTCAGTTTCATCCCCAGCGTGTCGGCCTGCCGCCGAAGATCCTGCAGACGATAGGCCTTGCGGCTCTCGTGCCGCTCGGCCGGCTTGACCCCGCCGGTGCGCCCGAACAGGGCGATCACGTCGAGCGGCTTGTAGGCGATGCTGGCCCCATGGCGCGCCGCCACCGCCTCCATCCGGGTGCCTGCAAGATAGGAATAGGGCGAGACGGTTGCGAAGTAGTAGTCGATATGCGCCATGTCAGTTCCCTTTCAGCGGTTATGGACCCTTTTGGCTTTGCGGGACGGTGGGCCGGGTGTTAGGGGGTGTCAATGTCAGGATCGGCCGCCCATAGGGACAGGGCAAGGCCCGCAACCCAAGGGACGTCTGCCAATGCCTTCACAGGATCCGAAACTGATTTCCGGCAATGCGAACAGGCGTTTGGCGGAAGGGATCGCACGGCGCATGTCGATGCATCGCGGCATGCAGGTGGGCCTTGTGGACGCCCGTGTCGAGCGATTCAACGATGGCGAGATCTTTGTCGAAGTCTATGAAAATGTCCGGGGTGAGGACATGTTCGTCGTCCAGCCAACATCCAAACCCGCCAACGACAACCTGATGGAACTGCTCATCATGGCGGATGCGCTGCGCCGGTCTTCGGCCAGTCGCATCACCGCCGTGATCCCCTATTTCGGCTATGCAAGGCAGGATCGGCGCACCAAGGCGCGCACGCCGATCTCTGCCAAGCTGGTGTCGAACCTGATCACCGAAGGCGGAATCGAGCGGGTGCTGACCATGGACCTGCATGCGGCGCAGATCCAAGGCTTCTTCGATATTCCTGTCGACAACCTCTATGCCTCGCCAATCTTCGCGCTGGATATCCTGCACCAGTTCAACGGTGACATGGACGACGTCATGATCGTCTCGCCCGATGTTGGCGGCGTGGCGCGGGCGCGTGAACTGGCGACCCGGATCGGCGCGCCGCTGGCCATCGTGGACAAGCGCCGCGAGAAGGCGGGAGAAGTTTCGGGGATGACCGTCATCGGCGACGTGTCGGGCAAGAAGTGCATCATTATCGACGATATCTGCGACACCGCCGGAACGTTGTGCAAGGCAGCCGAGGTCCTGATGGAAGCTGGCGCGCAGGAAGTGCATTCCTATATCACCCACGGTGTCATGTCCGGCCCCGCGGTCGAACGGATCGACGGGTCGGTAATGAAATCGCTGGTCCTGACCGACACGATCGAGGCGACGGAGGAGGTGCGCGGCTGCGCCAAAATCCGTATCGTGCCGACGGCACCGATGTTCGCGCAATCCATCATGAACATCTGGAACGGCACCTCGGTGTCGTCCCTGTTCGACACCAAGACGCTGGGGCCGATCTATGAAGGGCTTTACCCGAACGGCATGTGGGGGCGTTGACCTGAGCCCCTTATCACAGTGATAA
>Ga0100398_1000868_pt1 | contig 26685 bp, 23 predicted proteins | sample CryGeymeta201522_FD_81568 | JGI IMG/M metagenome (GOLD analysis project Ga0100398, IMG submission 81568) | Groundwater microbial communities from Crystal Geyser aquifers in Utah, USA - Crystal Geyser metaG 2015-22 | ecosystem: Environmental > Aquatic > Deep subsurface > Groundwater | place: USA...
AATATGACCCTAGGAAACTTAACAATAAATAGTGGAGGACAGATCAATGTAGATAGTAGAGGATACCAAGGAGGAAGGAATGGGAATAGTCAAGATAATGGATATGGAACAGGAGGAGGAATAGGAAATGATGGATCAGGAGGAGGACATGGAGGAGCCGGAGGAAATAGTAGTAACAGAGTAGGAGGAGTACAATATGGGAGTATAGAGAATCCAGAAGAGATGGGAAGCGGAGGAGGAACATATTCATCTGGTGCATATCCAGGAAGAAATGGAGGAGGATTAATAAGACTGGTAATAGGAGGAAATGCGAATATAGTGGGAAGTATAAGTGCAAATGGACAGGATGCATATGCATATGCAGGAGGAGGAGCCGGAGGAAGTATAAATATTGAGATAGGAGGAGCAATGAGTGGAACAGGAAGTATAATAGCAAATGGAGGATTGTCAGGAACAAGTTGGTCTGGAGGAGGAGGAGCCGGAGGGAGAATAGCAATAAGATATGGAAGCAAGAGTCATAGTGGAAATATTTCAGCCAATGGAGGAGTAACAGGGCCAGGAGGACAAGCAGGAGGAGCAGGAAGTATATGGCAGAGAGATAATATTACAGGAGAAGAGTATTTGGTAATAGATAATAATAATGTAGGAAATAATAATAATGGAGTAACAACAATAGATGGAAGTAGTTTAGGAGGAAATACACTAAAGAATTTAACGATAACAGACAGAGCAAATGTAGTAATAGGAAAAGATTTAACAATAGGAAATAGTGTATGGAATATGACAGATCAGACAAGATTTGTACAGAATGGTATAATAACAGCAAATAATGTTACAAGTTTTAGTGGAGGAGCTAGTAGTATCTGGACACAGAATGCAGGATTTGTAGCACCATTGACAAGTATGGTAATGGGAGCAAATAGTATCTGGACACAGAATGTAGTTTTGAGTAATCCAGAATTATTAACTAATTTTGTAATGGGAGCAAATAGTATCTGGACACAGAATGTAGGAATAAGCTATATAAGCTTACAAAATTTAAATGTAGGAAATTGGACACAGAATGGGAGTGTAAGTTTACCGTTAATAGATAACATGACATTATTAGGAGGAACAGTAGCATTAGGGAATGGATATAGTTTTAAGAATGGAATGAATTTAACAATAAATAGTGGAGGAATATTAACACATGTAAATACACCAACAGGAAATGTGAAAGTAAATGAGATAAATATGACCCTAGGAAATTTAGTAATAAACAGTGGAGGACAGATCAATGTAGGAGGTAGAGGGTATCAGGGAGGAAGAAATGGGAATAGTCAGAGTAATGGATATGGGCCAGGATATGGAAGTGGACCAAGCAATGGAGCAGGAGGAGGACATGGAGGAGTAGGGGGAAGCACAAGTAATAGAACAGGAGGGATACAATGTGGAAGTATAGAGAATCCAGAAGAGATGGGAAGTGGAGGAGGATCCGGAGATAGTTGGATAGGAGGAAATGGAGGAGGAGTAGTGAAATTAGAAATAGGAGGAAATGCAAATATAGTAGGAAGTATAAGTGCAAATGGACAGAATGGAGGGATATTTGGAGGAGGAGGAGCCGGAGGAAGTATAAATATTGAGATAGGAGGAGCAATGAATGGAACTGGAAGTATAAGTGCAAATGGAGGAAGTGGAGGAGATTGTTGTTGGCAAGGAGGAGGAGGAGCCGGAGGGAGAATAGCAGTAAGATATGGAAGTAAGAGCCATACAGGAAATATTTCAGTAAATGGAGGATTAGGATCACAAGGAGGACAAGCAGGAGGGGTAGGAAGTATATATCAAGTACAGCAATAATACAATTATAGAGTAATAATTAAATTAATAATAATCATATGAATAAGAAAAATATAATCATAATAAGTAGCTTAATAGGAGTATTAGGAATAATAGGGATAATAATTTTATCCAGACAAAATTCTAGTATAAATGAAGAAGAACAAATTAATCAGCCAAATATGGAGAGATTAAATAAAGAAACAGGAGAGTATGAATACAGTAATGAAGAGATAAAAAAACTATCTGAAGAGGCAAATATAAATCTAGAGATAGGGAATGTAGAAGTAGAGGAAAAAATATATTTTGGTAAAGAAGAGAAAGAATATATAACCAGCACATTAGATCCACTATACAGAGGAGAGATAATTAAGAATACAGAAAACACTCAAGAATGGATAATAAAAGTAATTATCCCAATGGAAGTGGAAGGAGAATATAGATTATGGAAATTAAATATAGATTCTAATACACCAGAGCAATCATATAAAGAAATAGGAAAATTAGAAAATACATCATATGAAGAATATGAACTAAAAATAACAGACCAAGAACTAAAAGGAAATTATATTATAGCAAAATTAAATAAAGATAATAACTTACCAGATAATATTATTTATACTATAGATAAATAATATTTATAATAAACTTATATACTATACTTATGGTGAAAATTATATTAAAATGATATAAAGAAAGAGTTTTAAATTTAATAAATTTTATATGAGAATAGCAATAGATATAAGAGCTTTGGGTCAAAGAAGAACTGGGGATGAGGTTTATATTCACAAAATAGTAGAGTATATCAAATTTAATAAACAAGATTTCAAATATTATCTTTTTACAAATAACCCTTCTTGGTATGAAATAGAGTTACTTAAAGACTTACCTGATTATATGGAAGTTGTTTTAGTAAAACCAAAGAATAAATTTCTTTGGACAATGTATGCATTACCAAAAGCTTGCTCTTTATATAAAATTGATCTTTTACATGTAATGTACATAACTCCTATTAACTTACCTGAAAATACTAAATTAATTACAACAATACATGATATTTCTTGGGAATTTGTGGGTGAATATATCAATTGGAAAGATAAACTTTTTTTGAAGTTACTCATTCCAATTTCAATCAAAAAAGCAGATTTGGTTTTAACTGGGTCAATGCATGCAAAACAAAGTATGCATATAATTTATGGTACTAATAAAAATAAGATTAAAGTTACATATTATGGTGGTTATATAAAAGAAATTCCTACTACCCTAAAGTTATCTTCTAAAATTAATGATATTATAAAACAAAATTATATGCTTTATCTAGGAAGTCTTCAACCTAGAAAAAATATACCCAATATGATTAAAGGATTTTATTTATATAAAAAAACAACTCTAAACTCGGATTTGAAATTTGTTATTGCAGGTGGTAAAGGATATAATTATGATTCAAATATTGATACAATAATTCAGGAATATGGATTGCAAAAAGAAATTATATTCGTAGGATTTGTGTCTGAAGATGAAAAAATTGCTTTAATGAGAAATGCTAGAATATTTTTATTTATTTCATTATATGAAGGATTTGGACTACCACCAATTGAATCTATGAGTTTGAAGACTCCTGTAATTGTTTCTAACACTTCTTGTTTACCTGAGATTTCAGGTGATGGTGGTTTGGCAGTAGATCCCTATAATCCCGATGAATTATCTAAAGCTATAGACAAAATTTTATCATCAGATATTGTATATAGAGATTTAGTAAAAAAAGGGTTAAAACAAGCTCAAAAATTTCAGTGGGATTATTGTATTAATCAAATTGTAAAAATATATAAGGAAGTTTTATTTAGATAAATAAATTACATTAGAATGAATAATAAATGGTATCAATTAGAAATAGAAGAAGTATTGAAATTATTAAATACAAATTACAAAGGAATAAGTCAAAAAGAAGCAGAGATAAGATTGGAAAAAAATGGTTTTAATATCATTGAAGATAAAAAATCAGAGTCTCCAATTATTATGTTTTTAAAACAATTTAATAATAGTTTGATATATATTCTAATAATAGCATCTGGAATATCCTTTATAGCTGGGCAAATAAAAGATACTATTATTATTCTGGTAGTAGTTTTGATCAATGCAATAATAGGTTTCTTGCAAGAATGGCAAGCTGATAAATCTATTCAAGCTCTTAAAAATACAGTAAAAAATAAAGCTAAAGTTTTGAGAGATGGTGAGATTAATGAAATTCTTACAAGAGATTTAGTTGTAGGCGATATAATTCAACTTGAAGAAGGAGACAAAGTACCAGCTGATGCAAGATTATTTCATATAAAAGAATTTCAAACTGTAGAATCATCTCTAACAGGGGAATCTCTTCCAGAAGATAAAGTTATTAATAAAATAGAGAATGAAGCTCCAATTTCTGATCAAGAAAATATGGTTTGGATGGGAACATTTGTATCTAAAGGAACATCTAAAGCGATAGTTGTAGAAACAGGTATGTCAACTGCTATAGGTAAAATTGCTACAGACATAACCTCTATAGAAAATACTAAAACACATTTTCATGAAAAAACAGATAAATTAGGTTTTCAATTAAGTCTAATAGCTTTCGTTGGAGCTGGTATAGTTTTGGCAATTGGGTTTTATAGACAAGTACCACTATTAGAAACATTTCTTTTTACTCTTTCAGTGTTGATAAGTTCTATTCCTGAGGGTCTACCAGCAATTTTGGCTATTGTTCTATCTATTGGTGCAAAAAGAATGGCCAAACATAATGCTATAGTAAGAACTTTACCTATTATAGAATCATTATCTGTAGCTTCCGTTATTATTACAGATAAAACTGGAACTTTAACACAAAATACGATGACAGTAAAAAAAATATTTTTAGCTAATAATAAAGAATTTGAAGTAACAGGTGAAGGTTGGATTCCAAAAGGAGATTTTATTTATCAAGACAAAGAAATAATTCCCTTAGATAACAAAGAATTATCTCAAATACTTCATTCAATAACTTTAGCACAAAATTCTACATTAGTTCTTAAAGAAAAGAATGGTCAAAAAGAATATACAATTGTTGGTGATCCTACAGAAGGAGCTTTAAATGTTCTTGGTGAGAAGGCAGGGTTGAAAAAAGAAGTTATAAGTAAAGATTGGAAAATTATAGATGAAATACCTTTTAATTCAGATCGTAAATACAGAGCAATCAAAGTAAAAATCAATGAAAAATATAAAATATTAGTTATAGGAGCTATAGATTCTTTATCTTTACTTTCAAATGAAAAGGATGTATTAGATTTAATGCAATCTAAAGCAATTGCATTTAGCTTAGATGCTCTTAGAGTTATTGCTGTAGGATCTATTGATGATAATGGTAAACAAGAACAATTATTAGAATCTCATATTAAAGATATTAAATTCTTAGGACTTGTTGCAATGGAGGATCCTGTAAGACCAGAAGTAAAACAAGCTATGATTGAAGCAAAGCAAGCAGGTTTAAAAGTTATTATGGCGACTGGAGATCATAAGGCTACAGCATTATCTATTGCAAAACAGATTGATTTGGTAGATTCTAGTACTGATTTAAAGTCAGTGTATGATGAACAAGATTTACTTAAGTTAAATAAAGATGATTTTTCTAAGGTTATTCTAAATCATAATATTTTTGCTAGATTAACTCCTCATATGAAATTAAGAATAGCAGATATATATCAAAAATCAGGTTATATCATAGCTATGACTGGAGATGGTGTGAATGATGCTCCAGCACTTAAGAAAGCAGATATCGGATTTTCTATGGGGAAAATAGGAACTGATGTAGCTAGAGAAGCAAGTGATATAATTTTGACCGATGATAATTTTGCTACAATACTAAAAGCTATAGAAGAGGGTAGAGTTATAGCAAGAAATATAGCTCAAACTTCAGTTAATCTTGTAGGAGGAAGTTTATTTCAGTTAGTAGTAATTATCCTTGCTATGGTATATGGTACTCCAAGTCCATTGTTGGCATCTCAAGTTTTATGGATAAATCTTATTACCAGTGGAATTTCAGATATAGTTTTAGCAACGGAACCATCCCATAAAAATGAACTAACCAAAAAGCCTGTTTCTAGTAAACAAAATATTTTGTCAGGGAATAATATTTTAGCTATAGCTATTCTTACAATATCAGCGGTTATACCAACATTTATATTGTATATAACATATTACTTTAATATTGATACTATATTAGCAAGAACAGTATTATTTGCTATAATATGTTTCTATCAAATTTTCACTGTATATTCAATTAGATCTCTTGAAATTCCTATACTCAAATTAGGAATATTTTCTAACAAAACTATTAATTGGGGAATAGGGGGATCAATTATTGTAATGATTTTAGTTTTGATTACACCTTTTTTTCAGGATATATTTCAACTCACAAATCTCAGAATTATCGATTGGATTATAGTTATTTTATTCTCTATTTTTCCAATAATGGTATATGAGCTTTACAAAACTTATAAATTTACTAAAAGTTATTTACAAAAGTGATTTTTAGATGATAAAATAAATTAATAGAATATAAATATTAATGATATGATATTAAGCAAAATAGAAATTTTAAATGGGAATAAAAATGGAACGATTGTTTTAGATGGAGTTCATGAAGATCAAATAAAAGATCAATCAGTTGATGTTAGTTTAGGTGAATATATAATGGTTAATAATGAATGGATAAATATTACAAAATCCTATATACCACCTATAAACACATTTATATTAGCGTATACAGATGAATTTATAGGTACATCAGCTGGGAGTGATATATTGCCTAGCTTTAAGTTGAAATCCAGTGCAGCTAGACAAGGAATTTTTCATACTTTGGCAAGACATGGTGAAGTTGGATATTTTAATAGATGGGCTATGGAATTTTTTTGTATGAAGCCAATAGAATTACAAAAAGGATTATTAATAGGACAAATTTATTTTACAGTTACAAAAGGTGCTAAAAATGAAGATTATAGTAAATCTGGTACATATCAAAAACATTCTAATTTATCTGATGTAAAAAAGCATTGGACAAAAGAAAGTATCATACCACCAAATTTGAAGTTAAAATCAATTTAATATAATTTTATAAACTAAGAAATGTATGAAAAAAATAGCTATATTATTTGGAGGTCCATCCAAAGAAAGAGAAGTATCAATTAAGACAGCAGAGCAGATATTTTTATCATTACAAGATACTGAATATTACCCTATTAAAATCGAATTGACAAAAGATTTGAAATTAATGAATGACATTTATGAATTGTCTTGGCAAGACTTAAAGTCTTTTGATTTTGTTTATATTGCAATTCATGGAGATTATGGAGAAGATGGAAAGGTACAAGCTATTTTAGAAAATTATCAAATTCCTTATAATGGTTCTAATAGCAAAGCAAGTAATATCGGAATGGATAAATTATTTACTCAAAATTTTTTGTCTCAATATGGTATACTATCTCCAAAGACAATTTTAATTACAAATGAATTATTAGGAAGTATTGATTTGACAGAATTTCCAATTCCTTGTGTGATAAAACCAAATCAAGCAGGTTCAAGTGTGGGAGTGGAAGTTATTTATAATCAAGAAAATTTAATTATAGCTTTAGAAAATGTTTTGAAGCATAATCAACAAGTTTTAGTTCAAGAATATGTAGAAGGAAAAGAGTTTACTTGTGGAGTCATAAAAAATCAAGGAGAAGAACCCTTATATACTTTGCCACCAGTAGAAATTATAGTAGAGGGAGATCAATTTTTCGATTATAATAATAAATATAATTCTACCAATACTCAAGAGATTTGTCCACCTAATATTTCTGAGGAATTATCTGAAAGAATAATTCAAACCTCTCTCAAAATTCATGATCTGCTATATTGTGATGGACTTACAAGATCAGATTTTATATATGATATAAAAAAAGACAAATTATATTTTCTAGAAATTAATACAATTCCTGGTCAAACTGAATCTAGTCTTTGTCCTCTGGAGGCAAAAGTAATAGGTAAAACTTTCCAAGAGTTTATAATTGATCAGATTGAACTTGGGTTTAAGAACAATATATAGTATAACAAATGAATAAAATATGAATAAAAGAAATCAAGGATTTACACTATTAGAGATATTATTAGTAATAGCAGCAATAGGAATATTAGCAAGTATAGTTATTGTAGCAATAAATCCATTAAAGCAAATAGGGAAAACAAGAAATGCAGCTAGATATAGTAATATAAATACAATCCAGAAGGCTTTAGATCAATATTATATAGCAAATGGAAGATATCCAGAAGGAATATTAACAGAATATCAAGAAATATGTGTTGATGGAGATATAACAGAATGTGTAGATCTGAATGAATTAGTACCAACATATATAGCAGAGATACCAAGAGACCCAGAAGGAGGTGGATATAAAATAGCAATAAATTTAGAAAATAATAAGATAAGTGTTTGGGCAGATAAATCAGGATTAGGAGAATTTATATCCATAAATTCTACCCCAACTGCTTTGATTTATGAGAAAATATCTAATGGTGAAATAAGTGCAACACCTACACAACAATTAATAGATAATCATTTAGTATATACTAATCATGAACAAACAGAAATATTTGTAGATAAATATAATCCAAATATAAATTGCCCAGAAGGATATATCCCAGTACCAGGTAATACTATGTATGGAACAGATGATTTTTGTATAATGAAATATGAGGCTAAAGCATTAGAAATTTCAACAGGTAGTATAGTTAGTGATTTTCAGATTAATACAGGAGATACTAATACATATAGATCAGTATCAGTACCTGAAGGAATGCCTTGGAGAAGGATAAATCAAATAAATGCTAGAACACATTGTGAAAATGTAGGTGGTAGTTTAATAAATTTATCTCAGAGACAAACAATATCTAGAAATATAGAAGCAGTAGATAGTAATTGGAGTAATGGAGAAGTGGGTAATGGTAGTATTAATAGAGGCCATACCAATAATTTTCCTTCAAATCCATTGCAAGCTTCCGTAAATGATGAAAATGGATGTTTTGGTTATACTAATGGAAGGATTTGTGATAATGGAGACTGGCACATCAATAAAAGAACACATACTTTAAGTAATGGAGAAATAGTTTGGGATTTTTCGGGTAATATTTCTAATTGGTTAGATAATACAATCCCAAGAGGATCTAAACCTAATTCAAATTCAGGAAGTTTTCTTCAAGAATGGACAGATTTTAATGATACTAATTCGGATTATGGTATTTTAAGTTATGACTTAGTTAGACCCTCTAACATTTTTTGGAATTCATCTCAAGGAATTGGAAAGTATCAAAAAGATCCTACTATCCTTCATTATAACTTTCCAGAAGATGGATTGGTTTTTGGTGGTAGTTGGTGGAGAGAAGATTCTGCTGGCATATTTAATATGTGGGCTACTCTTGATGTTTTCGTGGATAATAATAATACATTAGGCTTTCGTTGCACATCTGATCCTATAAATTAGGGATATATAATATAGAGTGATTTAGTTAAGCTAAAAAAAGCAGATTTTTCTTTACTCTTTTTAATTTTAAATTAACAAAATAATTGTACAAACAAATTCAAAATATGATATAATGAAAGTGGATAAATAATAATATTAAATAATATGAATATAGCATTTGTAGGTCTAGGAAAAATGGGATTAGGATTAGCTAAACGAATATTGAATGAGGGTCATTCTGTTACAGGCTATGCTCCATCAGAGTCTACCAGAGAATTAGCTCAGAAAAATGGTATAAAAACATTTGATAGTTTAAAAGAACTTATAAAAAATTTAGAATCACCAAAAATAGTTTGGTTAATGGTTCCAGCTGGTAAAATTACTAATGAAATTGTTTTGGAATTAAGTGAATTATTATCAAAAAACGATATAATTATAGATGGAGGAAACTCTTACTTTAAAGATTCAATAGAAAATAGTAATATTCTATCTAAACAAGGGATAAATTTTATAGATTGTGGAACAAGTGGAGGCTTGATGGGGGAAGAAATAGGATATTCTCTAATGATAGGTGGAAATAGAGAAGTCTATCAGCAATTATTACCAATATTTAAGTCAGTATCAGCTCCAGATGCTTATGAATATATGGGTGGTTCAGGTTCAGGTCATTATGTTAAAATGGTGCATAATGGAATTGAATATGGTATTATGCAGGCTATGTCAGAAGGATTTGAATTGGTAAAATCAGGTTATTATACAGATATTGATTTACAAAAAGTTTCTAAGGTTTGGAAGAATGGTTCAATAATTAGATCTTATTTGATGGATCTTGCTTATAATGCCTTCCAAAAAGATCCTAATTTAGATAATTTATCAGACATTGTAGATGATAATGGAATGGGAAGATGGACTGTTAATACGGCAATAGAATCAGCTATTCCAGCTCCAGCTATAACAGATGCAGTATATGCTAGATTTAGATCTAGGCAAGAAAGTTCTTTTGCTGGAAAAACATTAGCAGCACTTCGTAATGAATTTGGTGGTCATAAAACTTATAAATCAAAAAAATAAAAAGATTAATAGTTTAGATTTAAGTTTATAAAGAATATGAATCCATATTATAAAAAAGTTACTATAGAGCCAAATAGATATTGTAATCCTAATGAATTAGAAGGTTACGAAGAGGTAGATGAAATATATTCTAATAAAACAGCTTTTTATCCATACCACGACAATCATAATAAATTATTATATAAATTAGATAATACTTTATCTCATTTAAATGAAAATAAAATAATAGCAGGGTACAATCACTTTAAGTTACCTTATTCTAGATTAGACATTATAAATCAAGATTTTTATGAAAAAGAAAATACTTGGAAACCTTTACAAACAACATTGGTTTCATATTGGTTAGCCAAAAAAGATTTCATAAATACATCTAAATCACACTTTTATATCAAAGATGGTATAATAAAACCATTGACAGATTATACTAGATCTTATAAAGATAAAACATTGATAAGTAACGGTGGTTTTTTTGTTACAAAAAACTTAATTTACTCTGGTAATAATAGTAAAAAATGGGCTCTACACAATAGATATATAGATCAAGAACATCAACTAAGTCAAGACTTATCACCATTTTATGGCTTTTATTATGTAGAAGATGATCATGGAAATATCTATTCTACATTTAATGATTCTATGGGAAAAGGTTATATAGGAATTAAAAAAGATGGATATACAAATCTTTTGACTGACCTTGAAATTTCATCTTATGAGCTTAGAATAACAGGTGATAAGTTAATGAAAATTAGAGCTATAAATAATGCAAATAGTAATTTACCTGTTAGTATTTTTAATTCAAACTTTACCACAGAAAAAACTTTGGAATTAAGAAGAAAAATAAAAAATTCTTTTTGGTATGATACATCATGGCAAAATTATAAAGAAATTATAAAGAATGATAGATATAATATTTTTATTACTAATAGAGGAGAAGGTGATCATCCAGCGGAATATATAGAGCTTGGATTTGATGGTTATTTTCCAGTATTTAATTTTGGATATATTATTTCTTTTGATAAAACTTTTTTTAAAGAAAATTTTGGAGAGTTTGAAGATTTTATTAATAAGAATAAAGGACATAAAATCCAAGTAATACCACAGAGTTCTCGGATTAATTTTGGAGAGTACAAACAAATATATTCAACATCTGTACCTATTATATCCGATTATAAAAATAGATTTTCTTCTGAGTTAGCAGAGGAAGTGATGGAGCAATTAGATGAAATGAATTTTACACATCCTAGTTTCCAGTTAAGTCAAGAATCTTTTGCATTATCTCCTATAATTAGAAATCCTTCTAATATCCTAATAGAGACAGAGAGTGGTATAGGTAGTATTATATTTACAGGTAGATATGAAATGTCTATAGGAGCTTGTCTTTTGGACGAAATTAATCTAATAAATATCTTAAACCAAAAAAATGTATTTGGAGAACCTATAAAAAATGCAATCAAGCTAGATGGTGGATCAGGGGCAAAAGTAATTTTTCTTCAAAATCAAGAATTATTCCCATTAAATATCCCAGCTCCGGGGATAAGAAATGATCTTGGAGATGCTAACTCTAATTTTTACCATGGATTAATTTTAGAACTAAAATAAAAAGGTAGTATAATAATATACCACCCTAAAATAAAATTAATCTTAATTTATAGGTTATGAATAACATTCATTAATCTCTTGTTGTGCTCTTCCCATAAAAACTCCAACGATTTTTTATGAGCGGCATTCCCAACTAATGAACCATGCTTGACAATAAGAAGATTCATTTTTATGATTTTTTGAGCCAAGTTCTCTGAGTCACCAGGTTGAAAAAATTCTCTGAATTTGCTATCCGTAAATTCACGAAAGCAAGGCATATCCGAGAGCACTATGGGTAATCCGCAGGCCATACATTCTAATGCTGATAGCCCAAATGCTTCAAAGACTCCCTCTGAAGCCAAAACACCAATATCAGAGCCTCTTAAGATTTCTGCCATGTCTTGATGACTTTTTTGTCCTACAAAATTAATATGAGGATATTGATTTTTCACATTATCCAGATCTTTGCAGGAGCCAACCCAAGTTAGGTTGTAATGTTCTCCCAAAATTTCCATTGCTTTCGCCAGAGTATGAAGTCCTTTTGAAGAATCCACTGCACCTACAGTTACTAATTTTGTAGGCGATGGCGACCATTTGTAATTAGGGTTAGGAAAAAAAACATTATCATCATAGCCATGATGATTGACTATTGTTTTATCTTCATACTCAGGATAAGTATTTAAAAATCTATCTCTTACTGCTCCAGATGGAAACAAAACTTTTTTTGCTCCAACCAAGGCTTTATCAGCAAAATGTTTAAACTTTTGCCAATTTGGATCTGGGTCTTGAATCCTTGCTATATCAGTGCCGTGGCACCATATTACATAAGGAACATGATAGAGACTAATTTCGTAAGCTAATGTCCATACATGATTGACTACTATCAAATCAGGTTGGAAATCATTAATTATTTTTTCTACTTGAATAGCTATTTCTTTCTGATAGTGTTCGAACTCTAATTTGGACATAGAGTTAAAAGTGAAATCAGCTTCTGGATGCTTAAAAAGTACTGGAAGTTTATCAATTTTAATAACTTCAAATGGTACTTCAAGTTTATTGTAGGATGTTTCTTTATTGCAGAAAGCAAATTTCACTTCAAAACCTGCTTTTTCAAAATATTGCAATTCTTTAACTGCCACTATCCCAGAACCTGTTTCTGGCGATGTGAAGTTTAAGTTCAAGATTTTTTTAATTCTCATAATATTTTTTTGTAAAAGTGCTTTGACAATATAACATAAAATTATTAAAAAGTCAAGTTAAATCATATTTGTAATTTAATAAATATGAAAAATTATTTTTAAAAACTTAATTTATTTGATATACTAATAAATATATTAATATGAAGAAAAAATTTTATGAAGACAATATATTTTATAACACATCCTGAAGTCATTAAAGATTTGTCTCAACCAGTAAATCAATGGAAACTTTCTGAAGAAGGAAAAGATAGATTGAAGAAATTGGCACAAGAAGATTTTTGGAATAGAGTTCAGCATATTTTTTCTAGTAAAGAAATAAAATCCATACAAACAGCTGAAATTTTATCTGAAATTACAAAAATACCGACAGAAGTTTTTCCTAATTTACAAGAAAATTATAGAACAGATGAATTATTAGAAGAAAAAGATTATAAAAATGTTTTCAAAAGATTTTTTAATTATCCTAAAGATTCTGTAAGAGGTTGGGAGACAGCATCAGATGCTCAAAAAAGAATTATTGGAGCAATATCTGCAATAGATGAGCTATATCCTGACCTAAAAACTATTGCAATCATAGGTCATGGAGTTACAGGAACTTTACTTTTGTGTAATATGCTGGAGCATCCAATCGATTCATCTATTGGTCAAGAAAGAGTTGGTTGTATAGTAGAATTAGATTGGGAACATAAATTTGCAGTTTCTAATGAATGGCAGACTTACTAAAAGTTGAATCTAAATTAAAAATAAAAAGAGCAAAACATTTAGTTTTACTCTTATAAGATTTAGATAATTTAATATTAACTATCTGTTGTTGAAGTTAAGATTAATGTTTTGTGGAATACTAATTTGGTTTTGATTAATAAGATTAGGTTGGTTAATCATATTATTATAACCTCCATAATTAACATCGGTTGGTGATGTAATATTATTACCAATATTAATATTGGTATGAGAAGGAATATAATTATCTTGAAAATCTGTAGATGGAGAAAGTATCCCATTTTGATTTGGAATACTATTGATCTCATTAATATTACCAATATATTTTGGTGTCTCTACAGAAATCCCTGTTGGATTTTGGAGTCCAAAATTAGTACTTAATCTATTTGGTACATTTACAAAAACACCTGTTGGATTTTGTAAGGAATTAATATTATTATTAATCGGAATACTTTGAACTGGAATATTCTGAGATTCATAAATCTTACCCAATTTATTCTCTAGTTTATTTTTTAGAGTCGAATCAATATTTGGATTATTCAAAATATCTTGTAATGAAGGTGATTTTTGATCATATATTTTATGGTCAGAAAATGGTTCTTCATTATAATAGTAATACCCATAACTATAATTTCCAGTATTGATACCTAGAAACCAAAGTATAAAATTATCATATTCTTGTAAAAATATGTAACTATTATCTTCATTATTACAGTTATTATTAGATAACAAGATATAAAGTTGTTCTTTATCAAGTTTACTTTCAACTAGATTATCTATACTCATCAAGTTTCTTATTTGATCAAAATCACAAATAGGATTAATCACTTGAGCATTTACACTAGTATTTAATGATAAAATACTAATTGTTAATGTTGTTCCTAAAAGCAATAATTTATTCATTTTTCTAATTTCACAAAGTTCATTTACTCTTATATACTACATTTGATAGGTGTTTCTGTCAATAGCTAGTCAATATTACACTCTAAAATCAATAAATTCTAAAAAAATATTTGACAAAATGAAAATAAAATTATATACTAGTTCTATTAAATGTTTCAATAATTATTTATTTTATATTATTATGTTAAGAATTAGACTATCAAGAATAGGTAAAAAAAATACTCCAATCTATAAGATCGTAGTTGCAGAAAAACAAAGACCAGTAAAAGGTAAGTTTGTAGAATCTGTAGGTACTTATAATCCAGGAGCTAAAGATATTTCATTAAATTCAGAGAGAATACAATATTGGATATCAGTAGGAGCTCAACCCTCAAGAACAGTTCATAACTTGTTAGTTTCTAATAAAGTCATTGAAGATACTAAAATTCAAGTGACAAAATCAAAAAAATCAGAAGATAAGTAGTACTAAAGACTAGTATATTTAGGTATAATATAGGTTCGAATCCTATCTAGTCACATTTATAAAAGAAATGTATTTATTTATAATACTAAATTTTTAAAAAACCACATTTTTATTTTAATTAATAATATTTTATTTAAAATACTTTCTTTAATATATTTTATAATAAATTAAATTGATATTATGTTTAAAAAGAATAATACAGGAGACAAAGTACCAGCAAGAAGTAAGTCAGAGAAAAAAAATCCTAAATACTCTAGACAAGCCATAAAAATTTTAGCTTTAGGTGGATTAGAAGAATTAGGTAAAAATATGTATGCTATAGAACAAGATGGAGACATTTTGTTATTAGAAATGGGATTAGAAATGCCAGGTCCAGATAGACCAGGAATAGATTATATTATTCCAAATACTAAATATGTATTAGAAAATATAGACAAAATTAAAGGGGTTATTTTTACCTCTCCTCATCCAGATAACTTAGGTGCAGCACCATATATTTTGTCAATGTTTCCTAATCTAGATATTTATGCAACAGAACAGGTTTTTTCAGTTCTAGAATCAAAATACAATTTTTATTCACAAGATATAAAATACAAAAAACACATTCTGAAACCTTATAATTCAAATAAAATAGGTTCATTTAAGATTACTAATTTCCCAGTCGGATTTAAGGTTCAAGGTACAAGAGGTTTATGTATTTATACAATGCAAGGGAAAATCTTTTATATGCCAAATTATAAATTGGATACAGAGAATGGAGAAACACCAGAATGGTTATCAAAAATTACAGATTTAATATCTAGTGAAACATTTATTTTTATGGGTGATAGTATAGGGGCTGAAGCTAGCGGATTTGCTCCTACTGAAAAAAATATTTATGATACCCTAACAGAGATATTCGTAAGATCAAAAGGGAGAATCTATATAGCAACTTTTCCTTCTATGTTAGATAGATTACAGCAAATTGTAAATATATCTGAAAAATTAAATAAGAAAATTTTTATTGAAGGTAAAGGAATTTTAAATTCTTTTAATACTGCTAGAAAAAAAGGTTATATAAAAATAAAGAATGATACGATAATAAATGTAGAGTCAATCAAAAATATTCCTCACAATAAATTAGTTGTAATAATGGCAGGAGCTCAAGGAGATGATATACCTCATCTAATGAGAATGGCTAATCAAGAACATGGTAGCTTTAGTATCAAAGAAGGAGACACAGTTGTTTATCCTGCAGATCTTATCCCAGGAAATGAAAGATCTGTTCAGAAGGTTAATGATAATTTCTCTAAATTAGGGGCTGAGATTTATCATATTAGATCTCTTGGAATTCGAAATGGAGCTCATGCAAGAGTCTCTGATATTAAAACTTTAATTCAATTTATTAACCCAAAATATTATATTCCAATTAATGGACCACATTATTTATTAAGAAATAATGCAGACATTGCTCTTGATGAATTAGGTTATGATGATAATAGCGTTATTGTTTCAAAAAATGGTAGGGTGTTAGTATTTGATTATAGATATAGAAAATATTCGAATACAACTTATCCTTCATTTGATGTTATGGTTGATGGTTTGGGTGTAGGAGATTTAAAAGATGTTGTTATTCGTGACAGACAATTAATGTCTGCAGACGGAATAGTTAATATCATAGTTATAATTGATTCAAATGCTAAGAAGATTATAGATGAACCAGACATTGTTTCTAAAGGATTTGTGGATGTATCTAAATCACAGAACCTATTTGATGAAATTAATAAAAATGTAAATCTTATAGTGAATGGAATTTTATCAGATGCTCAAGAAATTAATACATCTTATATTAGAGATGAAATTAGAGAACAGATGGGTAGATTTTTATTTGCAAAAACAGAAAGAAGACCAATGATATTACCAGTAGTAATTGTCATTTAATTAAAATTTATGAATACAGATTTGAAAAATTATAATGAAATTAAAAGAGGATTTAGTTTCATAAAAGACCTTAGCCATGAAAGTAATAGATATCTAAATGTTAAAAAATCATTTGATACAAAAGAGCCGAAGCTAAGAATAATTCCACTTGGAGGAGCAGAAGAGATTGGAGGTCGGAATATGACTGTAATAGAATATGAAAAAGATATCATTATAGTTGATATGGGTTTAAAATTCCCAGAAGAAGACCAATTAGGGATAGATTATATAATACCTAATCCTATGTACCTAAAAGGTAAAGAAGATAGGATTAGAGGTGTATTAATAACTCATGGCCATATGGATCATATCGGAGGAGTTCCTCAAGTTATGTCTCTTATTGGAAATCCTCTGATTTATGCTACGCCTCTTACAATGGCTATGATGAGAAAGAGACAGCAAGAACATGAAATGTCACCAGCTCTTAGAGGTAATGTGGTGAAGCATAATCAAAAAATTAAATTAGGTGTCTTTACAATTACTTTTCTACATATAAATCATAGTATCCCAGATTCTGTGGCTTTGAAGATAGAAACTCCAGAAGGAGTGATAATTCATACTGGAGACTTTAAATTGGATAAAACTCCTCTTGGTGAAGAACCTGCTGATTTAGATATGTATAGAAAAATAGGTGATGAAGGGGTTCTATTATTAATGTCAGATAGTACTAGTATCCAAAAACCAGGTTCAGCAATTTCAGAGACAACTATCCAGACTAATATAGATGAAATTTTTGAAAAAGCAGAGGGAAGAGTGATTGCCGCAACTTTTTCTAGTATGTTAAATAGATTACAACAAATTATAAAAATATCTGAGAAATATGGTAGACAAGTTGTAATAGAGGGTTATAGTATGAGAACAAATATTCAGATTTTAAGAGAACTTGGATATACAACTTTTGATCCAAAATTAATTATTAGCCCTCAAGAATCATTGAAATTACATCCTTCTAAAGTGACAATAATTTGTACAGGATCTCAAGGAGAAGATAAAGCTGCTTTGATGAGAATAGCGAATCGAGAACACAGAAATTTTCAGATAGAAAAGGGTGATACAGTGATTTTCTCTTCATCAGTAATTCCAGGAAATGAAGGATCAGTTCAAAAACTAAAAGATCTTTTATCTAGGCAAAGAGCTAAAATTATTCATTATAAAATGATGGATGTTCATGTTGGAGGTCATGCTCCAAAAGAAGATTTGAGGCAAATGTTAGAAATTATAAGACCAAAATATCTACAACCTATTTATGGTGATTTCTATTCATTGAAATTACATGGAGAAATGGCTAAAGAATCAGGTTATGTGGATGATAATATTCTATTAACAGACAATGGAAGGGTGATAGAAATCTACAAAGGAGAAGCTAGAGTAACAGAGGAAAGAGTTCCGGCATACAATGTGATGGTAGATGGTCTTGGTATAGGAGATGTAAAAGAAGTAGTTATTCGTGATAGACAATTAATGGCTCAAGATGGAATTATTACAGCTATAGTTTTGGTAGACTCAGAAAAAGGTAAGGTTATTAATAAGCCAGAGATTATATCAAAAGGTTTTGTTTATATGAAAAATTCTACTAAATTAATTCAATCTATACAAGATATTATAATAAAAATTACTGAATCTAAAATTAGTGAAGGTTCAGAACCTAATCCAGAATATATCCAGAATGCCATCAAAGATGAGTTAGGAATATCTTTATTTAACACAACAAGAAGAAGACCAATGATAATACCTGTTGTAATAGAGTTATAGAATAATCTAAATATGTTGTATGAAACCAAAGCTGTCTTATTATTAAAAAGAAATCTTAATATAACAGATAGCTTAGGAATATTCTATACAAGAGAGTTTGGTAAATATGAAATTCTTTTAAAAAGCATCAAAAAACCAACTTCAAAATTACAATACAAGTTAAGAGATAGATCTATATCAGAAATAGAATTTATACTAGGTAAATCTTTTGCTAGATTAATTTATATAGATAATATAGATTTATTTACAGACTTTAGACTTTACAAAAATAAGTTAATTTTACAAAGTTTTATTTGTGAATTTGTAAATAAAATTACAGAATTACATTATAAAGATACTATTTTATTTGATGAAGTTTTAAAAATATTTGATTTAATCAGGATAAATAATGAAGATTCATTAGAAGAAATAATATCTTATATTGTAATTAGAATAATGTATATTTTAGGATTTGGAATAGATATAAATCAATGTATAATTACGGGAAATACAAAAAGTTATAACTTTGGTATAAATATTAAATATGGAGGCTTAATAGATCTTACCAAAAACAATATTAACAATTCACATAAGGTTACTCTAGACAATATAAAAACAATAAGACTTTGGCAAAAAGGAGAATATATTTCTAATAAAATACCATTTGAAATAATAAAAAATTATTTATATTGGTATGACATTAAAATAAATAGCCTAAAGTTTTAATTAATATTTAGATAGAAATCCTTCTAAAATTAATTTTTTCGCTAGTTTTTTATCAATTCCTCTACTCATAAAATAAAACAGATCTTGGGGAGATAAATTGATTATACTAAAACTATGCTCAGATATTGCAGAAATATTTTCTATTTCTAGTATAGGAGTAAAATTAATTTTGGATGAACTTGATAGATTAATAAATTCTATCTTTTGTTTAGCAATACAATTATCAGAATTTGAGTTTATGTGTAATAATACTTTCCCAGTGATATGGCTTTTATTCTCAGCAATATTTTTAATTTTTACATAAGATTTAGTATTTGATGCTTGGTGAAAAACTTGAATATTTTTTTCCACCGTTGAATCTTTATATATACTTTGGTTTATATATTCAAAATTTGCTTGCTCTCCAATTAGATAAATATTACAATTTAATTTTCCCATAGATCCAGAATTGTCTATTATTTGTAAAGAAGAATTTTTAGTAATAGAAATAGATATATTTGGATTATTTACAACAGTGTTAATTTCAAGAAAGTATTTTGAGTTACTTTCTAAAATTAAATCTTTTATATTATTTAACTCGAGATTTATAATCATGTCTTTATTAATATTTTTATTATACCTATATATTTTTTAAAAACTTAATAATATAAGATATAATAACATAAAATAAAGAAAAAATACAAAATAAGCTTGATGTAAAAATAAAAAGAGAGTAAAATAAGAGAGTAAGCTATTAAGTAAATCATAAAATAATCAAAGTAAATATATGGCAGAATTAAAAACTCGTCCTACAGATACAGATCCAATAGAATTTTTAGAGAAAAATCTAGAAGGAGATAGATTGAAAGATTGCTTAAAAATATTAAATTTAATGAAAGAATTAACTTTAAAAGAGCCAATAATGTGGGGAGAAGCAATAATTGGTTTTGGAGAATATGAATATGAAAGACAGAACAAAAAAATGACATGGCCAGTTACAGGTTTTTCTCCTAGAAAAAATAATATAACACTCTATATAATGTCAGGCTTTGGAGATTATGCTGATCGAGATTCTGAATATAATGAAATTATGGCAAACTTAGGAAAATTTAAAACAGGTAAATCTTGTTTATATATAAAGTCTTTAAAAGATATTGATATAAATGTATTAAAAAATTTAATTCAAAAATCTTTGAATTATTTTAAATCCAATCATAAGACTAATTTATAATAAAAATATGATTAATGACATTGATAATATTGATGATTATATAAAACAATTTCCCTTAGATATTCAGATTAAATTAGAAATTTTACGAAAGCTCACTCATAAAATTATCCCAAACTGTGAAGAGACGATAAAATATGGAATCCCAACTTTTGTTTTAAATAATACTAATATGATACATTTTGCTGGATATAAGTCACATATAGGATTTTATCCAACACCTTTAGTGATAGAGAATTTTTTATCAGAACTAAAAACATACAAAGTTACAAAAGGAGCAGCTCAATTTCCTCTAAAAAATGAATTACCAATTAATTTGATACAAAAAATGATTGAATATAGATTAACTCTAAAGTAAAAGATTTAAATTTAAGGTATTTATTATATTATAAATACAATTTGGAATGAGATAAAGATATGTTATTATGTATATAAATAGTAAAATTAAATATGGATAGAATAGATATAATATATAAATCAGATAATAATAAACTATTTTTTGGTGTGGCTAGTGGCATATCAGAATATTTAGATTGTAATCCAGATATAATTAGATTATTATTTATATTATTTATTTTAGCAAATGGATTTGGATTAGTTGTATATATAATTTTAATATTTATTTTACCAACATATAAACAAATTTTAGAAAAAGAAGATAAAATGTTTTTAGAGCAAGCAATTTTGAATCCAAAAAAAGAATACCATTATGTAGAAGATACAAGATCAGAAGAATATTTTCTAAAGACTAATATAATAGCAAGAGAAAATATAGTAGCTTATTTACTTGTAATATTAGGTCTAGTATTTATTGTTTTGGATATAGTCCCTTGGGTTTTTATACCAACTGAATATCAAATACCACTTATTATAGTTTTAATAGGCATTTTATTCATAGTAAAATCTCTAATTTATAAGGAAAAAATATGGTAGATGTATTTACAGACCAAGCTCAATTGAAGTCAATAATGCCCGCAAAGAAAATAAACTTTGGATTGTTATATATGGGTTTATTAATATTTATATTAGGAATAGTTTATTATTTTAGAGAAAAAAATGGAATAACAGTTTTTGTGTCTTTCAATAAATTATGGTCTATCTTATTAATTTTTGCTGGATTATCTATCATAGCTGCTCGAACTTTCAAAATGGTTGTACTCGGGGTATTCTTGACTTTGTCTGTACTTTATATTTCAGTTCTAACATTAGTACAACCAGTTGATTATTTGCAAATAATAAAAGATTTTAATAATATAGAACTTAGAGAAAATCAGAATAATTATGATATATTATTAGAAAATAAAGCAACAAATATAAATCTCAATTCAGCTAACTTTAACGATAATATTGAATATTTTTTTGAATCTAATTACACTAATCTTAAAGCTGAAATATTACAAAATGAAAATAATAAAATAATATATAAAAATAATGAAATTTGGAAAGGAGTAGGTAATTATTATAAAAATTTAAATATTAGTGTGCCAAAAGATAATAGTTATAAATTTATAATAACTGGAGAATATAATAATATTGATTTAGTTTTAAATAATTTAAAAGTTAATAATCTAATTATTGACTCTAGATTGTCTAATATTAATATTGATCTAAAAGATATTAGTTCTGATATTGATATAGATATAAATACTACATTAAGCTTAATAAAGTTAAAAAATATACAAGATATAGGTGTGGAGATGATTGTTAATAATAGGGCTTCAAATTTGAGTATTGGTAATCTAGTAAAAGCTGAGGATGAAGATAAGATAATCTATAAATCTAATGATTTTGATTCTAAATCAAAGAAGGTAAAAATCAACTTGAATACAAAGTTTTCTTCCATAGAAGTTAAGTAAAATTTAATTGGGGTTGACATAATAAATATTTATGGTATAATTGGGCTATATAAGTTAATTAATTTTTATATGACTAAAGCTCCCAAATTATATAAATTAGATGATGATAAAATATACAGAGGAGTTTCTTCTGGGATAGGAAACTATTTAGGTTTAAATGAATATATAGTGAGATTATTCTTTGTTTTGACATCACTATATTCTGGTATAGGAATATTAGTATATTATATTTTAGATAATATATTGTTTACAAAAAATGAAATAAATATGTTTTTGGAGCAGAGAAGATGGGAGTTTATACATAAAGGTAAATTAATTGAAATAGAAAATATCGAAAAAATGGAAGCAAAAATAGATGATAAAAAAATTAAAGTTCTTTATATGGCCATTATATTTTCAGTTATAGCTGCAATTTTGTATAGCTTTATATTGGTAAGAATTTATCCTTGGGAAATAATGAAAGTAGAATATCAAGTAGCCAGCTTTGTACTAATACTTCTTTTGATTAATACAATAATATATTTTAAAAATAAAAGCATAAAATAAATAACTAATTTAGCCTTGTATTAATATATATTAAATATTATAATAAATACTAAGAATACATAATTAAGATCATTTTAAACAATGTTAGGTTAATTTGACTTTAAATAAAAATAGAGAATTATGCTGATAAAAACAACAGAATATAATAGTAAATTAATAGGAATATTCATAAGATGGTATTTTATTGAAATGCCATCTAAAATGTTTGTTTATACTAAAGAATATTTATCAGTTATTAGCTACTTATTTTCCTTTAAATTTCTATTAAAAACACTTTTTTATCCATGGAAAAATCAGGTGTATGCTTATCCATCTAAAGGGTTTGATCTTCAGATTATAACACAAGTATTTATATCTAATCTTTTCGCAAGAGTGATAGGAGCAATGATAAGAATGATTACAATATTTATTGGTATATTTGTAGAAATAATTTTAGTGTCTTTATCATTTATTATAATATTTGTTTGGTTCTTTGCTCCAATAGTCTTCTTTGGTTCATTTATATATAGCTTTTTTATTTAAATTATGAAATATTATTCAATTTATCATACAAAAGCTTTTGCATCAAATTTAATAGAAAGATTTTTGTTTGGTTGGGTTTCCATTTTGACTATAACTTTTTTTACTTTAATAATACTTTTAGTAGGTTTTTTGACTCAAAATTATTGGCCAGCAGGGGTTTTATTATTTAGCATAATTTACTTTATCATAGTAATTTATTTATTTATTTATAAAAAATTAAGAGATCCTAAAGAGGCATTATTATTATCAGATAATTATGCAGAACACTTTGATTACCATATCTCCAAAACATTAGCTCATTATTTCCCAAAAAAACTTACTTATTCACAACTATTTAAGTCAGCGGTTGAAAGTCCAAGAGGTAAATTTATTTTGAACAGATTAGGTCTTAATAATAAGGAATTAGTAAAAAAAGTTAGACATTTTCTACATGTTAATCAAGAAAACTTACCTCCAATAGAAAATTTCTTAGATATTTTAATAGAGCAATACCCAAAATGGGGAGAAAAAAGAATAGATGCAAATATTATTCTATGGAATTTTTTTAAGCAAGAAAATATATTTACTCAAATATTAAATCAAGCAAATTTGGATATAGAAGATTTATATCAGATTATACTTTGGGAGTCATTTTATAATGTGGAATATTTATCTAGATTATCTAATATTCATCCTATAATTCTAAAGAAAAATCTTGGTTCCTTCGGTAGAAAGTGGACAATAGGTTATACAAATGCATTAGACGAAATTACTGATGATTTGACTGAAGGTTTGGATTTCTATAAAGAAAATAAAGTCATTTTGCATAAAGATTCTCTTAATAGAGCTCTAGAAGTTATTTCTAAGGCATCGAGAAATAATATATTACTTTTAGGTGGAGTAGGAGTGGGTAAGAAAACTTTCATAAAAAATCTTGCTAAAATAATTAAAGATTATCAGATCAAAAATAATCAGAATTTAAGTAGAGTTTTGAAATTACATGTTACAGATTTGATGTCTGGGATGAGTGATAGTGCAGGATTTTTACTTAATGCTCTTAATTATGCAGAAAGGTCAGGCAATATAATTTTGGTGATAGAAGGAATATCAGATTTATTCAGGCAGACTAATGGAGATATTAGAAATATTATCAATAAATTCCTAGAATCAAGTTATGTTAGTGTAATTGGAGTTGATAATTTGGAAGGATATCATATGGGAATAAAAAATTTCCCTGGAATAGATGCTCAATTTGATAAAATAAACTTAGATGATTGCACTGATGATGAAATTATGAAAATTTTAATGTTAAATTCACTAGAAATAGAAAGCAAAAGTAAAGTTAAAATAACTTACCTAGCACTAAAATCAATATTAAATTTTAGTAAGAGATATATATCTAAAGGAGCTTTTCCAGGTAAAGCTTTGAATGTGCTGACAGACTCGGTTAATTCTATTCAGGGATCATCTCAAATTTATATAAAAGAAGAAGATATAAGAAGTACCATTGGAAGAATAACAAATATAAATCTGAATGCAATGCAATCTGGAGAAAAAGATAGTTTGGTAGAATTAGAAAATAATCTCCAAAAAGAAATTAAAGGTCAGAATGAAGCCTTAAATGCACTTTCAAATGCACTTAAAAGAGCAAAGTTAGATGTAAAGAAAGGAGATAAACCAATAGGAACATTCCTATTATTAGGACCAACCGGAGTTGGAAAAACAGAGACAGCAAAAGCTTTAGCTGAACACTATTTTGGTTCGAAAGATCGAATGATAAGATTAGATATGAATGAATTTAGTGAGGCAGAATCTGTTTATGGAATAATAGGTTCCCCAGCTGGGCAAGAAACAAGAAAAGAAGGCTTTTTAACAAGACAAGTTCAAGATAATCCTTTCTCGTTAATTTTACTTGATGAGTTAGAAAAAGCACATAAAAATGTATTAAATCTATTTTTACAGATCCTAGATGAGGGAATGATGACTGACAGTAGTGGCTCTAAGACTGATTTTAGGAATACTATTATAATAGCTACTTCTAATGCTGGAGCAATTTTTCTAAGAAATTATGTAAAAAATAATCAAGAATTTGATAAAAACTCATTCAAAGATCAGCTTTTAGATGAAATAATTAATAGCGGTGTGTATTCACCAGAATTCTTGAATAGATTCACAGCAGTACTTGTATATTATCCATTAAAACCAGAACATGTAGCAGATATAGCAGAGAAAATGATAAATAATATGTCTTTAAGATTTCAAAATGAGAGAGGAATTGCCTTAAAAGTCAGTGATGATGCAATATCATATATAGCCAAAAAAGGTTACAGTATTGATTTTGGAGCAAGAGAATTAGAAAGAACAATAACAAATATTCTAGAGACTTATCTTGCTGATTATATGTTAAATCATAATATAGGAAGAGGAGATGCAATCATAATAAATCTAGAAGATATACAGTAGTACTAATCAAAATTATATTTGCATAAAATCTAATTATCAAGTATAATAAATAAGTATATTAATAATAATTTAGATAAAAATATGGAAATGTTTATAATAGTAATCCCAGTAATTTTAATAATATTAGTTTTTTTGGTTATATCAATTTATAATAGTTTAGTTACATTAAGACAAAGAACAGAAGAATCTTGGTCAGATATAGATGTTCAACTAAAAAGAAGATATGATCTTATTCCAAATTTAGTTGAAACTGTAAAAGGTTATGCAACACATGAAAAAGAATTACTAGAAAATGTAACCAAAGCTCGTAATGTAGCTATGGGAGCAAATAGTCTAGAAGATAAAGCGCAAGCAGAAAATATGCTTAGTGGAACTTTGAAGAGTTTATTTGCAGTATCAGAGAATTATCCAGATTTGAAAGCTAATCAGAATTTCATAG
>Ga0100398_1000869_pt1 | contig 26642 bp, 22 predicted proteins | sample CryGeymeta201522_FD_81568 | JGI IMG/M metagenome (GOLD analysis project Ga0100398, IMG submission 81568) | Groundwater microbial communities from Crystal Geyser aquifers in Utah, USA - Crystal Geyser metaG 2015-22 | ecosystem: Environmental > Aquatic > Deep subsurface > Groundwater | place: USA...
GCATCCAGGTTCAGAAGCGGATATAGTATCCATCTCCTCAGCAGTCTGCCGCCCATCGGAGTTAATGTCTGATTGATCGTCTGATACAGAGATCCGATTTGGGCCTGACGGCGCGATGTTGAAACAAGCTCAAGGTTGGTGCAGGTTGTTTCATCCATTATCAAGGAGTCTCCGACCCTGTAGGTGATCATCTCCTTTATGTGAGCGGGAAGAACCCGCTGGGTCTCCCTGATAAAGCAAAGAAGAGCACCTGCTGCGCGAACCGCCTCAGGCATGTCGTCGCACCCAAATGCGGCCAGAGAAGCAACACTGAAGTGTTCCTTTAACAACGCTTCCGCGTCTTCAAGAACAAACCACTGCCGGGAGGCACAATCAGTTCTGTAATCGGAGAGATCCTCTATTGAAACAAAGCCCTTTTCATCAGGGACTAAAAGTTCTGCAGGTCCTATTCTGCCAAGCTCATCAAGTAGATCCTTCCAGGTTTCCACCTGTGTGAGCCTCATCTCCCCCGTTGATATGTCCGCGAAGGCAAGACCGAACCCTGAGGTGGAGCCACACAAGGAAGCAATGAAAAGGCTTATCTCCCCCTCAATCTCCCCTTCGTCTATTACAGAACCGGGCGTAACGATCCTTACAACCTCTCTTTTTACTATCCCGCTTGAGCTCCCGGGGTCTCCGATCTGATCGCAGACTGCGACCTTTCGCCCACTTCTAACCAGTTTTGCTATATATCCTTTGGCTGAATGATACGGCACCCCACACATTGGAATTTTTTCATTATTGAGGGTTCCTCTTGCAGTTAGCGTGATCCCTAGAATCTGGGATGCAACCCTGGCATCGTCAAAAAACATCTCATAGAAATCCCCAAGTCTGAAAAACAGTATCGCGTCAGGGTATGAATCCTTTACTCCCATATACTGCCTGAGCATAGGCGTCAATTGAGACTCACTGTCTTTCACTCACGCCTCCATCTTTGCCGACACTATAGCCCTGATCTCGGCGCATACCCACCCCGATTTCCGGCTTAGATGACTCAACCATACGAATGGTATCCCACTTCCTGCATTGGGGGCATTGCCATTTGAGGCGCTCCGGCTGAAAGCCGCACTCTGAGCATTGGAATCTTATATCAGGCATAGTGAGATGACTCAGCAGATTTTTGTAGTCATCAATAATTGCGTTCTCATCTTTCTTGCTTAGGAGAATATCTCCCTTAAGTCTTCTGGCCTCCCAAAAGGTGGGGTTGTTTTCAACAACCGCTTCAACGTGCTTGTATGAGGCCTCTCTATCTCCTTCATCATAATAGAACCTTGCCAACGCCATCCGGACAAAAATGTCTTCGCTCGGCAAGCCTGACTCTATCAAAAGATTCTTCACGGGAAGAACTTCCTTCAATCTGGCGTGTGCCTTTTCCAATCTGCGATAAGACAGAAAAGCAAATTCGGGCGCAAGACGTATAATATTTGTCCAGGCAACAAGTGCCTTTTTATATTCGTTTCTGCTTAAATATAGATCGCCCAAGTGGAGATAGGCATCAACGCAACCCTTATGAGTGGCAACCGCCTTCTCGAAAAGAGATTTGGCCCTGCCGTAGTCTCCTTGCTCCAGCAACATTTTACCCATTTCGACCTGATGGTGTGCCAGAATATTGTCGTGATTGCCTCTTGACAGCCTCGCTATCTTCTGCCTCATTCGATAGGCGTTCTCCCAGTCCTTTATTTCCTCATAGATTTTCTCCAGTTCACCCAGCGTATCGAGATGTTCCGGATTCATACGCAGGACATCCAGAAAAACCCCCAAGGCCCTGTTTATGAGCCCTCCTTTGCGGTAATCCAGCCCCAGATCAAAAAGAGCCCTGAGCCTCAACGACTCGTCTATGTTAGTCCTTAGTATAATGCTCTGCCTTATTCGGATGGCCCTTTCAATGTCTCCCTTCGATCTAAACAGATTTCCCAGGGCCACATAGGTCTCAATTGTATCCGAGTTCACCTGAACGGACTTGGTGAACTCCTCTATCGCATGATCATGATCGTTTGAAAGTATGTACTGAAAGCCCTTGAAAAAGGCCTCATCGCGCCTGGATGCTCGCCCTGATGAGGTGTTTTCGATCGTCCCACGTCCGCTGCGGCCAAGAAAAAATCCTATCAGGGCTGAAATCATTACAGTAGCAGCAAGGACCGCGTATGAGTTCTGTTGAAGCCATCTGATGGTATCTTCCCACACTCCGATCACCGGTTCACGTCCATACGAAGCCCTTGAAGCATGACGTTATGCAAAGCTTCCGGAGAATCGGTACGAAAGGAAGCTCGGCAACCGTGGTCTTGCAAGGCAAGTTGGGCTGCGTTTGAAAGATAGGGTTCACTGATTGTCCAATTGATTTCCCGCTACCACATCGCCTGCGGTTACAGGGAGATTTCTGAGAGAATTGAGTTCCTTTTCCTTCTCAGCCAGCTCTTTCTTAAGCGATCTGATGTCTCTTTTAAGGCCCATACGATCCAAAATCCCCTGCAAACCCGCGGCTAATACCCCGATCAAGAATGCGCCAAGGGCTACCAGAGACAGTGAAAGCCGAGAAGACTGGATGCTGTAAAACATGAGGTCAATCTTGAATTCAACCGGGGTTATAAGCATTTGGAAATTTTGCACAATTACAATAACAATTAAAGTTAAAATAAGAATTATGACGATGCTTTTAAGCTGTTTCATTAATCACCTCCAATAGCCTTCCTCGCTAAAAGTGTTGATGTTTAAGATTGGCAGAAACGTTCAGGGCCCATCAAAACCACCTGATTGACACGGATCATCCGCGCAGTTCGCTGAAAAGGGGTAGCAGTTTTCTATAAGTCTCCCTGATGTGCTCAGGTATAACCCTAACATCTGCCAGTACGGTCATATAATTAGTGTCTCCGTTCCAACGTGGCACGATGTGGAAGTGCATGTGAGCCTCTACCCCCGCACCGGCAACCTTCCCTATGTTCATTCCGATATTGAAACCTTCAGGGTTCATGTGTAGCTTGAGTATAGTGGAAGCGCTCCTTACCATCTTAAGCAAAGACAGCATCTCTCCCTCGTTCAGGCCTTCCAGGTCACGGACATGCTTTACGGGTGCCACAAGCAGATGTCCGTTTATGTAAGGATAACGGTTCATGATTACCATCGTTGACGTATCAATATAGAGAATAAGTCTCTCTTCGTCCATAGACCTGTCATTTCCGGGACAGAAAATGCAATCCGTCTTTTTATCTCCGCCAAGTATATATTCCATTCTCCAGGGAGCCCATGCCGTTTTCATAGTCGCCTTCAAACCTCTACGATTTCTCCTGATATTCTATCACCCAATTCCAGAATCCCCACAGAGTGATATCCGTCAAAGCTGTAACCAGTCGCAGTGCCGGGATTAAAGAAAAAGACGCCATCTCTATAGTGGCTTGCAGGTATATGTGAATGCCCATAGATGATGATTTGTGCTCCTTGCAGTTCGGCAGATATCCTTTCCTCTATACCGTTCGGGGCACCCCATCCGTGAATGAGACCTACTTTATAGCCCGAAATTTCGAGGATTCTTTCTCGGGGAAGTATTCTCTTTACCTCAGTTGAATCCATGTTCCCTTGAACGGCGTAAAAATTCAATCCATCGAAAAACTTAAGAAAGGAAAGTGATACAACATCTCCTGCGTGCAGAATGATGTCTGTCCCGGATAAATAACAATCAAATATTCTCTGGAATTCTTCTGATTTGTCAATTAGATGTGTATCGGAAAGAACCCCTATCCGAACTGACATACAGAAGGTCTCCTTTTGAGCTAATTACCTAGTGTCCATCCGGAAATGGCTATTTTCACCGATTTCGGCGTTGGGCTCGAATTTTAATCCTCGAAATACGTCAATGTATTCCTGTGGTTAAAATTATCGCCCGCCTTGAAATCGACGAAACTATCTCATTTGCGGATGGATACTACCTAGCGCAGTATATCCGCAACTGAAAAAAAGACAAGACATAATCCCGGTCGGGATTGACTGGAGCAATGATTTCAGGTAATCTTTATCAACAGGTTTAGCCCTTACACCTTTAGGTCGCGCCTGGCATACCTAAAGTATAATAATAACAAATTGCTTTGTTAGAAAGAGTTTTATCATGCCTATTTATGAATTTTACTGCTACAATTGCCATAAAATATATAATTTTATTTCGAGGAGTGTAAATACAGAAAAACGACCTGCCTGCCCAAAATGTGGGAGACCTGATCTTGAAAGACATCTTTCCCTCTTTGCAAGTCCGAAGAAAAGAGGAGAACAGGAGGATAGCCCTCTTCCCGACCTCGACGAAGCCAGGATGGAAAAGGCTATGAGCGCCCTTGCTCAAGAAGCTGATGGCATTGATGAAAACGACCCCAGGCAGGCGGCAAATCTAATGCGGCGTCTCACGGATATGACGAGTTTGAAGCTGGGCGGCGGTATGGAGGAGGCGCTGAGAAGGATGGAGGCGGGTGCAGACCCCGAACAGATAGAAGCTGAAATGGGGAATCTGCTCGAATCTGAAGAACCTTTTGAACTTCAAACGGCAGGCAGGAAGGGACGCTGGTCGATGCCGCCAGGCATTGACGACACACTGTATGAGTTATAACCGGCTGATTCCAAACAGCTCCTTCCGCTGAGTTGTCTGCCCGAATAGGGTACAAATAAACATGAAAACCACCCCCACCCCTCCCTCCCCCGTCGAGGGGGGGAAAAAGGGTAAAGAGAAGGTTCATTTTCATATAAAATCTCCAAACTTGCTCAACTTCGCATTTAAGCATGGTACTGAGCCTGCCGCTTAATCTCCGGATGTAAGATCAACCAGTTCCACCTCCCCCCATGCTATCATGTGTTGACCAACGATGCCGACCCCTCCCAGGATCTCACCGAAATAGTCTGCTAAGGCAGGTAGTGCCTGCAGGTCCTGGTACCTTGTTACGCGGTTTGCAAGGGCCGTAGCCGCCCCGTCTGCGAAACATGCCGACTTCGCAACAACACATACCGCGTCTGCCCTGCCGTAACTCAGGGAGTGACCGACGGTGCCTGATGAGGTGCAAACTCCCAGGGGCGTCTGCTGCGCCCTGATCTTAATCCCTGTCAGCCCGGTCAAAGGGGAAATACCGGCAAGGATTGAAACCGTGCAAGGTCTTTTCACAGACAAAAAGACATCACCTCCGTTTTCAACGATAACCTGATCACTGAATTTCAACAATTCCTTGCCCACGAACTCAGCAATGGTTCCTGCTACCGTAGCCATAGGTCCAATCCCGAGCCTGGCTGCGGCTGCCACCATACTCTTTACCATAGTTGGGGCAAAGGGATCTACCCTCCAGGGAACGAGCGTTTTAAGAAAAGAAGGGTAGGACTTTATGTACGCCTCTATTTCTCTGCGGCATTCCAGGGTAAGTTCCAGTGCGGTTTCTCTTAAATCCTTTTCCGCACTTATCCAAAGATCAGTTTCCCTGACGGCTATTCTGAAAGACGTCATTCCAGCCGGCTTGGCTTTTAGCCTGTAAGGTCTTCCAAAGTCTGTTTCCGTCTCTTTCATGCTAACGCTGCTCATTTTATGAAATCATGTATCATCTCAATAAATCGGGGGGATGGCTTTGCGCAGATCAGGACAAGCAGAATAGAAAACCGCACCTACCCCGGATTTTTGAGATCATACTTTAGAATGGCCACAGGCATGAAGAGCGCGTTTTTTTTGTGTTTGCTTGGTTATTGATCTGGGAGGCATAGAGTCTTGCCCTGGTATCAACATTTCTAGCAACCTGCATTAGCCAGGTCTTGGATTTATAGGTTCCTGAATTATACCCGCCGTGCCCTTCATGATAGGCAAGATACAGGTAATAGGCATTATTCTTACTTATGCCGCACTTCACCGCGCTTTGGTGACAGTACCAGCCAACAAAGTCTATCGAGTCTTGGAAGTTATCTCTTTTTGCCCATTTATTTCCGGTGCTTTCCCGGTAACTGTCCCAAGTGCCGTCAATGGCCTGGGAGTAGCCATACGCAGTAGAAGGGCGCGAGCCTGGAAAAATCCAGAGGAAGCCACCGGTTCTCGCAGGTCTTGCCTTTGGATCAAAGGATGACTCCTGGGCAATTATTGCCATCATTATGGAAATGGGCACCCTCCATTTCTTTTGAGAGCGGATTGCGCTGTCATGCCATGAAGGGTTTTCTTCAAAGATCTGGGCCAGATCATCCCTGTCTCCTACATATCTGCTGCCGGTTCCACAACCGAACGCAAAAAGGAAAAGAAACTGAACTATGAAGAGCCACGCCCCTCTATTCCCATTCAATAGTGCTCGGGGGCTTGGATGAAATGTCGTAAACAACACGGTTGACGCCCTTAACGCTGTTAATGATTCTATTGGAGATAGTAGCCAGAATGCTATAAGGGAGCCGTGACCAATCTGCGGTCATGGCGTCCACGCTGTCAACTACACGCAAGGCTATGACGTTTTCATAGGTTCGCTCGTCGCCCATAACTCCCACGGTCTTTACCGGCAACAGCACCGCGAAAGACTGCCAGACCTTTTCGTAAAGCGAGGCGGCCCTCATCTCTTCAAGGACTATTGCATCTGCCTCCCTGAGGATATCCAGCCTTCTTGAACTAACTTCACCAAGTATTCGCACGGCCAATCCAGGGCCTGGGAAAGGCTGTCTCATGACCAGGTCCCTTGGCAGATCAAGCTCAAGTCCAACCTGCCTTACCTCGTCTTTGAAAAGCTCCCTTAGAGGCTCTATAAGTTCAAACCGCATGTTTTCAGGGAGCCCTCCCACATTGTGATGGCTCTTTATGGTCGCTGAAGGCCCCTTGAAGGATACGCTCTCGATTACATCCGGATAGAGTGTGCCCTGAGCAAGATACTTTGCGTTTCCTAACTCAAGGGCAGCCTTTTCAAAAACCTTAATGAACTCTCTTCCTATGATTTTTCTTTTCTGCTCAGGATCGGTGACGCCTTCCAGGACGCACAGGAAGTGGTTTGACGCATCAACCAGACGGACGTCCATTCCGAAAAGCCCTTGCAGGAGCTTCATTACCTCAAGAGATTCTCCTTTTCTGAGCAGCCCGTTATCAACAAAGATGCAGGAGAGTTGTGTTCCAACAGCCCTGTGGAGAAGCACTGCAGTGACAGACGAATCAACTCCGCCTGAGATACCGCATATCACCTTCTCGCTTCCTATCTTTTCCCTTAATGAAGAGATGCTCTTCTTAACAAAAGAACTCATGGTCCAGGTAGCGCTGCATTCACATATCCCGAAAAGGAAATTTCTTATGATTTTGTTTCCCTCCGGAGTATGCACCACTTCAGGATGGAACTGGAGGCCGTAAATCTTTCGTTTCTTGTCGGCCATTGCGGCAACCGGACTGTTTTTACTAGTGGCCAGAATCTCGAAGCCCTCAGGCATTTTTTCCACCCTGTCTCCGTGGCTCATCCATACCTTCATTGACCTTTGCTCTCCAAGGTCTGCGAAAAGGTCAATATTATCCTGTATCAGGATTCCAGCGCTGCCATACTCCCTGTCAAGCGCCCTTGACACGGTTCCCCCAAGGCTCTGCGTAATGAATTGCATACCGTAACAGATACCAAGTAGAGGCACTCCCAGATCAGTAAGCCGGGGGTCGGCCTTCGGAGCGTCCGGATCATATATGCTTGAGGGACCGCCGGAAAGGATGATTCCCTTCGCGTAAAATGCCCTTATCTGAGTCATAGGCATGTTGAATGGATGAATCTCACAATACACTTGAGCCTCTCTGACCCTCCTAGCTATTAATTGTGTGTATTGTGATCCGAAATCGAGTACCAGTATCCGGTCTTTTGTCTGAAAACTTGGCATCTGAATCGTCACCTACTCCACGCGATAGTTTGGTGCTTCTTTGATTATTATGACGTCGTGGACGTGACTTTCTCTTAGTCCGGCGGAGGTTATCTGCATAAAGCGTCTATCCTTTTGAAGCTCTGAAATACTACGGCAGCCCAAATACCCCATGCCCGCCTTCAGTCCCCCTACCAACTGATAGATGGTATCGGCCAAAGGACCTCGGAAGGGCACGCGTCCCACGATACCTTCGGGAACCATCTTTTTTTCAAGCTCAGCCGAATCCTGAAAATATCTATCCCTGCTGCCTTCCCTCATTGCCTCAACCGATCCCATGCCGCGATACACTTTATATGATCTGCCCTGATAAAGTATCGTTTCGCCAGGACTCTCTTCAGTGCCTGCAAACAGGCTACCTATCATTACCGATGCGGCTCCGCCGGCCAAGGCCTTTGTTATATCTCCCGAATATTTAACTCCTCCGTCTGCTATTATCGGAACCCCCGCCTTTGTTGCCTCGCCTGAGCACTCGATAATTGCCGTCATCTGAGGAACCCCTACTCCAGCTACCACACGGGTGGTGCATATTGAGCCGGGGCCTACACCGACCTTGACCGCATCCACCCCCGCGTCTATCAATTCCCTGGTACCCTCCTTCGTCGCGACGTTTCCCGCCACAAGTTCAAGCGAAGGATACCATTTCCTTATCTCACGTACCGCTTGCAAGACTCTCTCCGAGTGTCCGTGAGCCGTATCAAGCACCACTACATCCACAGAAGCGGCAACAAGGGCCTCAAGCCTCTCACGCATATCCTGTCCCACGCCTATTCCGGCGCCTACCCTCAACCGGCCCAGCGTATCCTTGCAGGCATTTGGATATTTTTTTATCTTTTCGATATCCTTGATTGTTATAAGACCCCTGAGCTTTCCTTCTTCGTCCACAACAAGGAGCTTTTCAATACGCCTTTTATGCAGTATGGCCTTGGACTCCTCCAGTGTTATACCCATCTTTGCGGTAGCCAGATTTTCCTTGGTCATCACCGCGCTTACGGGTTGGTCAAGATTATTCTCGAATCTTAAATCTCTGTTGGTTATTATTCCGAGAAGATTGCCATCATCCACGACAGGAACTCCGGATATCCTGTACCTCTCCATTATCTCAAGGACCTCGGATATCTTTCGCGTAGGACCTATTGTAATAGGATCCACTATCATCCCGCTTTCTGATTTCTTTACCTTCTCAACCTCGAGTACCTGCTTTTCTATCGGCATATTTTTGTGGATGAAGCCGAGTCCGCCCTGTCTGGCGATCGTGATGGCCGTATCTGCCTCAGTAACGGTATCCATGGCCGCGCTCACAAGAGGTATGCTGAGAGCTATGTTCCTGGAAACTCTGGTGCTGACGTCCACTTCTAAAGGCAATATCCTGGAATGGGCGGGAATGAGGAGAAGATCATCAAATGTCAAGCCGTAGGTAATGGAATTATCGTTCATATCGTTTCCCTCCATGGGATTCCAGTATAAGTCCGTCAAGAAGATCAGACATGCTCACGCTGATACTATTTTTATCCAATAAGCGAAAAAGGGTGGATACGATAGCAGCTCCTGCTATTATCACTTCAGCCCTTTGCGCATCCAGGCCCTTATAAGAGATAAGCTTCTCAAGCCTCATCGAGGCGAACTCCTCAAGCATTCCATCAACCCTGATTCTTTCAAGTGGAAGGCAATTTACTGACTCTCTGCTTATTTGTGAAATATTAAGACCTTTATTGATACAAGCAAGAGCAACTACAGTTCCGCCTGTTCCGATAACAGGTGGAACCGTGCTCTTGCGCAATTTCATATGTCCAAGGGCTTTGGACACGCATTCTTCAACGTAGCTCTCTATCATTTCTACGGATCTCCTGTCTGGAGGATCCTCTGTAATAAATCTTCTTTTCATCCGCATAGCGCCTATTGGAAGTGAAGTAGTCTCGCTCCTGCCTTCCGCTTGTAGGTAGAATTCGGTTGAGCCTCCTCCAAGATCAAAAAGAAAAAATGGATCATCTCCGAGACCAAGGGCGCTTGCCACCCCCTTCGCCGAGAGCCGCGCCTCTTCTTCACCGCTTATCGTCTCTATCCTGATTCCGGTTCTCTTAGACACCAAGTCCAGAAAATCTTCTCTGTTGGATGCCTCCCTCAGAATCCCTGTTCCAACGGCCCGCACTGAACAGACATCAAAGCCGAATATAATCTCACTGAAGGCCTTTATAGCAAAAACCGTGCGCTCCAATGCAGCATCGCCTAAAATCACATCTCCTTCATTGCACCAGGCCTCTCCCAGCCTTATGTAATTTCTCGATCCGGCAATATCCTTGATACGCATTGAGTCAGCATCCACAGTCGCGATAAGGAGTCGAGCCGTATGGGTCCCAATGTCAATTGCCGCGAAGATGTTCTTCATAGGGGTCAGATACCTATCAGACACCCGGGTAATTTTCAAGTCAAAAGGGTCTAAAGGCCAGCCAAAATATACAAAGGCCTAGAGTCTATGTACCTATACCAGCGTTTTATAACTTACTGGCATAACGTTAAAAAGTCCCCGCCTGCAGCGTTTTGTTCACTTCATGCCATTGCGGAGTACCTATATATACCCTCACGGATCGGGATTTGTCCTCGCGTATGCTCTGACGCCCCACCCTTCAAGCTGGTCCAATTAAGCGCAGGCCTTGCATCCGGATATTTTCCCTCAGCCAGTGAACAGTGGATTTTTCAACTCACCGCTAAAGGAGACCGACAGAAAACGATGGTTCTGTTATGCGGGTCCCTTTGCACCTGGGGCAGTGTCCCGGCTTGCTGAATCTGCTCCTTTCCCTGAACATAAAACCGCAATCAAGGCATTGAGGTTTTTCAATATTGAGGCTAAAACCTTTGGAAGATAAACTCTTTGCTACATTCGGTAGATGTCTAATGACTTCTTTCTGGGTGATGCTGATTCGTTTTGAAATCTCCTTCGAGGTCAGATTCTCATGTCGAAGGATATTCATGATCCGCTGTCTCACTGTACCGGTGCGAAGGCCATCCATCCCTTTTTCAGGATCATTCTCTGCCAAGCAATTCCCTTACAAAAATATCAAATCTTTGTTTCCTGTCACCAGCATCTATCTTAGAATAGGTTTCTACAATTGGCCATAATTTAGCATGTTTTGTAATTAAATTATTTCTGAATTGCAGGAAGTTTCTTTCAAAGGCAATGAGGCTCCTGGTGTCCTCAAAAAAGGACCCGAAACCCAGTGAGGCGTTCAGTCTCGTCTCGTAAACGCTTCTTCCGTCATTGCTGAAGATCAGCTCTGAATTCCCGCTTTCATTAGACTTGATCTCGAATATGCCTCCTACCAGTGCTGCACTTCCGGACAGTTGGAGCTGATTGAGTATGGCCAGGAGAAGGTTAGGGCCGGTTGCCATCTGGTCAAGACCGGCAAGCTGTCCCATAATCTCAGGGTTGTACAGGAGAATCAGTTCTTCAACCCTCCACTCCCTTAGTCCCCGCTCGGATAATGGGTGAGAATTATCCAGTCTTATCTCTGCCTCCTTTCCGTCAAATACAGAATTTACTGCCTCATCTACCGCCTCCTCAGTAATCTGAAGTTCCGATTTTATAGAGCCTCCATGTTTCTTGATCTTTTCAACCTGTTGAGTTCTTGCCTGCATGACCCTCTCGTGATATGGAACTTTGAGTTTATTCCAATTTAAAGCAGACTTGGGAGTTCCACATCCACTGAGAAGAGATACTGCAATACAAATTGAAAAGAGTAACTTCACCTTCTGATAATTCTCCTTGGGGTTGTGAGGTAGTGTCCATTCGAAAATGGCTATTTTCACCGATTTAGGCGTTGAACTCGAATTTTAATCCTCAAAATACGTCAATGTATTCCTGTGGTTAAAATTATCGCCCGCCTTGAACTCGATAAAACTATCTCATTTACAGATGGACACGAGGTAAATTATTCCGGAACAAAATCTGCCAGGATTTATTACCACCGCACGCCGGTTATTGCAAGTCGTCTGTTCCGGCCTGGTGCTTTATAACTGGGCACTCTGGCTCCCTAATTCACTTATAGGATCATTTCTTGGAGCGTGCTTGATTTATAGACAATTGACATATAAACTTACGATACCGATTTACAATATGGAAAAGCAATCCTCACACAAATCACTGTTCAGATGGTATGACCCTCCCCTTCTCTGGGGGCTGCCGCCCCTCGTAGCGGCTCTAATAAGGCTTTTCATGGGTTCCTGCAGGGTAATCGTGACAGAGGGCGCGGAGCGTCATAATGAGGCCCTAAGGATTTCAAGCGGCAAGGCCGTTTATGTAACCTGGCACCAGAGGATGGCATATCATTTTTATTATGGCGGTTTTAAAGGCCTCTCTCTCATGGTAAGTCGAAGTAGAGACGGAGAATACGCGGCTAGGCTCGCCACCAATCTGGGATTCAGATGTGTCAGGGGTTCTTCCACCCTGGGAGGTGTGGAGGCGCTTAGGGCCATGATAAAGCTCACTAAGGGGGGGCATTTGACAGGTATGCTGGCTGATGGTCCTCAGGGGCCTGCACGTGTGGCGAAGATAGGAGCACTTGCGATCGCAAGGGCAGCAGGAATACCTCTAATAGGCGTGCTCTGGGGGGCGGATCGTTGCTGGGTGCTTAATTCATGGGACCGCTACATCATACCGAAACCTTTTGCTAAGATATCCATCTGCTATTCGCCCCCCGTTTGGGTGCCTCAGGGAGCCAGAGGAGAAGAGCTTGAATTGTGCCGCCGTCGTCTGGAAGATGAATTGAACAAAGGAACCACCTGGTGTGACGGTTTTTTCGGCAGGGAGAGGCCATGGAGGAAGGTTAAAACATCCGATATGCCTGAAATAGGCCCAATTTAAATATGCCAACTTTACAACTTAATATTTTTTCTTAAATCATCTGCATAATGCCGGTCGAAAATCTTAACCGCATCCAACACCTCTGCGGCGTCAGTTTGTGGGACTTTGACATAAAGCCTTACCATGAGATCACCCTTTTTCTTTGTCTTGATATTCGGCGCCCCCTTTCCTTTTAGACGCAAGACCTGCCCGCTCTGGCTCTTTGGCGGAATCTTAAGGTTCACTGAGCCTTCAACTGTCGGAATAGCCACATTGCCTCCGGCAACGGCCTCTCCAACTGTGATTGGGAGGTCCATCAAGAGATTGTCCCCTTCCCTTCTGAGGAAGGGATGAGGGCTTATCTTTATCGAGAGATAAAGATCACCGGCAGGACCTCCCCCAATGCCAGGGCCTCCCTTTCCGGCAACCCTGACCTTGGAGCCATCTTTTACTCCCTGCGGAATGTTTATCCTTATGGTTTCAGTCCCGAATCCCTTTCCTGTTCCGCCGCACTGGATGCACGGTCTGCCGACGACACCATGCCCTCCGCACTGCCCACAAGGCCTCGTGAAATGCATCGGGCCCTTTCCTACCTCTATCCTGCCGGAACCGCCGCACGCTGGGCATGTGGTCATTTTGGATGATGTATCTGCTCCAGAGCCATGACACCTTGAACATGGAATCTCTTTTTGGATGGTTAGCTCCGTTTCAACTCCCCTAAGTGATGAAATAAGGTCTATGGTTATTTCATGCTCAAGGTCGGTTCCCTTTGACTTACTATGCCCCGCAAAGCCGCCTCCAGCCTGGCCGAATCCGAAAATGTCCCCGAATACGTCTTCATAGCTCTGGTATCTGCCGAAGCCTTGAGAACCCTCCGGCCGACCACTATAGCTATGCCGTCCCATGGCCTCTCGTGCCTTCTCGGCATCAAACCCGCTTCTCAGGGCATCCTCTCCGAATTCGTCATAGAGTTTTCTCTTTTCGTCATTTCCCAGGACATCATAGGCGCCGGAGATAAGCTTAAATTTCTCTTCGGCCTCCTTGCTTCCCGGATTGATGTCGGGATGCCATTTCCTTGCCAGCTTTCTGTAAGCCTTCTTTATGTCCTCGGAGGAAGCAGTCTTGGCTACCCCAAGTACTTCATACAGATTCTGAGCCATAAATTTCAGTTACACCTCGGGATTTGCCCCCGCACATGCTCCGGCGCCCCACCCTTCGGTCGGGTCCCCTTGACCGCAGGCATTGCATCCGGGCATTTTTACTTGGGCCTGTGAACAGCAGATTATTCAACACGCTATTAAGGTTGAAAGATGCTGTTCTAACGATCTGAAAGTTAGCGCATCTGAGCACGATTGTCAAAGGACTAATACCGGTAAGCCTTTACTGTAACCGCAAAGTGATTAATTTATTTTCAAGTGCCAATTCGGGAAATACGTTCTACCCCTACGCGGAATATGTAAGACATCAGGAAGGAAGATGGACTTGGCGTGGATAATTATAAATGTGGAAGCGCCTGCTGATCGGCAGAATAAGAGGATAGTTTCTGAGCTTATTAGTCATTTATCATGAAGAGTCAAGTAATCAGATTAATCCTCATGCCCTGTTGGCGCACAACAAAGCATGAAAATGCCGCATGTCGAAAGCCGACTCGATCCGGAATCCGAGCCGTCGTTCCGGCGAAGGCCGGAACAAGAACCGGGTAGCGGCCTAGGCTGGTATGACTGCCTGCTTGCGTATAAAAGCAGGCTTAAAGAGACTTTATTTTAGGAGAGCGATGCCCATGCATTTTATTAAAGCTAGATTTGACAGGACGTTAGGAGAAATGCCCGAGAAGATGCAACGGCTTTTCAATGAAATGATAAGACTCGGCTGCAACACTTCTTTTATTTCGGATTCACCGTTCGGCTGGGCTCCTGAAGCTGATCTTTATGAAACGGATCACGAATTGGTTTTAACTGTGAACCTTGCCGGAGTAAGAAAAGAAGACATTGAAGTTTCGTTTCACGGCAACTCTCTTCGAGTAAGCGGCAGGAGGTCATCTGCCTATCATGAAGAGCGGCCGAACAGGTTTATCCTCCTCGAGATGGGTGCCGGAGATTTTGAAAGAACTTTCCGGCTGCCTCTAAGGATTGACGATAACGCAATCGAAGCAATCTTTTCCGATGGCTTGCTTACCGTGCGCATGAAGAGGCAGAGAAAACCTTCTGCAACCCAAGTGGAAATCAGGGAATGAGAGACTCCGAGTCAAAGGAATGGAGGTAATGTTTGCGATGAGTACTATAAATATTGATATCCCCGAGAGCCTACCGATTATGCCTATGCGGGATTCCATTATATTTCCGAAGATGGTAGTCCCCCTTATGATCAGAAATGAGGATTATTCGCGTCTTATTGATGATGCGCTTAAAAAGGACAACCTTATTGTGTTGGCCCTGATAAAGGATAGTGCTGATGGGAGCGATAATGCTCAATTGGACATCCTCAGGGTGGGAACGCTTGCCCAGGTGGTAAAGCTGTCAAAAGGCGAAGAGGGCACCCTCTTAGTGCTGCAGGGACTTCACCGGGTAGAGATATTGGAGGTAACCGACAGGGAGCCGTATCTCAAAGGAAAGGTCATAAAGCTGGAGGAAACAGAGTCTAAGGGTCTTGAGATTGACGCCCTTGTAGCTACCTTGCAGGAGCTTTTCAGGCAGATTCTAGAGCTTTCACCGCAGATGCCGAAGGAGCTTGGCCAGCTTTCAAAAAACATAGACGAGCCGGGCTCCATGGCGGATATGATAGCATCAACAGTGAATCTGGATAGGCTTAAGAGGCAAAAAATACTCGAAAACTTGGACGTTCGTGCAAGACTCACAGACCTTGTACTTTTCCTTAATGAGGAGATTGAACTCCTGCAGGTAGGAAAGAAAATTCAGGATGAGGTCAAGAAAGGCATAGATAAATCTCAAAAGGAGTTTTTTCTAAAGGAGCATCTGAAAGCCATACAGAAAGAACTCGGAGTGGATAAGGAGATCCCGTCCGAGATAGAGGAACTCAAAAAAGCGGTTGAGCAAAAGCCCTTGCCGGATAATGTAAGGAAGACTGCCGAAAAGGAAATTCAAAGACTTTCCAGCATGGGCCCTTCATCTTCCGAATACACGGTATCCCGAACCTACCTGGACTGGATTATGGACATTCCCTGGCTTGAAGGAACCGACGACCGCATAGAGATCAAGCACGCAGAGGCTACTCTCGACAAGTATCACTACAACCTCGAAAAGGTGAAGCGCAGGATACTTGAGTATCTCGCTGTGAGGAAACTAAACCCGGGTCACAAAGGCCCCATCCTTTGCCTGGTAGGCCCCCCTGGAACAGGTAAGACAAGCCTTGGCCGCTCAATTGCCGAGGCCATCGGAAGGAAATTTGTTAGAATTTCCTTAGGCGGGGTGAGAGATGAGGCGGAGATCAGGGGACACCGGAGGACCTATGTTGGCGCGCTTCCGGGAAGGATTATTCAGGGGATAAAAAAGGCAGGCACGAATAATCCTGTTTTCATGCTGGATGAAATTGACAAAGTCGGCACCGATTTCAGGGGAGATCCTTCTTCGGCCCTTCTTGAGGTTCTTGACCCGGAGCAGAATTTCTCCTTTTCAGACCATTACCTCGAACTGGAATTCGATCTATCGAGAGTCATGTTCATAGCAACTGCCAACCAGCTTGAGCCCATCCCGGCTCCTCTCAGAGACAGGATGGAAGTGTTGGAGCTATCCGGATACACAGAGGAGGATAAGTTGGCAATCGCCAAAAGATTCCTCATCCCAAGGCAGACAAAGGAAAACGGCCTAAAGGAAAAACAACAGGTTGTGTTTAGAAAAACCTCGGTGCGCAAGGTAATTCGTGAGTACACCAGGGAGGCAGGTCTGAGGAACCTGGAGCGCGAGATAGGCACGATATGCAGGGGAGTTGCCAGAAAGGTTGCTGAGGGAGAGATTGATCATATCATCATAAATGATAAAGTAGTGGGAGAATACCTCGGAAAACCCAGATTCACCATAGATCTGGCCGAAAGGACGTCCGTTCCCGGAGTCGCTACCGGTCTTGCCTGGACGCCTGCAGGAGGTGACATTCTCTTTGTCGAGGCTACCATGATGGCTGGGACAAAAACCCTTTCCCTTACCGGCCAGTTAGGTGATGTCATGAAGGAGTCCGCGCAAACCGCACTGAGCTATCTCAGGGCAAACGCGGCATCCATGTCCATACCGGTTGATTTCTTTAAGGACCATGATATCCATATCCATGTGCCTGCCGGCGCTATTCCGAAAGACGGCCCTTCAGCCGGTGTCACCATGCTTACCGCGCTGGCTTCTCTTTTATCCTCAAGGCCTGTTGTGCCGGCTTTGGCCATGACAGGCGAGGTCACCCTGCGAGGGCTGGTGCTGCCTGTGGGAGGAATCAAGGAGAAGGTTCTCGCCGCAAGCAGAAGCGGCATCAAACAGTTGATACTTCCCAAGGGAAATGAAAAGGACATAGATGAGATACCGGAGGACGTAAGAAAGAAGCTCGTCTTTCATCTCGTCTCCAGGATGGAAGAGGCAGTGTCAATCGCTCTTGAACCTCCGGCCCCTGGGGCCGGAGGCAGAAAGGATTAATAGGTAAACTCAATACCTGCTATCCAGTTCCTTTCCGGAGCTGGGTAGTAGTTGAGAGTGGTGGGAAAACCTCCCACAACGACGTAATCGGAGTATTTCTCGTCGGTCAGGTTGTTTACTCCTGCAAAGGCTGATATGAATCTCCACCTGTAATAAACCGTTGCGCTGATTGTATCATAGCCCGATGCCTGTTGGAAACTGTTTGACTGATCGCTGATGGCGTAGCTCTTTGCTGCATGGCTGTAGATGGTCGAAAATGTTAATCCCGCTAGAAGATCATGGATTTCCAGCCCGGCGTTCAAACGGTGCCTGGGGACCCCCGGGACATTATTCCCGTTGTAAGGGGCAGCGTCGAACTTTGCCTCTTCATAGGTGTAATTCCCAAACAGTCTTAGAAATCGTGCAGGCTCCAACTTCATCCCCACTTCTATCCCCTGATGTAAGGTCCGGGGATGATTCTCATTGGTAAAGTTGATAGAGTTAAAGAATATCTCATCGGTTATAGAAGCCCTGAAAAAAGTGAGCCTTCCATCCAGGTAGTTGTTGAATCGGTGCTTGGCACCTATTTCAATATGCTGTCCCCTTTGAGGCCTAAGATTCTTGTTTATGTTTATCTTTGCATTCATATAATCAGAAACGATAAGTTCATCCAGGAGCTGAAAACGAAGGCTTCTGTTTACACGGGCGAAGAGAGATGAATCATTCTTGTAGAGATAGGTCAGCCCAAGGGTGTAAGCATATTCAGATTCCGTCAATTCATCATCAAGGGGGGAGAGAAAACCTGTCAAATCCCTTTGCTTGAGATCGAATTCCACCCATTCCTTCCTTGCACCTGCGGACAAAAGCAAGTCCTTTCTAATGTAGAATTCGTCATGAAGATATACGCCTATGGATGTTCTATCTCCCTCCGTTACAGTGGTCTTTGAACGAGGTTCTCCATAAAAGAAATCCTGATCCAATGAGGAGCGGTAAAAATCCACTCCCCCAATCAGGTTGTTTTTGAAATCGGCAATGGGGTTGTTCAGGATATATCTTGGAGTAAAAGACCAGGTCGTTGAATCACTTTCAGAGGCAAATGTGTATTTTGCGTAATCGTAATCAGATGTTCTGTTTCTGTAGGATATATCACCCGTTATTGCGCCGTATCTTCCAAAGTCCATATCCGATGTAAAGGTTATATATCCGTCCTTTGTTTCCGCCCCGTCATCGGGAGAAGTACTTTTCCTTCGATCCTGGGCCATCTCCATTTCTGTTAGAGGCCCCGGAAGTCCGTAGGAGTCCTCATGATAATTTCCTTTCAGTGAAAGGGAAAAAGATTCGGATACGTCATAACTTAACTTTCCGCCTGCGTTGGTTGCGCGCAGTTCCCCATTTTCCCTGTAGCCGTCTCCGGACTCGTAGGCCACTGAAATGAGGCCTGCTAAGCCTCCCTGACCTCCACTCAGAGATATCTTTTCTTTGTGCCTGCTGTAGCTTCCTGCCAGAGCGCTTGCCTTTGCGGAAAATCCCTCCCTTGGGCTTTTCGTAATAATATTGATCACCCCTCCAACCGCATTATCACCATAGAGAACGGTGCCTGCGCCTCTTATAATCTCTATGCGCTCGATCTGTTCAATAGGTACCTGAGTCCAGTCAACCCCGCTCAGATCAATCTCGTTTACGCGCCTTCCATCAACAAGCACGAGGGTATTGTAGGGGCCGCTTTCTCCAAATCCTCTCAAATCCACCGAGGCAGACTTGCCGTTTCCCAGTATATCTCTTACGGTGGTTCCCTCCTGGCTCCTCAAAAGCTCAACCACGTTTTGAGCGCCTGACTGCTGTATCTGTTTTGAATCAATAACGGACACATTGGCCGGCACCAGTTGTTCCCTTCTTTCAGTCCTGGTAGCGGTTACTACGACCGTTTCCAGGGTCGTATCAGGTTTATCACCGATTTCCGCATAGGCAACGCCGGCAAGAAAAAGAGAAGAAAAACAAATAGAGAAGAGCTTACTGCAAGATTCCATGACAATACTCCTTTCCCAAAAAAATGATTACATCAGGGTCCGGAGAAACGAAATCCCGGACCGAATAAATCGATCCGGGACTCCCCTGTTTTATCCTCAAGATCACAGCGCACACTTCTATCCGCGTAAGTGTTGTGCGGCCATTCAGGCAGGTCTTCTGACTTACGGATCATCCTACTTGCCGCGCCTTCCCACCCCATGAGCACCAGGGCAGTGGTTTAAGGTAGATATAGCATCTGACCTTGCGGCTTTCGTCCCCGATCACAGCGGCGGGTCCGTCCCCGATTATTACGGGGTTCCCTTTTAAGCGCTAAATAGGCACCTGAGCCGGTTTCGTTTAATACCTAGGCTTAAATAGTATGTCAAGCAGAATATCTATTTCTAACAGTCATGCCCTTTTGGGGCACAACGAAACATGAAAATCACCCCCACCCCTCCCTCCCCCGTCGAGGGGGAGGGAATAATGATGCCTCATCCCAACGTTTCGACGGTAGAGCGGGAGGGATAAAGGGAAGGGGCATTTTCATATAAATGAATCAATCCAGTGTAAACAGAACCGGCACCTTAACACGCATAGGCAACGTGATGCTCCCTCTTCTGGCAGGTTGAAATTTCCACGAGGCTATGGCGCCCTTAGCCGCCTTATCCAGGATCAAGTGACCGCTTGATTCGGCAATTTTTATTTCTGCAGGAAGGCCCTTCTCATCAACCAGTACATCGAGGACAACCTTACCCTCGTAGCCCCTCTTTCTGGCAAGCAGGGGGTATACCGGGGCAGGGCTGAGAAGATAATCAGGGCTTGCCTCTACAAGAGGTTCCTCTGACCCCACGGTGGCCGACTGGGGTTGAGCACGAGCAAGGGGCTGTGGCGAACCCTCAGGTTCTGCCTTTTCTAGAGAAGAATCTTTGCTTATCAACTTTTCATGGGACTTCCCTTTGTCCCCAACCATGTCGGGCGACGTCACCGATACAATCGGCGGAGGGGGTATCGTTCCTGCTGCAGATTCTTTTTCCGGTACGGGTGCCTTAATGCGCGCTCCGGATAATTTTCTCTCAATATTCTTCTTAGAAATGGATTTCCGGTGAGGCACGATTTCCTTTTGTTTGATCTCATGCTCCTCCACCACAGGATCTCTAAGTGGAATCATATACGCGTCATCTTTTTTAGCCTCATCAAGCGGTCTTTCCCTGGCACTTTCTAGCGGAGCCGAATGAAAGACTCTTATATTTATCGCCTTTAAACCATTAGTCTCACGCGCAGAGGATTTCGGAATGGGAAGCCTTACTGTAAGAAGAAAGAGGTGCAGGCATAAGGCTATGGCACCCGCGGCAAAAAGCCTCTTCACCTGGAGCCCTCCGGTCTGGCCTGCAGGGAAATATTTCTAATACCGGAAAGGGTTATCTCTTCCATGACATCAAAGATTATATGATAGGGCACATCTCTATGGGCAAAAAGCATTACCCCTTTATCGGCGGCGTCCGCCAGTCTTAGGGATACCGACCTTCCAAGGTACTTAAGAGCAATTTTTTCACCTTCAAGGAAAAGGGTGCCGTCCTTTTCAACCGTAATTGAAGGAAGCTTTCCCACTTCTAGCAGAGCCTTGTCGCTTATGGGAATATCCACGGGAAGACCGTGGTGCACAGTCATGGAAATCATGGCGTAGATAAAGAATACAAGGAGCAGGAAGATCACATCAATGAGAGGTATTATCTCTATTCTGGTCTTTCTTGCATCAAAGGCTACCTTCACCTTTCACTCCGTTTTTGCTGTCGGTCTGAACCAGTCTTTCATAAACAATCTCCAGACTGGTAGCGTACTTCTCAATGGTTTTTGCTGCCTTTTCGGCCTTTGAGTTAAAATAATTGTAAGGAAAAACAGACGTGATGGCGATCCCCAGCCCCGATGCCGTTGTTATGAGCGCCTGCGATATCCCGGCGGTTACAGCCTGAGGGTCTCTTATGGCTCCGGCTCCGAGAAGGTCAAAAGACACTATAATCCCTATCACTGTTCCAAATATCCCGAGGAGCGGCGCCACGGTGATCATGGTATCAAGTACCACCATGTAGTGCCGCATCCTGCCTATTTCTTCAGAAGCAGCAGATTCCATTGCCTTGGCCATGGAAAATTCCCTGTGAAGTATTCCGCTTACCAGAATGCGGATAACATAATCCTTGGATCCGGCAACACTTTCCCTGACCAATTGCCATTTGCCTTGTCTGCAGAGTTCCAGGACATCATCAACCAGTTTCTGATTCCTTCTCATATCCTCCCGAACCCAGAAGAAAGCCCTCTCCAGGATCACAGTCAGGGTTATGAGCGAACATGCCAGCAGAGGGTACATGACCACTCCGCCCTTGATGAAGAGATCGTACATCAGAGTTCAATCCATTTACGAACTATTATTTCCAGGCTTCTACCTTCCTCATGGGACAGTAACCAATAGGCTAAGTGCGTCGGAATCTTCAAAAAAATTATTAGTGGTTCCAATTACTTTCATGCCCGGGCAGGGCACAACGAAAGATGAGAATGCCGCACTCATTCCGGCGAAGGCCGGAATCCAGCGGCCAAGGATCGGACATCGGCCTACGCCGCTATGACCATCTAGTGTCCATCCGTAAATGGCTAATTTCACCGATTTCGGCGTTGGGCTCAAATTTTAATCCTCAAAATACCTAAATGTATTCCTGCGGTTAAAATTATCGCCCGCCTTGAACTCGATAAAACTATCTCATTTCTAAATGGACACTATCTATTTTCAGATAAATTCATCTCACTCATCGCTTCTCTAATTTATAAGGGCGATCCGTTTGTAGATATTTTCATCAATCCACCTCTGATCCCACCACTCAATCGGGTTTACAAACACCCCCTGAACCATTACGGCAAAATGCAGATGATCCCCTCCAGCAAGTCCGGTTTGGCCTGTTATGCCGATAGTATCTCCTTTTTTTATATCCTGCCCCACGGAAACCTTAATTTCGCTTAAATGACTGTAGAGAGATGCCACACCCATACCATGGTCGAGGACGATGGTCTTACCGTATATACCCAGTTCCTCGGCAATAATGACCTTTCCTGAATTGGCAGCTGGGACTGCAGAATTTGCAAGAGATGCCAGGTCAATTCCCAGGTGAACCTGTGCGTCAACTGCCTTTCCTTCATAGTAGTAGGTCCTCGAGTCTCCAAATCGAGCCATTGTCGCAGCATTGGGAAGCCTCAGCCATGAGCCTTCCCAGAGATGCTCCGGCGCGGTTTTACTTCTGACTTCTGATAGTGTCCGATCGTTGAACACCCTGACTTCTCTGTTGATCTTCAAAAACTGCTCCAGTTTGCCGGTCGAATCGAAATCCACCCGCCCCTGAAAGTATGGAAGTATCTTTTCAAGAAACTTATCCGTAATCACCATTTTGTCCGATGGAAACTTTTTTTTTCGAACCTTGCAGTGAAATGGGCTCATAGCATTATTGCCGGCGCTGTCCCTTGCCCAAAGCCTTATCTGCGTTTCAGGTTTGAAATCGTACGGGATAGGGAAAAAGCATTCATACATTCCCTCGTTCTTAGAGCTGGGATGCAAAAAGCCCCTGTAGAATTCGGATCCTACGGAGACACCGCTATCAGACGTATCCGAGGAAGTCTTATAGACAACAAATCCTGTTCCACCCTCGTTGACATAGTGGAGCCCGCTTATGCTCCTGACTGAGGGGGGCACGGTGTCTATAGTCGTCTCCTGTCTTAAGACCGTTAGGTTGCCGTCTCCGCCGGAGCGCATCGAGTAATCCCGGCACCTTATTTCCATGACGGCTCTTCCTTGGGCAAGACCAAGCCTCTTAGGGTCGAATTGAATCTCTTCCCTCATAAAACGGGTGCCTTCCCTGTTCATAAGCCCGTTGAAAGGGTAGAGCTTTTCAAGAAGCACCTTTTCAGAACCGTTTTGCACGACAACAGCTCTGATGCTCCTAAGCCCCCTCCTACTGTCCGAGGCCTCGATTGTCACACTCATAGCACCTGAAACATACTCGGCAAGGGGCCGGGTCTTGATTGATGGGCTTTCGCCCTCAAAGAGATTAACAACGAAAAATCCTCCCAAAAAGACGATCAAGATCACAATTATGATGGAGAGATAAAGCCCTTTTCTCTTCTTTTCTTTAGCAGCCAATTTAAGTTCTCCGCTCCATTTTCCTCGCCGGAAGCATCAGCCGGTTGAACCGGATCATTTACCGGCCCAAGGTCAGTCACTTTGGTGATGCATGAAAAGGCTCACTCATTCTTTTCGATCACAAAAAGTATGATGGTTCAAGTGGAGGTTAAGTTTCCTAGATACCAGCTACCTGAGCTTGTAGCAAACTTTTTTCTATCAACCCCCCAAGCCGTTTTATCTCCTTAATGATATCGGATGGTTCAATAGCGAGAAATTTGCGGTCCTTCATCAGGATTTTCCCCGCAACGATCACGTCTCGCACGTCTGAGCCCCCGGCACAATATACAAGGCTTGATATGGGATCATAAAGAGGCCTCATGTGGGGCCTCTTTGCGTCTACAATGATTACATCCGCCTCTTTTCCAACCTCAATGGTCCCTATCTGTCCATTGAGTCCTCCAACAGCGCTACCCCAGGAGGTAACCATCTTCAAAAGTGTTTTGGATGACATCACGGTGGGATCGCCGGCCTGGATTTTAGCAGCCTTTGCTGCGGTGTCCATCTCGCCGAACATATCCAGGTTGTTGTTGGATGCGCATCCGTCTGTCCCCAGTCCTGGTCTGAGGCCTCTTGAGATCATTTTGGATATCGGTGCCATGCCCGAAGCAAGTTTCATGTTGCTTTCGGGCGCATGAACTGTTCTCACCCCTTTTGAGGCAAGCAGGTCAATCTCTGATTCGTCCAGGCAGACATTATGCACCGCTACCAGGTTTTCGTCCAGGATGCCGAGAGAGTCCAAATAATGAGCCGGTCTCTTCCCCGACTTTCTTATTACTTCTTCCACCTCAAGCCTCGTTTCAGACAGGTGGATAAACAAAGGAATCCCCAAAACTCTGCAGGTCTCACAGGCATAACTAAGAGTCTTACCAGAACATGTTACGGGGCTGTGACAAAAGATTGCAGGCTTTATGAGATCTGAAAAACCGCTCCATTTCTCAGCAAACTCGCGTGCAACAAGGATGTTAGCGGAAGGATCAGGAATCCCTGGGGCCGGGAAGTCAATAACTCCCTGGCCTGCTATAACCCGGATTCCGGTTTCCAGAGCTGCATGGGCAAGACTGTCTTCGAAGAAATAGCCGTCCATAAAACAGGTTGTCCCTGATGCAAGCATTTCAATGCAAGCCAGAAGCGAGCCCAGATATGCCGTTTCAGGCGAGAGAAAGGTGGCCTCAGCAGGAAATATCTTTTCAAAAAGCCACTTTTTTAAAGGGAGATCGTCTGCCATTCCTCTGAATAGGGTCATGGCAGAATGGGTATGGCAGTTAACCAGGCCGGGCATTACAATAGTACCATCGGCCACTATGACGTCACTGCAATCCGTGGGACATGCCATCCTTTCTTCGTGACTCAAGATACGGGATATACTTCTTCCTGATATCTCAACGCGCCCATTCTTGATAACAGGCATATCATCTTTCACAGTAACTATGGTGCCGCCCTCGATAACAAGATCAGGTTTTCCGTTTCGATCGCACTTATAATGCCGTTCTATCGCCCTGTCTGACGTAATGCCCATATCAATGTGCATCTCCTGCAAAACAAAGTGCTAAAGTTTAATTATACCTTAATATTAAGACGATGTAACTGCTCAGGTTGTCAGGTTCACGGTTAGTTGGCTTTCGCTTTTCATATTTCTTGAGATAGGCTATGAACCCACGAATGTCAATCCTGGCTTCTTTGTTAAACGGTACACTTTCCGGGTCAATTCACGTGCCGCTTGCCAGGCCTCAATATCCCCAAACCGTTCAATCTTAATCCCTCTCTAACCTTGAACCACTGAACCTTGAACCTGAGTAGTTACAGGACTATTATAATCACCAAATCTAACGAATAAAAAAGGCTATTATCCTTGCTAACCCCCATGCCATGAAAGGGGCACAACGAAAGATGAAACTGCCTCATATCATTCCGGATTCGATCCTGAATCCAAGGTGCTAAGGATCGGATAGCAGCCTACGCCTCTATGACTATCTAGTGTCCATCCGTAAATGGCTATTTTCACCGATTTCGGCGTTGGGCTCAAATTTTAATCCTCGAAATACCTCAATGTATTGATGTGGTTAAAATTATCGCCCGCCTTGAACTCGATAAAACTATCTCATTTACGGATGGACACTATCTATTTCATATAAACGGTCATTTTCAGCCAAGGCACAACGGAAGATAGAAATAGTCCATAGATTACGGCATTCTCATATAATTTTCTATATTGACATTTTTATAATTTGAGCTTAATTTTATATAAATTGATATTTTGGGTTTATATAAGAGTATTTGTTAATGGTATTTCTTTAATGATTTATATTTTTCTAATATTCCGAATTAGTTGGGTATAGAGAGGGTATATGGAGCCTACTATGTGATACGAATACGTAACGGATTTCATGCGCCGCTTGCTATTTTGTAATTGCAAAGTATGCGATCTGCTCTTATATACAGCGAATAGTTCCTTCTGGTCTTTGAATTTACTGTCTTTGACTTTTTAACAGGCCGTTCAAAAATGCCTATTTGCCGGGTTTTGCCCATCTCCAGTAACTATGGAGTATTTCTAACTGCTCCTCATTCCTAGGCAAATCGCAGGCCTTGCATCTTGGCGTTTTTCTTAAGCCTGACATCATCGGTTTTTCAATACGCTGTTAAAGTCGTAGTTTTGAATGATAATTGGATGGAATCCATATTAGCAGGCAAGCTTATTGCATAAGAATATTTTGATAAGTCCGCCCTTGAGGCTCACAATTTATTTTAGTGAACAGCTTAAGAAAAGAACCTCCTGAGGGAAAGGAGCGTCGGCTATGAAAAAATTATCCCTTTATTATACAACGGCAAGACTGTGCCTCGCCCTTTTTTTGTGCTTCTTATTTTCAGGTGGGATGACTGCATCTGCAACCCTGTACAACTATCCTGATCTCGATGAAACCCCTTTTGGCGCAGGAGATACAGGCCCTGACTATGCGGCAGGCTCCGGATTGGAAGGGAGCCTGTACAGCCTTGATCCACCTTATGACGATCCCTATGGTCTGGGCGCTCTTGGCTTTGATCTTGAGCCGGAGGATTTCGGCTTGCTTTCATGGGA
>Ga0100398_1000874_pt1 | contig 26617 bp, 31 predicted proteins | sample CryGeymeta201522_FD_81568 | JGI IMG/M metagenome (GOLD analysis project Ga0100398, IMG submission 81568) | Groundwater microbial communities from Crystal Geyser aquifers in Utah, USA - Crystal Geyser metaG 2015-22 | ecosystem: Environmental > Aquatic > Deep subsurface > Groundwater | place: USA...
ATCGAGCTTGGGACGCTTGATATCTGCCGTCCGTTGATCGCCGGGCGGCACAGAGAACATCATCATCTTCTTCACGCTCGCACGCGATATCCCGAAATGGCTCGCTGCCGCCCGTTCACTCATACCGCCCCGACGCGCGAGGCGGACCTTCCTGTAAAGTTCCACGCTGAAAATACCCCGCCCTCGCTGCAAACAGAAAGGGCCAAAGTGGCAAAGTTTTACTCTGCCCGCAGCAAGACTAGCCCGCCACTTCCGTGGCTCACTTTTGCACTGACGTTCTCAACGGGATCACTGAACCAAGATTGAGCGTGGCGCCATCCCGGTAGCATACATCAATAGATACAAGGCTGAGAACGAAGTCGACTGTGCCTTCTGTGATCAGCATCAGCCGCATAAAAAGGGTTTCACAGTCAAAATTGCAGACGGCAGGATCGCTCTCTGTGGCATCGAACCGGGACTTGATGCAACTGTGGCGATGACTCACTCGGCGCCATTTCAACGTCATCAGTCGTGAATGTCGACACGGATCTCTGTGGAACCGGCGACGACCAGTTCGGGAACAATCTTTCGTATCTGTTGCTGAGCAGGATTCTTGATGGCATCGACGATTAAGTCCGCTATCCCCTCGCCAATCTTGCGGGGAAACGGGTTGACCGTTGTCAACGTCGGAACACAGACGCTGGCAATCTCATAAAAGCCGAAGCCCGCGACAGCCATGTCCTGTGGCACGCGCAACCCGCGACGCTGGCATTCTGTCAGTGCGCCGAAAGCCGAAAGATCCGAAACACAGACCACGGCCTGGGTATCGGGGTGCAATGCAATAAGCCTTTCCATGGCCTGTGCCCCTTCGCGCATCGAGATCGGCGGTGGTCCGGTCTCGATCAGGCGGTCGCAGGACAGTCCATGGGCCGCCATCGCCGCCATGAAGCCGCGTCGACGGTCTGCGCCGCGGGTGTCGTCAACGACATCGCCGCCGATGAAGGCAATGCGCTCATGCCCCTGTGCGACAAGGTGCTTGACCATCACCTCCATCGTCGCAGCATTGGAAAAACCGACAACGTGGTCGATGGGATCGGCGGGTAGATCCCAGGCTTCAACCACGGGGATGCCTGCGCCTTTCAGCAGGCGGCGCGTGCGTGCCGTATGCTTTCCGCCTGTCACAACGATGGCTTCGGGGCGGCGGCGCAGCAGTTGCTCGATTGCGCTTTCTTCCTGGGCCATGTCGTAATTCGTGTAAGCCAGCAGAACCTGAAGTCCCTCGCTCGATAAAAACTCGGACAGGCCCGCGACGGTATCGGCGAAGTTCGCATTGTTGATCGACGGAATCGTGACAGCGACGAAATCGGTCCGCTGGGACCGAAGGTTGGCCGCCGTGCTATCGAAAACATACCCCAAGTCCTCGGCCACCTTCAGGATCGAGTCGCGTGTTTCAGGGCGGACCGAGGCGTCCTTTTGAAAAGCCCTGCTGACTGTCATGACCGACACGCCCGCGGCGCGCGCGACATCCTTCATCGTGATCGAACGCTGCATCCAAAGCCTGTCAGCGGCGAATGACTGAGCGTGGGGAACGTCTCGCGCAATCGTTGGCCTGGCAGGTCATTTCTCGTTGTTTCAAATTCATAAGCCTCGATAGCCCATACCCTGACCGCAAGCAGTTGTTCTATTTTCACAATGACCTGTCCAGTCACGTTGATAACGATACCAAGAACCAGGCCACGCTACCAATAAAACAGAAGGGCCAGGCGAAATGCCTGGCCCTTCCCCGACTGTATGACCGCTCAACGCTCCAGCGGTTCCACCCCGGAAAAACGGAACGCTTCTTGTTCCAACGCGGCCAGTTCTTCTTCCGACATCTGGTCGTGGGCAACGGTGATCCGGCCGAGGAATACGAAGGGTAGCTCGTCGGCCCGACCTTCGAGGTGATAGCGGATCGCCTCGGCGGTGGCTGCGCCCACATCGTCGCCCATGCGCATCGGCGTGGCATCCAGTTCTCCGCGCCGGATGGCTTCAAGCTCAAGACCTGTGCCGCCCCAACCGGTAGAGAAAATGTTTTTGGCCGCATCGACTGAGACCTGCGCTTCGACCGAGCCCATGGCCATAGAGGTGTTAGCGTTGTGTATCACGGTCGCCTCGGGATAGGCTTGAAGCACCAATTGCGTGCCCTCATACCCCCCTTCGGTGGTGTATTCGCCGTAGTGTTCGTAGGCGAGCGTCCAATTGCCGCGTTCTTCTACGCAGGCGGCCCATTCGCCGGACCGCTGATTGTCAGTGATGCCCGGAATGCCGCGGTTCATGGCGTAGATCACGTCATTTCCGAGCCTCTCCAGCATGTAGTCGCACATTACCGCTGCACCGAGCGACGAAGAGAAGTCAAACCAATTGGCGGGCTGGTTTTCGAGGTATTTTAGTGGCGTGTGAAAGGCCCAGACAAAAGTTGTCAGGTCTGGGTTGCCAGCAAGTTTGTCAATATTGTCACCCTGAGTGGCCAGTTCGGACGGACCAAAGATGACGAAGTCGTAAAGATCGGCATCTTGATCTACCTGCGAGGCATAAGTCGCTTGCAGCGAATGTTCGACCTGGCGACTGGCAAATTCCGTGGTCTCGTAAGGAATGCCCAGTTCATCCAGACGTAAGGTCATGGCAAGATAGTTGCGCGCCCAGAAGTCCGACGTATCCGCAGAGGGATAAATCAGTGCGATCTGGATTGGCCCATCCAGCGTGCCGGTGAATTGCTCTGCCGGCTCTCCCGTGACCGCTTGCAAAGCCTCGAGCGTGCCCGGAACGTTGACCTGTTCGGGCAGCCAGTAGTCGCGATCTCCGTCATCGGGCAAGGTCGTGAGAGGGAGATGGCCGTCGGCGGCCGCCATCCCTGTGGTGAGGGCAAGAGCTGAACTGAGTCCCCAAAGCCATGTGCGTGATGTAGTTTTCATTGATCTTCCTCTCTTGGTGAATTTTGGTTCGTTTTGCTCGGATTTAGCCGCTTGCGCCCGGTGGCGCCGCCAGAACGGCACCCATTGCGAACATCAATGCCAGGATCACCGCGAAAATCAGTGCGAGGATCAGGATCTTTTTGTTGTCTGGATTGGCCAGTGCTGCACCGACGGAGCCACCGCCATCGCGGTCTTTTTTCTGAAGCCATGCATAAGTCGCGACAGACAGGATAATGACGACGCCCGAGGCAACCGACTGCCAGAAGAACTCGATCCGCAAGGTGACAAGCGCGTTGATCATCATCGACAGCAGCAAGACACCAGCCAACGAACCAAGGATCGAGGGGCGTCCGCCAAAGAGCGAAGTGCCGCCCACGACGACCGCCGCGATCACGTGAAGATTGAAATAGGGCGCTGACGTTGCCTGAATCGCGTTGAGTTTGCCCAGCAACATCACCCCAGCAAGAGCTGCCATCGCGCCCATCAGGGTGTAAGCATAAACCTTGTGGCGATCGACCGACACGCCCGTCATCTCTGAGGCTTCGGGGTTTGATCCAATGGCGATGGTGTAGCGGCCGAAATACGTGTTGCGCAGCAGGAAGTAGCCACCGACCATTGTGATCAGACCGATCACTACCGGCGTGGGCAGGATGCCGAACATTTGGCCACGGCCGATTTCAGTTATGAGGTCGGGAAACCGGGCCAGCACAAGACCCTTGGCCAGCACCAGCGCGAACCCGCGGTAAACCAAGTCCATCGCCAACGTGCCGATCAAGTCCGGCACCTTGAGCCGAGTGATGACCAACCCGTTGATCAGTCCCATCACGCCGCCCAGCCCAAGCGCGATGAACACGCAGACCCAAGCGGGAAACCCGTATTGCTTCATCAGGAAGGCGACAATTATAGCCGACAGCGCGGCAACAGACCCGATGGACAGATCAATGCCTCGCTGAGTGATGACAAAGGTCATCGCCATCGCCATCGGCATGTAAAGCGCCGCATCCAGCAATATCTGATTCATGTTGGACAGGCGGAAATAGCGGGCCGGTTCAAACACGCCCATGAAGGCCGCAATCATGACGATCATGACGAGCGGCCCAAGCACACCCATGAACGGTTCGATCCGGGCAATCAGCCCACGGTGGCGCTGGGAGACCTGGGAGGTGGGGGCAGTGGTCATGAGGTTGAATCCTTCAAGCTGCGGCCGCATTGGCACCGGTAATCAGCCCAAGCACCTCTTCGACGGTGACATTGGCGGTTTTGACCACCCCGGCACAGGTGCCACGGCGTTGGACATGCACGCGGTCGGAAATCTCGAACACGTCGTCGAGCGAATGAGAGATGACAACCACGGCAAGACCCTGATCGCGCAATGCCTTGATCAGGCCCAGTGTGCGGGCAGTCTCCTGCGGGCCGAGTGCCGCTGTTGGCTCATCCATCACCAGCACTCGCAGATCCTTGTGCCGAACTGCCCGAGCAATGGCGACCGCTTGGCGCTGACCGCCAGACAAGCTTTCGGTCGGCACATTCATATCACGTAACTCCACCCCAAGGCGGCTGCGCAAAACCTCGGTCGCCTCGCGGTCCATGCGTCGATTGTCGAGAATGCTTAATCCCAGAAACTTTCGCGTCAATTCGGTTCCCAGAAACAGATTTTGAGCTGGCGTCAGGTGATCGGCGAGGGCCAGATTTTGATAAACCGCGTCGATGCCGTTGGCGATGGCTTCGGAATGATCGGCCATGGTAAATCGCTGTCCGTCCAGTTCGATATAGCCAGTCGTCGGCTGATATACCCCGGTCAGGATCTTGATCAGCGTGGACTTTCCCGCACCATTGTCCCCGACTATAGCGAGAACCTCGCCCGCATATGCATCAAGATCGACACCGTCGAGCGCCACGACTCCGCCAAATCGTTTTTTTATCCCACGCATGGAGATCACAGGTTTTTCATCGGCTGTCATGACACCCTCCCGGTCAGTCCTAAGCAAAAATTTAAGTTTAAGATTATGGTATCGTTAACATTCGTCAAGATATTTCTCCCATTCACGCCATAATTACCCGATTCAAGGGGTGAAATGATTGGCTGTGGTGACGTGGTGGTGAATCCGGCCCTCGAAAAATTCGGCCACGATCTCCTGCGTCACGTCGCGTGACTGGGCGCGAGCGTCGCTGGTCAGTGCGGACTCCATCGTCACCATGTCGGGATAAGTAATTCCCAAAATTAGCGGAAACTCCGGCGCACCCGCATCGCGGGCCTCGCCGAACATGACGCGCACATCGGTGTTGCCGGGGAATTGCCGCCAAAGCGGCACCAGACGATCCAAAACCGCAGCGCGGAAACCAGCAGTTTCGCCGGGTTTGACCGATCCTTCAAATAAAGCATAGCGTGTAATCACTCCGGGATCTCCTTCGTTCCGGTAAAAAATTCCATCAATGCTGCCTGGTCCTCGCCGCCAAGTCCGGCAGCGGTCAGCATCCGATGGATCTCGAGGCAGCCCGAAACGCCCATCACCACAAAACGCCCTGTCATAGCGACGCCGTGATGCCACCGTCGACAAAGACGGTGGTGCCATTGACAAAGGATGAAGCTGACGAAGCGAGGAAGATACAAGTGCCGACCAGTTCTTCGACTTTGCCCCAACGGCCCGCCGGGGTCCGTTTTTCAAGCCGTGCGGTGAACTCGGGATATGCAACGAGGGCGGCATTCAGCGGCGTGTCGAAATAGCCTGGCGCCAGTGCGTTGCAATTCAGGCCAAGGCGCGCCCAGTCAATCGCGCCCATGTCAGCCTCATCGGCGTCGATGGCGGTGCGCACGGCCTTATGATCCGTCGCGTCGAAGACAAGCTCGTGAACCTGAGCGCCTTCGGCCCGCAGATCCCGCGCCGCGTCGGCCAGTTTCGTTGCATCTCGCCCGTTCAGTATCGCCAAAGCGCCGGCACCTGACAGCCCGCGCGCAAGTGCAAGGCCAATACCCTGTGATGACCCGGTCACCAGTGCGGTGCGCCCGCCAAGGTCGAACAGTTCCAATCCCATGATGTGTGCCTTTTTCCGTTTCGCAACTTTCTTCCCAGCCTTTATGTTATCGTTAACAAATCAAGTCAAGTGACCAAAACACGTTAAGCTGGGAGATTGGACACTGTCGAAACCCGAGGTTCTGCAAATAGGACCCTACCCGGATTGGGATCAGGGCCCACTGGACGCATCCTTCACAATGCATCGGTATTTCGAAGCGGCCGACCGCGCCGTTTTTCTGTCGCAGGTTGGTCCCGCGGTGCGAGCCATCGCCACGCGTGGTGAGCTTGGCGCCGATGCGACGATAATCGCGGCCTGCCCCGCGCTCGAATTGATCTCTGTCTATGGCGTAGGCTATGACGCGGTGGATCTTGCGGCGTGCCGGGAGCGCGGTATCCGAGTGACGAATACGCCCGATGTGCTGACGGCGGATGTCGCCGATCTGGGTGTGGCGATGATGCTGGTGCAAGCCCGTGGTATGCTCGGGGCAGATACTTGGGTGCGCGACGGTTCTTGGGCAGAGAAGGGTCTTTATCCGCTGAAAACTCGGGTTTGGGGCAAGCGCGTGGGAATCCTGGGGCTTGGCCGAATTGGTTTCGAGGTCGGTAAGCGCCTTGCAGGCTTCGACATGGACATTGCCTATTGCGATGTGGCGGCCAAGAATCATGCACCTGACTGGCGTTTCGTTTCAGATCCGGTGTCGCTTGCCCGCGACGTGGACTTCCTGTTCGTGACGCTTGCCGCCTCGGCCGAGACACGGCATGTCGTGGGCCGAGAAGTCGTTGCGGCACTTGGCCCAGAGGGCATGGTGATCAACATCAGCCGCGCCTCGAACGTCGATGAGGGGGCGCTGCTGGAAGCACTCGAGACAGGCGCACTGGGCGCCGCTGCGCTTGACGTGTTCGAGGGCGAACCGGCGCTGAACCCGCGCTTTCTTGCACTGCCCAATGTCCTTGTTCAGCCGCACCACGCCTCGGGCACGGTCGAGACCCGCAAGGCGATGGGAAAACTCGTGCGCGACACCCTGATGGCCCAGTTCGCGGGACATGATCTTCTGACCCCCGTTCTGTGAGGCGATTCAATGAGTTCCCAAATGAAAGCTATCGTAATCCATGCCGCTCGTGACCTTCGCATCGAAGACCGTCCCGAGGAGCTTCCTGCTCCCGGTCAGGTGCAGGTTCGGCTGGCATTCGGAGGGATCTGCGGATCAGACCTACACTACTTCAACCATGGCGGATTCGGAACCGTGCACCTGCGCGAGCCGATGATCCTTGGACATGAGGTGTCGGGTCATATTACTGAGTTGGGCACTGGCGTATCGGGCCTGTCGGTTGATCAGCTCGTGGCCGTGTCACCGTCGCGGCCCTGCGGCAGTTGCCGGTTCTGTCGTGCTGCACAGTTCAATCGCTGCCTCGAAATGCAGTTTATGGTTCAGCCATGCCCTTTCCGCACGTTCAGGGAGCCTTCCGGCAGGTGTTGGTCGCGGATGCTGGAGGTCGTTGGCGCACCGGATGAGCGCGTGGGTTTCATCGTCCGCGTAGCAGACTTCGTAGCCACCCCGATTGTGATTTTCGTCCGCTTCCCAGCCGATATAAATCTCGGACTTGATCTTCGCAGCGAGCGGTCCGAGAAACATGCTCAGATCATTGGCGAATGCGCCTTCGAAGATCTCGGCTTTCTCGAGTCGTCGAGCAATATTCTCTGCTTCGGCAAGGAAGCAGCGGCTGGCGTAATGTGCGACTTCAAGCAGCTGGAAGCACTACGCGCCAGCAAAAGCTGTCAAGAATCGATGTGCCCTGTCGTTGATTGCCAGCCTCATTCTGCCATTTCCCATTCTTGTCATTTGTCCGGAGCGAACCCCAAAGCATCCGCGTGGTCCGGCCTTTGGACGCGGATAGCACTCTGTCATCCTTGCGCAAAAAGACCGCGCCCCCCGCAGGGGGCGCAGCGCCGACATCAGCCCAGAACCGGGTTGCCATCGAAGAAATTGTCGAAATGCACCAGTGTCTGATCCTGATTGCCCAGCACGACGGCCATCTGCGCCGGACCCCACAGCCGGTCGACCTTAGACCCCGGTGTCAGCGGCACGGTGACGTTGTAGTGATTGCCCGCGATGCTGGTGAAGGGAATGCCATGCCACAGACCGCAGGACGTGAAATGCACATGTCCGCACAGCACCTGCCGGACATCGCCGTGGGTCTTGAGAACTTCGACGAACCGCTCGCCTTCTTCCATGATGATGCGGTCGACACGAACGTGCAGCGGGTTGGCATGGTGGTGCAGCACCACGACGACCGGACCGGCATGTTCATCCAGCCGCACGCGCAACCAGTCAAGCTGGCGCTGTGACAACTGCCCGCCATGGCTGTGTTCATCGCCTTCGACAACGCTGTCCAGCAGGATCACCCGGTATCCCTTGGCATCGACAACCCGGTCGATGCAGCCGGTTTCGGCGCGTTTGTCCTCGCCGAAGGCCGACACGAACATATCGCGGCTGTCATGGTTGCCGATGGTCATGTGGCAAGGCACCGACAGGCGCGACACCAGCGTCTTGAGCCGCTCATAAGGCTGGGCCGCCCCTTTGAAGCCGATATCGGCCAAATCCCCCGCCAGCACACAGAAATCGGCGTCGCCGTGGTTCGTATTGATCCAGTCGATCGCTTTTTCCATCCGCAGATGGGTGTCGAGCCCGTGGGATGTCTCGGTTTCGTCGACAAGGTGCAGATCGCTCAGAACCAGAAATTTCAACATGTGTTTCTCCTTTGCTGGGGTTTGAAAATGTGGTGGGCCCGCCGCGATGCGTCACCGAACCGGGCCAATGGCCCGGTGTGCCGCACCGCTGGTCGGTGGCTGTGATCGCTCAGTTCAGCGTTGGGTCAAGCCGGTCACGCAGCCAGTCGCCCAGAAGCGAGACCGAAAGCGTGGTCACCGTGATGACAACGGCGGGGGCAAGCATGATCCAGGGCGCGCTGCTGATGTATTCGCGCCCGAACCCGACCATGTTGCCCAGCGACGTGCCCGGCGGCTGCACCCCCAACCCGAGAAAGGACAGCCCGCTTTCCAGCAGGATGATCTCGGGAAAGGCGAGAGTCATCGACACGATGAGCGTCGAGGCGATGTTGGGCAGGATGTGTTTCCCGTAAAGCCGCGCCGGCGTCGCGCCGATCTGGCGCACCGCTGCGGCATAGCCTTGGGAATTGCCGCTGATGGCAAGGCCCCGCGCGATGCGCGCATAGCGTTCCCACGCATGTAACCCAAGCAGACAGACAAACAACACCAGGGAATTGCCGAAGAAGGCCAGGATCGCCAGCGCAAGCACCAGAAAGGGGATCGCCGCCGAGAAATCCACGAGGGCAAGCACCACTTGCTCCACCCATCCGCGAAAATGGGCGGCCAGAAAACCGAGTGACACACCGATCAGCGCGCCGATGATGGTGGCACCGAAGGCAATCACGAGGCTGATCCGTATCGACACGAACAACCGTGACATCACGTCCCGCCCCAGCTCGTCCGTGCCGAGCGGATGCGCCCATGCCCCGCCCATGAAGGCGGGCGGCAAAAGACGGCTGCGCAGGTTGATGTCGGCATAACCATACGGGCTGATCACATCGGCCAGCAGCGCTATGGCGAACATGAGCGCGAGCCAGAACATCGCAAGCTGCACCGACAAGGGCGTGACGGCACGCGGCGCGTGTGTGGCAGCGGGCCGGGCGATGGACATGTCGGACATGGAGGTGATCCTTTCAGCTTGCGGCGCGGACAGGGCGCGCGGCGCCGCGGATCCGCGGATCGAGCAACCCGTACAGCAGATCGACGATCAGGTTGGCGCAGATCATGGTCATGGCGATCAGCAAGAGGATTGTCTGCACCACAGCAAGGTCACGATTGGCGACCGATACGACAAGCAGCCGACCAACGCCGGGCCAGCTGAACACGCTTTCCACCACAACCGCGCCTGCGATCAGGCTGCCCACCATGAAACCCACGATGGTCACCGTCGGAATGGCAGCGTTGGGCAGTGCATGGCGCCAGACCACCCGCGCCCAGGCGAGACCCTTGGCGCTGCCGGTGCGGATATAGGACTGACCCAGCACCTCCAGCATGGCCGACCGGGTGAAACGCGCCAGCAGGGCCGCTCCGCCCAGCCCCATCGTGATGATCGGAAGCACCGCATGGGCCAAGGTTCCCTGCCCGCCGGATGGCAGCCAGCCCAGCGTCACGGCGAAGATCAGCACCAGCAACAGCCCCAGGATGAAGGACGGCATGGCAAAACCCGTCACCGCAAGCACCATCACCGTTCGGTCGATGGCCGAATTGCGATACAGCGCGGCATAGACGCCAGCCGGAATGCCGACCCCGATCTTGATGAACAAGGCCGGGATCGTCAACATCAGCGTGGCCGGCACACGCTCCATCACGAGGACGATGGCGTCGCGCCCGTCCCGCATGGACTGGCCCAGATCGCCAGTGAACACCGCCTTGAAAAAGGCGATGTATTGGATCCAGATCGGCTGGTCCAGCCCCCAGCGCGGCGAAAGCGGTCCACGGCTTCCGGGGGCGCGTCAGCCCCCATGATGACCGTCGCCGGATCGCCGGACAGGCGCAGCACCACAAAGGCGAAGGTGACCACCATCAGCACCGTGACGATGGCGCGACCGAGGCGGCTGAGGACGTAATACAGCATGTCAGGCAACCTTTCTTGCGGACAGGCCCGAACCGGCAGCGACGGTACCCTGCGCCACGTGGCATGCGACCGCGCGGCCCTGTCCGGCGCCGGTCAAATTCGGTGAGGTTTCTGCGCAAAAGGACGTGGCAACCGGACAGCGCGGGTGAAAGGCACATCCTGACGGCCGGTCGGCCGGGTTGGGCGGATCGCCCTCGAGGATTGTCCGGCCCGTCGTCTTGCCCGGATGCGGAATCGCCGAGACAAGCGCCTGCGTGTAGGGGTGGCGCGGGTCATGCAGCACCGCATCGGGCGGGCCTTCCTCGACGATCCGGCCCAGGTACATCACGGCGACGCGGTGGCTGACCTGGCGTACGGCGCGCAGATCGTGGCTGACAAACAGGATGCCCAGCCCGAGTTCGGCCTGGATGTCCGTCAGCAGGTTCATCACCTGCGCCTGGATCGACACGTCCAGCGCGCTGATCGGTTCGTCACAGATCAGAAGCTCGGGGTCCGTGGCCAGCGCACGGGCAAGAACGGCGCGTTGGCGCTGTCCGCCGGACAACTCATGTGGGAAGCGGGCGGCAAAATCAGGACGCAGGCCCACAGCTTCGAGCAGCGTGGCAAGCCGCGCCTGGCGTTCGGCCGGTGTGCCGATGCGGTGAATGTCGAGCGGTTCGGTGATCTGTTTGCCGGCAGGAAGCCGCCGGTCAAGCGCGCCCAGCGGGTCCTGGAACACCATTTGCATTCGGCGCCGCAAGCTGCGCCAGTCGGCGCTGTCGGCTGACGGCAAGGGCTGGCCCTCGAACAGGACCGCGCCTTCGTCGGCGGGCTCCATCCCCAGCAAGAGCCGCGCAGTCGTGGACTTGCCACAGCCGGATTCCCCAACGAGGCCCAGCGTTTCGCCGCGCGCGATCTTCAGCGAAACGCCATCGACCGCCCGCACCTGCACCGGTTGCCCAAAGACCCCGCGGCGCGAATAGTAGTTGCGCACGACGTTGCGCGCCTCGATCAGAGGTGTGGTCATGCGAAAGCCCCTACTGTCCGGCGAACCCCGTCTGTCTGGCGAACCCCGTCTGCCCGAAGCGCCCCCTGCCATTCGCGAACCCCCAGACAGGCCGCGCGGTGGCCATGGCCGACCGGCGTGTTCGCCGGATCGCTGGTGTCACACGCCGCGAAGCGATCCGCGCAGCGCGGCGCAAAGGCACAGCCCGCAGGCATGTCGTTTGGGTCGGGCACGCTGCCGCGGATCGAAACCAGCCGCTGGCGTTCGCCGCTGATTGGCGGCAGCGCACCCATCAGGCCGCGGGTGTAGGGGTGCTGCGGATTTCGGAACAGCGTCTCGGATGGGGCTTCCTCCACGATCCGTCCGGCATACATGACAGCGATCCGGTCGCAGGTTTCGGCCACCACGCCCAGGTCGTGGCTGATCAGCACCAGCGCCATGCCAGTGTCGCGCCGCAGGGCGCGCAACAGATCCAGGATCTGGGCCTGGATCGTGACATCCAGCGCGGTGGTCGGTTCGTCCGCCACCAGCATTTCGGGTTGACCGGCCAGCGCCATGGCGATCATCACGCGCTGGTTCTGGCCGCCGGACAATTCATGCGGGTAGCCGTCCAACCGCCGGGCCGCGTCCGGAATACCGACCTGATCCAGCAAACGCTTTGCCTCGGCCCTGGCCTCGGCACCCGCGATCCCGCGATGCAGCGTCAGCGCCTCGACGATCTGCCGCCCGATCCGGTGCACCGGGTTCAGACTGCTTGCGGGGTCTTGAAATATCATGGCGATCCGTCCGCCGCGAATCTTTTCCAACTGACACACCGGCATGGTGAGCGCGTCGGAGCCGTCAATCAAAACCTCGCCTGTGACCTGCGCCGTCCCCGGCAGCAGGCCAAGTGCGGCAAGCCAGGTCACAGATTTCCCGCAACCCGATTCGCCGACCAGCCCGAGCGCGTCTCCACGCCCGAGCGACAGGGATACGCCACGAAGTGCCGGTGTCGCACCAAAGGACACCGACATGTCGCGGAGCGACACAAAAGCCATCGGCTCAGGCCGTCCAGTTGTGGGCGCGGAAGTCCATCGTGAAGGACTGCGAGGACTTCCAACCGATATCCGCCCGCTTGGCGGTGAAGTTCGCGTTGCGGTGCAGCACCACATATGCCGGATCCTCGTGTTCGATGATCGTCAGCATCCGCGCCCAGATCTGACGGCGCCGCGCGTGGTCGGTCGAGGTTTCCAACTCGTCGGCCAGTTCGCCGAACTCTTCGTTCTGCCACTGGCCCCGCGTCCAGGGGCTGCCCAGACGGCCCCAGGAGCCGGACATCTGGATAACCGGATCGGGCACCACGGCCGCCGCCGACCAGTCGTGGATGCCGCGTTCTTCCGGGCTGCCTTCGTTGATTTGGCCCCAGTTTTCGACCACCTGGATCTGCACGTTCAGACCGGCAGCGCGCCAGCTTTCGACGTTGATCTGCGCGGTCGATACCTGATTGGTATAGTAGTTGTTCAGCAGCTTGTAGGGGATCGGCTCGCCCTTGTAGCCGGCCTCGCGCAGCAGCGCCTTGGCCTCGTCGATGTCGTATTTCGGGTTTTCGTGCTCGGTGATGTAGTAGTCACCGTAGAACTCCCACTGGAGCCCGCGCGGCACGGCGGTCCGGCCGGCCCAGAGCACCTCGACGATCAGTTCGCGGTCCACCGCATGGGTCAGCGCGCGACGCACCAGCGGGTTGCGCAGCACCGGGTTGGACTTGTTGAACACGGTGTAACGGGTGTTGTTGATCGGGCCGCCGACGACTTCGTAACGACCATCACCCTCGATCGTGTCGATCTGGTCGGGCGGGATATCGCAGGCGAATTCGACTTCGCCGGACCGGATCATGTTGATGCGCGAGGCAACCTCGGGCACCTCGACAAAGCGCAAATGCTTGATCGGCGGGCGGCCCTGCCAATGGGCATCAAAGGCTTCCATTTCCAGAATCTGGTCAGGACGGTATTCCGCGATGCTATAGGGGCCGGTGCCCACAGGCTTGCGCGCCCAGGTCATCCAGTCTGCCGCTTCCATGCTGGCACGGCGGTTGGCAATCACGGCGGCGGTCCGGGCCATGCGGCCTTCGATCACCAGATCGGGCACCTTGGAATGATAGCGCACGGTGTTGGCGTCGATGACCTCCATCCGGTCAAAAGCCGGCAACGTGCGCAGGGCACCGCCGATCACCGCCTCGGGCACTTCGCGCGACCCGCCGCCCCACATCAGATCGGGGCCGAAGGTGAACGCCACATCCTCGGCGGTCAGGCGGTCGCCGTTGTGGAAGGTGACACCTTGGCGCAGCTTGAATTCGACAGTCTTGTCGTCGATGCGGGACCAGCCTGTCGCGAGGCCCGGCTGCAGCGCCATGTCACCGATCCAGTCGGTATCGACCATGGGTTCCACATAGTTGCGGAAGATGCGGGTGCCGACGTTTGACTGTTCGCGGCGCATTTCCAGCGTGTTCGACGTGGTGATGTTCTGCACCGCGACCGAAATGGTCGGGCGGCTGTCGGACTGGCCGATGGCGGCGCAGGGAAACGTCACGGACGCGGCGCCCATCGCAAGGGCGGTGCGGCGGTTGATCTTGATCATGGTTGGATCCTCTGGGTTGGTCGTGCCGCCGGAACGGCTGGGGAAACGGGTCTTGGGCCGTGTTCGGCGCGCGGTGGTGTCGCGCTGTCAGCGTGCAAGACCGAGATCGGTCAGATGGCGGGCGGAGTCTTCGATCAGATCCTTGTCGCGGATCTCGATGATTAGGCGCGCCTTGCGCCCAGTGTCGCCGAGCGCAGCAAATATGGCGTGCCAGGGCAGCGACCCACGGCCAAGCGACCAGTGCCGGTCTGCATAGCCGTCCGCATCCTGCAAGTGGACGTGTTGCAGCAACGCACCCGCGTCACGGACATAGTAATCAACCGGCGGCGCGCCGGTGGACCCGTGGGCATAGGCGGCATGGCCGGTGTCAAGCGACAGGCGCAGCGCCGGGCTGGCGATGGCCTCAACCATGCGGCGGCGGTCGGCGGGGTCTTTGTCCTCGATGTTCTCCAGCACAAAGCCGATGCCCGCGCCCTCGGCGCGCTTCAGCGCCGCATCCAGCGTGAGCCGCGTAAAGTCGATCACCGCGTCACGCTGACCCGGCTGCTGGTCGAGGTTGTTATGCATCCAGGTCGTGTAGGGGCTGTGGATAACGATCTGGGTGGCACCAAGCGCCTCGGCCACATCGAGCGCCTGTGCCAGCCGTGTCGCCACAATCGTGCGAATGCCATGATCGGGCGATGCCAGCGGCAGCCCCCGGAACGGCCCGTGGATCCCCAGCGGGCCTTCGTGCCCGTCAAGCAACCGCTTCACCTCGGCCACTGCGGTCGAAAAGTCGCCTTCCAGCACGGCAGCTTCGACAAAATCCTGCAGTTCGAGAGGGCGCGGAAGGGACCGCAACCAATCGCCATGAAGCTCAAGGGCGGCGATGCGCATGGCAGCGCCGAGGATGGGAAGTTCGGGCATGAAGTTCTTCCTTGCAAAACACTCAGGATTTCGCAGGCAAACCCCACTCACGGGGTCCATCCGATATGGCGGAACAAGCACGAAAAATGTGACATCCCCGACAAGGCTGGATAAACTTTATTTGACAAATGACTTTTGTCGCTCATCCCTCGCGGCAGATGATTGCTCCACTCCGGGACATGCACCATCCACGCGCCGGGCATCGAGTGCGGCAGATCATTCATCGGATCAGTCCAGAACAGATAGGCCACCCCCAGACAGGCCCGCCGGATCGCATCGCCGCGCAAGCCACGCGAACAATGCGGCGTCGAACGTTCCGACGAGGTTGGTTCGAAACCAGCGCCGCGCTGATTGGACCAGAGAGTGCCGCTGGGCCGCACGGGCATCCTTGCCGCGCTGACCTATGCGCAGGTCCGACAAAAGATCTGACCGCGGCGCCGGCCGAACGGCCCGCCGTGACACCGGCCTTGGCAACGCGGTCAGGCCCCCGGCACCAGCCGCCCGACGGTGCCGTTGGCATAGATCACGGCACCTGCGCGGAACGTCAGCGCGATGCGGTCGCCCGGTCCCGCCAACACCAGATCGGCGGATTTTCCCACCGCGATTTCGCCTCGGTCCTTCAGCCCCAGCGCCCGCGCCGGGTTGACGGTGGCCAGCCGCGCCGCCCCGGCCAGACCGTCCGGGTCTTGCGCGGCCAGCGCCCGGATCGCGGGCAGGATCGCCGCAGGATGATAATCCGCCGCAAGGATCGACAACACACCGGCACCGTGCGCCGCACGCGCCGACAGGTTGCCGGAATAGCTGGCGCCGCGCATCGCATTGGGCGCACCCATCGCGGTCATCAGACCGCGTGCGACGGCGGTGCGCGCAGCCTCGATCGTCACCGGAAATTCGGCGATCACCGCGCCCAGATCGGCCATCAGATCGACCTTCCGGGGGGTGTCATCGTCATGGCTGGCCAGCGGCAAGCCCTGCGCGCGGCACATCGCGGCGACGGTCTGCATGGTGTGCAGCAGCGCCTCTTGCGGTTTCGTACGGCGGGCAATGGCGTCGGTGACACTCTGGCGCGCCTCGGTTTCGGAAATGCCCAGCTGCGCCGCCTTGTTGCTGACGTGGATTTCCAGGTTGCGGTACTGCCCCTGCCCCGGCGTGTGATCCATCAGTGACACCAGATCGACGCAGCCCCGCGCCAGCAAATCGCGCAACACATCAACGGCATCGTCAAAGGTGATGTCGAACCGCGCATGAATGCGGTGATCGACGCGTGCCGTACCGCGCGCCGCAGCCAGGGCGCGGATCAGCCCACTGGTATGATCATAGGACCGGCGCCCGCCATCCGCCGCCCCGCGCGAGAACGACACCGACGCATAGGCCGTGGTAACCCCCGCCGACGCCAGGCGGGCATCCAGCGCCGCCAGCGCTACCTCGACCGGGAAATCCACCCGCACGCGCGGCTCGATCTCCTGCTCGATCATGTCGCCATGCATGTCGATGAACCCGGCAAACAGCGTGTGCCCCGCGGCCTGCAACCCGTCCGGCACCGGTTGCGCGGCGATCTCGGCTATCCTGCCGCCGTCCAGCCTGACCGACCCGTGCGAAACGACCCGGTCCGCCAGGACCAGCGTGACATCAGACACCCACATGTGTTTTCTCCTTTTTCGCAAGTGCCCGACCGACGCTGCGACTTCGACAACAGCCCAGCGCGATCACGGCGCCACAAAGCGCCCCCCCGCCGCGCCGTTACAGCAGGCAAATCGGGTCAAACCGGTGCATCGTGTCGAACCGGCAGAATTCTACCCGGCCGAAGCCGATAGCCTGCAACCGGTCGGCCACATCGGCGAAACTGTCCTGCGACAGCGCCACCACGGCGCGCGCTGCGGCGTCGGACAACCAGCGGATCTGATAGGCCAGCGTGATGTGAAAACGATAGCTGTCATGGTTGGCCCGGCGCAGACCAAGCGTCGCGGCCAGAGTGTCGCGCGCCGCCCGCAGGCGGGCTTCGTCCCGCACGGTGGCGCCGGTCACGGCGACGGTGAACCCGCCGGTCAGGCCGGTCGCCCGGATCGTGATGTCGCGCGGGCCGGTGAACGCCTGCAACCGGGCGCGCCAGTCCGCCTCGACCGCCGCCATCGGGGCGTCGGCGGGCAGATGCGCGGGCCATTCGCCGGGGCCGCGCCGATAGTCGATCACCCCGTCAAAGACAGTCATATGCAGGCTGTCCTGCGGCAGGAAGGCAAAGGCGCCCGCGTGTGGCCCCGCCCGCAGCGCCTGCTGCGCCTGCACCAGCGCGGCAAAACCCGCAGATTCCTGATCGATGTGGCACAGCGTCGTCAGACCAGGGGTCGCGCGCACACGGCCGTGGTCGTCGAACTTGTCGATGCTCCAGCCCGGGCGGGGCTGTTCTCGGCCCTGTCCGGTCAGAAAACCATGTTGGTCGGTCATTGCGTCATCCTTTCAACTACGTCAGGCTGGGTCATGGACAGACCCAGCATCAGGGTTGCGATCAGCCTCGGCCCCCCGGACCAGGCCCGCGGTCATCAGTCCCGCCATCTCGGCCGGCACGCCCAGCGCTTCGGTCCCGCAGACCAACACCTCTTCGGCAAAGGCGGGTAGCAGCTTGCAGGCCGGGCGCAGCAGAAGGCCCTGCGCGCATTGCATGGCGATCACGGCGGGGGTGGCGGCGACGGTTCTGACCACCTGCCGGGGGTCCAGCCCACGGCGATGCGCCGCATCCAGAACCCCACGGTGTGGATATGATGGTCGCGAAACGCGGGGCACCACAGAACCGCGCGCAGATCATACATCCGCGCGCGGGCCGAAGCGGTCATCAGCCCCGGTCGAGCGTCACAAAGATGGGCTGATGGTCGGATCCCTGCGCCTGCTCGCCGATCTCCATCCGCGTTACTGCCGCGACCAGGTCGGTGGTGACAAAGCAGTGGTCGATACGCCGTGCCGCGCAGCCGTCGCGCGGAATGGTGTCGCCCGCCATCTCGTCATGGCCGGTCAGCGTCCAGGCATCCGCCAGCCCATGCGCGCGCGTCGTGCGCCCGTGCATCTGCGACCGGTCACCGGTGATGCGGGTGTATTCCGGTCCGTCGGGCTGAAAATTCATGTCGCCCATCACGATGGCCGTCATCGGCTGCGGCGGCAGCGGGCGGTCCCACCATTCCGACCCCGCCGCCATCCCGCCCGCACTGGCACCGCGTTCATGACCACGCAGCAGGATGTCCACCATGTAATCGACCTGCGCCATGCGGGTGTCGGTCGAGACGTGATCCAGATGCACCGAACAAAACCGCAGCGGGCCGCCCGGTGCGTCGATGACCGTTTCGATCAATGTGCGTTGCAGATGGAATATCCCGTGCAGTGCGATCTTGGGCAGGGTGTGGTTGATCGACGACAGAATCGGCCAGCGCGACAGCACCATGTTGCCAAACTGCCGACGGCGGTGCTGCGGCTTGCCGTCCACCATGTCGGATGCGTCCAGGTCGATCCCCGGCCCATAGACCCAGTGCAGGTCTGGCAGGCGCGCGGCGATGCCCCGAGCCTGATCCACCATGCCAGATCGCTGCGCGTTGCACTCGACCTCTTGCAGGGCGATCAGATCCTGTTCGCCCAATTCGGCGACGATGCGGTCCAGGTCGTACCGGTCATCCTTGCCTTTGCCATACTGGATGTTGTAGCTGGCCAGCTGTATCATGCGGTCTCCTTCACGCGGTCCATGACCGTCATTTCGATCCGTTTTCCGGTTGCTGCGTCGAACAGGTGCAGCGTCGCGTCATTGACGACAAGGCTCAGCCGGTCGCCTTCGGTAAAGCGGTGCTTTTCCGCCATCATCACGGTCAGCGGAATATCCTCGTGCCGCACATGGTAAAGACGCCCCGATCCAAGTTCCTCGGCAAACTCGAACGTCACGTCCAGCGCACCACGCCCCGCGCCGGCCAGGCCCAGCGTTTCGGGGCGCAGGCCCAGTTGCACCATCGTACCGTTGACGACCTGCGGCATCTTCGCAAGGCGCATCACGGTACCATCTCCCAGCACCACGCCACCGCGGTCGTAGTCGACCTGACCGTCGAGAAAGTTCATAGCCGGCGAGCCGATGAAGCCTGCAACATAGGTGGTGGCGGGGCGGTCATAAACATCTTCCGGGGTGCCGACCTGATCTATTGTGCCCTTGTTCATGATCACCATGCGGTCAGCGAGCGTCATCCCCTCGTGCTGGTCGTGGGTGACAAAGACCGAGGTTGCCTTGATCCGGTTGTGAATGCGCCGGATCTCGTGGCGCATCTGCACCCGCAGCTTGGCATCGAGGTTCGACAGCGGTTCGTCAAACAGGAACACCTTGGGTTCGCGGATGATCGCACGGGCCATCGCCACGCGTTGACGCTGGCCGCCCGACAACTGGCCCGGCTTGCGGTCCAGAAACTCTTCCAGCCCGACCGACCGCGCAACGGCGGCGACCTTGACCAGCCGGTCGGATTTCTTCATGCCTGCGACCTTGAGCGCGTAGCCGATGTTTTCAGCCACCGTCATGTGCGGATACAGCGCGTAGTTCTGGAACACCATCGCGCATCCGCGCTGGCGGGGTTCAAGGTTGTTGACAACGGTGCCGCCGATGGCGATTTCGCCGCCCGATATATCCTCGAGTCCGGCAATCATCCGCAGCAGCGTGGACTTGCCGCAGCCCGACGGGCCGAGGATGACGACGAATTCACCTTTGTTGATTCTCAGGTCTACGCCGTGGATGACCTCGTCCTTGCCATACATCTTGCGAACCTTGCGGATGTCGATCTTGGCCATGTCTGTGCCCCTACTTGTCGGTGTTGATAAGGCCGCGCACAAACCAGCGCTGCATGAATACGACCACCAGGATCGGCGGCACGGTGACGATCAGCGTGCCCGCCATCGCGATGTTCCAGTTCGGGATCGCGCCGCCGGTGGAATTGGTGTCGGGCACCAGCTTGCCCAGTTCCACCGCCACCACGCCATAGCTGGGGTCGGTGATGATCAGCAGCGGCCAAAGGTACTGATTCCAGCTGTAGACGAACATGATCGTCGCCAGCGCCGCGATGTTGGTGCGCGACAGCGGCACAAGGATCTCGGCCAGAAACCGCAGTGGACCGGCGCCGTCCATCTTGGCCGCCTCGACCAGTTCGTCCGGGATGGTCATGAAGAACTGGCGGTACAGAAAGGTGCCCGTGGCGGTGGCAACCAGTGGCAGGATCAGCCCGGTGTAACTGTTGAGCAGGTTCCATTCCAGCGCCACCTCGATGCCCGAAACGCTGCGGATCAGCCAGCTGATCCCGCTCCAGTCCAGCATGGCCTGGAACGGCTGCAACGCGTTTGCGGCCACGGCATAGGTCGGCACGATCCGCACTTCGAGCGGCAGCATCAGCGTCAGGAACACCGCCCAGAAGATCGGCTTCCTTAGCCGGTGGTCAAAGAACACCAGGCCAAAGGCGGTGATGCAGGCGATGAAGATCTTGCCGGTGACAACCCCCACCGCCACAATGAGCGAATTGATGAACTTCTGACCGAAGTCGCGGCTGAACCACGCCTCCTGGATGTTCACCCAGAACTGGTCGCCCGGGGTCAGGCGCGTTGGCTGGCTGTTCACCTCGACCAGCGACAGGGTTGCGGCGTTGAACACCAGATACATCGGGAACAGCAGCATCACCATGCCCATCAGCAAGATCACATGGGTTGCAAGGTTCAGCAGCGGTGTGTTTTCCACCATGCCGGGGCTGCGCCGGGTGGACCGGACAGCGCGGACGCGATCATCCTCCAGCGTGGCGGCGGCGGACAGGGACAGGTCTGCTTGTGTCATGTGTAATGCACCCGGCGTTCGATGTAGCGGAACTGGACAACGGTCAGAGCGACCACGAGGAACATCAGGATGATCGACTGCGCAGCAGCGCCGGAGTAGTCGAGCCCCTGAAACCCGTCGACGTAGATTTTATACACCATCAGATTGGTCGCCCGCGCGGGACCACCCGCCGTCATTGTATCGACGATGCCGAAGCTGTCGGTGAAGCTGTCGGTGATGTTGATGACCAGCACGAAAAAGAAGGTGGGCGCAAGCAACGGCAATTGAATGTCGCGCATCCGCCGCAGCACGTTGGCCCCGTCCATCGCACCCGCCTCGATCAGGCTGCGCGGGATGGATTGCAGACCGGCAAGGAAGAAGATGAAATTGTAGGCGATCTGTTTCCACGCGCCCGCGATGATCACCATGGCAAGTGCATGGTCACCATTCAGGACCGGATCCCAGAACCCCGGATAGGCCGCGTTGATATAAGACATGATCCCGGCTGACGGGTTGAAGATGAAGCGGAAAGCAAGGCCCACGGCGGGGGCGGCCACGGCATAAGGCCAGATCGCGCCGATGCGGTAATAGCGGTAGCCGCGCAGCTGTCGGTCGGCGAACACCGCGAGGATCAGTGCCATGCCCATCGACAGCGCCGTGGCACCAGCGGCATAAACGACCGACACCCGGATCGACGCCCAATAGCGCCCGTCGGTCAGGATACGGTTGAAGTTTTCGAACCCCGCCCATTCGTTGCCACCGCCCCAGGGCTGTTCGAAGGTAAAGGCCCAGTACATCGCCTGGCTTGTTGGCCAATAGAAAAACACGAAGATGATCAGAAGCTGCGGCGCCACAACAATGGCCGCGATCCAGTTGTTCTTGAACGTCGCGCGACGCATCTTTCTTCTCCCCGAAACCCGGCTCCGCCCCGGACGACCCGGGGCGGAGTGTGATATGTTTCAGCCCGTCAAGGCCGTGGTGGCAGGCTTACGGCAGAGTCTTGTTGGCGTAGGTCCGCTCGAACCGGCGCAGCACTTGGTTGGACCGCTCAACGGCGGTATTCAGCGCCTCCTGCATGGTCTTCTTTCCAGCGAGGGCCGCCTCGACCTCGGCCACCCATTCGGCGCGGGCCTGGATGAAACCGCCCAGACGAATCCCGCGGGTAAGCGGGGTCGGGTCGGTGTAGGTCAGCGACTTGATCGCCACTTCACGGCCCTTGTAGGGGGCGTTGTCATAAAAGCCCTTGGCGACCAGCGCGTCATAGCCGGTCTTGGTTACCGGGATATAGCCGGTGTTGGTCGACCAGAACTCTTCTGACTCCGGCGTGGCGAGAAACTTGAGGTATTCTGCCGCACCGCGATACTCGTCTTCCGACTTGCCCGACAGCACCCACAGGGATGCGCCGCCCACGACGGTGTTGGTGCGCTCAAAGCCCTCATAGATGGGCAGCATCGCCACATCCCAGTTCAGGCCCTCGACAGCCGAGGCATGCACAGTGGCGTGCGACGCTATTGAGCCGAAGTAGACCGAGCACTGGTTCTGCGCAAAGGCGTCGCGCGAATTGATGCCACCCTGCGATGTCTTGATCTCGATCAGGCCCGCATCCAGCCAGCGCTTGACGTCTTCCATGTATTTGACGTGCTGGGTGGTGTTGTAGACGTATTCCGCGTCCAGGCCATCATAGCCGTTGTTCTTGCTGGCCACGGGAATGTTGTGCGACATCGAAAACTGTTCCAGGTCGACCCAGGTCGACGGAGCATAGCCGTAGTTGCACTTTTCCGGCTGGGCCGCTTCAAGCGCCTTCAGCGCTTCTTCGAAGGCTTCCCAGGTTTGCGGCACTTCGGTGATGCCGGCGGCGGCGAAATCGTCGACGTTGTAGTACATGACCGGCGTGGAAGAATTGAACGGCATCGAGATCAGCTCGCCCTTGGACGATGCATAGTAATTGGCGATACCGGGGAAATAGTTGGACCAGTCGATGTCGATGTTGAAATCGGCCATCATCTTCTGCACCGGGTAGAATTCTCCCGACATCATCAGATCGGCGGTGCCGGCGTCATAGGCCTGCACCACGGTCGGGTGCTTGCCCGCGCGGAACGCCGCGATGGTGTTCTGCACGGCGGTGGCATAGCCGTCCTGGCCGACGCAGACGATTTCGTAGGTGGACTGGCTGGCGTTGAAACGATCACAGGTCTGCGTGACGACGTCGCCCAGATACCCGCCGAGGCCGTACCAGTATTCGAACTTGATCTTGTCTTGCGCCTGTGCGGCGCCGCCGATGACGGCCGCAATGACCGCCAGGCTGATGAAGGTGGTTTTCATGTCCTGTCTCCCCTTGGAGTCCCGAGTGTCGTGCAAAAATTCACCGTCAGGCGGCACATCCGGGGTATGCGAGGGCTGGCTGACAATTGCATGTGACTTTGATGAAGCTTTGATAACGACCGATGGAGCCGTTCTGCCGCCCGCCCCCTTCACGCCGTTACGGATGGGAGTCGCATTATCGCGAGGTGGGCTCTCAAGCGGTTGTTTCCGAAATCGACCGCTGGAGCCAGGCTAGTGGCCATGCGTCTGAACCGTCTCTCGGAGTGGCGGCGTCTTATGAAGGACCGCAAGCTGATTCTGCCGGCAGCGGAAGAGCCACACGGGTTCGCATCGCTGGTGCTGTGTGATGACGCGCAGCCAGACGATGCGGGTGTCATCCGGTTCGCGCCATCGCCATCGGTGCCCATGTCGCAAAGCCACCCGGCACCAGCCGGAAGGGCGCGACGCTGCACGAGCTGAGATTGAGCGACCCGGACGCCACACCGATCGAGGTCTGCGCGCGCCTGACGGCAAAGGAATTGGCTGGTATGCCCACCGATCAGGTGCCCGAATACCTCGTACCGGGAACCGGACCGGAATCGGCAGGCTGAACACCCATTCGGCAGAAGATGCGCGGAGCAAAGGATATGAGATTGCCTCAAGATCCGAAGCATCAGCCCGACAAACCCATGGTCCGGCGCCGTTGGCGGCTGGAAGAACAGCCCGCGGCGAGCGGCCCGCGGCGCAGATGGTTCGCCACCCTGGCAGGGCTTGTCGCAGTGGCATTGATCTGGCGTGGTACATCGCTTTTGATGGATTTATATGTCTTCCTGGCCGCGCCGGGGCTGAGCAGCTTTGTCAGCATCGGCGCGGATATCCTACTTCTGTTCGCGGCAGGTCTGAGCCTGGAGGATGCAACGTAACGACCGGGCCTTGCGTCCCGACCGCCAAGCCATCAACGGTCGGCGCGAAGCAGTAGAAATGCAATTGAGGAAATGAAATGCTGGAATACAAAGTTTCGGCCCGGCGCATTGACAGCCACGGGTCGCAGGCCACCACCAAAGACGCCACGATCACGCTGGATACCGACATGGCGGGGCGCGACGATGCGTTCAACCCGGCGGAAATGTTGCTGGCCAGCCTGGCCGCCTGCATCCTGAAGGGCACCGAGCGGGTGGTGCCGATGCTGAAGTTCGACCTGCGCGGTATCGCGGTGTCCTTGCACGGCATGCGGCAGGACAGCCCGCCAAAAATGATCCGCATCGACTATGAGATCACGGTGGACACCGACGAGACCGATGCCCGCATCGACCTGCTGCACCGCAATCTTCAAAAATACGGCACGATTTACAACACATTGGCCGACGCGACCGAACTTGTCGGCACGATCCGACGGAAAGACTGAACCCATGGCACATGATCACGCCCATACCGCACCCGCCGATCTTGGCCCGGCGTTTCGCTGGGCCGTCGGGCTGAACAGCGGCTATGTCATCGTCGAGGCGACGTTCGGGTTTCTGACCGGCTCGCTGGCGCTTTTGGCCGATGCCGCGCATAACCTGACCGATGTGGCGGGGCTGCTGATCGCCTGGGGCGCTGCGGTTCTGGCCAAACGCGCAGGCAGCGCGACCTACACCTTCGGCTATGGCCGTGCGACGATCCTGGCCGCGATGCTGAACGCGGTGGCCATCCTGGTCGGTGTCGTTGTTGTGATCTGGGAGGCCGCGCACAGGTTCCAGAGCGTGGTCGAGGTGCCGGGGCTGACCATCCTGCTGGTGGCGCTGGTCGGGATCGCCGTGAACACCGGATCGGCGCTGTTGTTCATCAGGTCGCAAAAGGACGATCTGAACGCCAAGGGCGCCTATCTGCACATGGCGGCGGATGCGGCCGTCTCGGTCGCCGTGGTAATCGCGGCGGCCGGAATCATGCTGACCGGCTGGCAGTGGCTGGACCCGGCGGTGGCCATCGCCGTCAGCCTGCTGATCGCCTGGACGGCCTGGGGCCTGTTGCGCGATTCGCTGCGGCTGGAGCTGGACGGGGTGCCCGGGGCCATCGACCGACAGGCGGTTGCCGACTGGCTTGGCGCGCAGAACGGCGTTGACAACGTGCACGACCTGCACATCTGGGCGCTGTCCACTACCCGCACAGCACTGGCGGCGCATCTTGTCTGGCGCGGCACCGACGCCGACGCCTTCATCGATCACGTCACCGGCGAACTGGAGCGCGACTTTGCCATCGGCCATGTCACACTACAGTTGGAATCCGCACCCTGCGAACGAGCGGGGCTGTGCCTGGCGACATAACGATCCCGGGTCGATCGCCACCCATTGCAAAAAGGAAAACAAAGATGCAAGCCTTGAGACCTGACCGAAGGCCAACGCAATGGGCACAATGACGCATCACCCGGAAGCCCATCTTGTCTCGCGCACCGGATGGTTGCGGGCCGCCGTACTGGGCGCCAACGACGGCATCGTTTCCACCGCCAGCCTGATCGTCGGGGTCGCAGCGGCCACGGCCGCGACCTCGGAGGTGATGGTCGCGGGCATCGCAGGGCTCGTGGCAGGGGCAATGTCGATGGCGGCTGGCGAATATGTGTCGGTCAGTTCGCAGTCTGACACCGAGAACGCCGACATGGAACGCGAACGCGCTGAATTGTCCGGCCAGCCCGAGGCGGAACTGGAGGAACTAACGCAAATTTACATCACACGCGGAGTCGCGCCGAAGCTTGCCCGGCAGGTCTCCACCCAAATGATGGCGAAGGATGCGCTCGGCACGCATATGCGTGACGAATTGGGCATTTCCGAGGTGACAACCGCGCGTCCCGTTCAGGCGGCGCTGACATCGGCCCTGACCTTTGCCATCGGTGCGGCGATGCCGCTGACCATGGTCCTGGTCTCGCCCGCCGATCTGCTGGTCTGGACAGTGACAATCGCGTCACTATTGTTTCTAGCGTTGCTGGGGGCAGTCGGCGCGTCTGCAGGCGGCGCACAGGTCTGGCGCGCAACCCTGCGCGTAACGTTCTGGGGTGCGCTTGCGATGGCACTGACTGCGGGGATCGGTGCGTTGGTCGGCACCGCTATCTAGTGTTCCGCTTCTGACACATCTTACCTGTTTCCACGCATTTGATCGAGTGCATCGTATGCGCGGCGTTCCCGGGCCCGAATACCTTCGGCGGTTTTGGTCCATATGAAGGGCTTCAGCTTCTCGTTGTGCAGAGGTGGTCCTGGTTTTTCGACCAGCTTGTCGCCGCGCTAAGCATAGCATTGGTTTCATTTCCGGCGGCAGCTTTCATGTTCGGGTCTCGAGTATCATGAGCCTCGGCCGGGGTCAGCAGACCCTGCGATGAGTGCGGGCGTTTTTCGTTGTCGTAGCCAAGCCAC